>FWPU01003135.1_pt1 | contig 42710 bp, 38 predicted proteins | sample 2228361 | NCBI WGS metagenome assembly FWPU01 (sample SAMEA103939777, study PRJEB20133) | metagenome | reverse complement strand
TTCCCTGGAGGGGCACGCTCTGTCGTGCCCGCAGGGGGATGGCGGGGTTCGGCTTTCAGGGACCCGGGGATCAGGTCCCATCCGCCCGCGGCCCCGGAAGACGGACGCGAGCGAGCGCGTCCCTCCAGAGAGGCTCTGCGGGAAGACCGACGCGGAGGGCTGCCCCCCGGCCTAGAAGTGCGACCCGAGGCCCTCGAGCTGAAACCTCACCGAAAAGCTCACGTCCTCTGGCCGCACGGTCTGGCGGATGCCGGCCAAGACCGACCAGCACTTGCAGGAGGACAGGTACTTCAGGAAAAACCGGTTCTCGATCTTTCCCGAACGCTCGACCAGGTAGAGCGTGTCCAGCGAGGCAGACCACTGCTCCTTTAGCTTTCCCTCCACCCTTGTCCGGACGGTTCTTTCGATCCCGCCGAACGGGTACGAGAGCGTGAGGGCGTCCCAGAGTTCCACCCGCGTGGGCGGGTCCACCACAAAAGAGCGATGGTGGAGATAGCCCGCCCGCAATCCCAGTCGGTCCTCCCACAGGCGCAACCCAGCCTCGGTCTCGAGAACCCTCAGGGAGCCGCTGTAGGGATCGATCTGCAGGTCGGCGCAGAAGAAGAAAAACCGGCTCGGCGCGAGCTTTGCAGCAAGGGCCAGATCCGAGAAGAGCCTCTGCCCCGACGAAACCCGCTCGTCCCGATCGAGATCCATGCTCTGGGCCAGCGAGAACTCGGCCACAGGCCCGGCGGCCGGGCCGGACGGGCCGGATCCAGCGGCCCCCAGCCTCCAGAGGCTCGTGGCAAGCCCCAGGGTCAGCCAGTTCCTCTTCTGGAGGCCATCCAAGCCGTCCAGAACAACCGGCATGGATCTTCCGGCGGCCTCGTCGAGCCATTGGTACTGGATCCGCGGCCTCACAATGTGGAACAGCTTGCGGTCCCTCCATGCGTACTGCCTGCCCAGAGTCGCTTCCAGCTCGGATCCGGCCTGCCAGAGAGTTCTGCTGTCTCCGCCCTCCGTCTTCTCGTCGCCCCAGTCCTGCCAGGATAGGATTTCCCGCACGCCCCACAAGGTGCGCAGATGAATCCCCCGGGCCACGGAAAAGGCGGTCCCGAGCTGCGGAAACACCTCGCACCGCCCCCGCCGGTCGCCGTTTTCGGTCACGAAATGAGAGGCCCCCGAACTCCAGCCCGCCAGGAGCCACGGGAACCACACCGGCCGCTCCAGGTAGTCCAGGTGCAGTTGAGGGAGACCTTGAGGCACGTCCTTCCCGCCGGCGCTTTCGACCAGGTCTGACCAGCGAGCCTCCACGGTCGCATGGAAGTTCTCCCTGCGCCAGCCCGCCGCTCCGCGGCTTTCCACGAGCCGGTCCGGGGCGCTGCCCACCTCTCCGGAAAAGTCGACCGGGTAGGCGTTGTCCGATACGACCTTGAGGTCGAGTCTGTCGTAGAACGACTCTGTGAGATCCTGTCGGTGAACAGCGGCGGCTCCGTACCGGAGCCGATCCGCCTCGAAATCGTGAAAGACAGTCCCGTGCCACTCCCCCTCTGTCCTGCGGCTCGGCCTGTACCGGAACTCCAGTTCCGGCTTGATCCCCCTCTTGGTCATGCCGTTCAGGGTGAGCGTAGCGTCCGTGCTTGCGTCGATGGCCCAGAAGAGGGGAAGCGAGATCTCCCAGCCCCTTCTGCCCGATTGCCCGAGGCTCGGGACGAGAAAACCGGATTCCCGGTGCACCTTGACGGGCACGTAGCCGACAGGCAGGTACAGCACAGGCAAGCGGGAGACGAGGAAGACGGCCTTCTCCACCTTCGCATAGCCGCCCACCGTCACTTCTGCCTTTCCCGCCCTGACCATCCAGGGCACCCTGTCCTCCTCGGAGGGGCAGAGGCAGGTCGTGAAGCTTCCCTCCTGCAGGAAGTACGTGTCCGGCCCCGTCTTTTCCAGCTGGGCTCCCTCGATACGGTATCCCGTTTCTCCGAAAAGGAGCCGCCCGCCTTTCAGGACACCGGTCTGCTCCTCCCAGCGGTAGGTGAGCTCTTCGCACTCGAGCAAGTCCTCTCCGCGCAGCAGGCGCACGTTGCCCCTCGCCTGTCCCTGCCGGGCTTCCAGGTCCAAGAGGATCTCGTCCGCCTCGAGCGTGGCGGCCTCATAGGCCGCTTTCACGCCGCCGGCCGCCAGCGCCGTGGAGGCGCGAGCGTCCACCGTGAGCAAGTCGCATTCCAGTCGAAGCACCGGAGAAGCCTCTTCGGCCGCAGGGAGCGAAGGCCGAAAGAAGAGCAGGAACAGACAGACCGGAACAGCGGCCAGAACGGCCCGCACCGGACGCGCGCAGCCATGCCGGCCGCCGGCCCGAACCGGCCCCCTGTGCGGAACGACCTTCATGGGCAGTCCCTGTGGCCGCAGGCCCCCTTGGCTCTCCGCACAAACTCGGCGAGCAGGACCGGATCCTTCCGGCCCGGCTCCCTTTCCACCCCGGAGGACACGTCCACCGCATACGGCCCGACCTGCGCAACGGCGTCTGCAACGTTGCCGCAGTCGAGACCGCCCGCCAGGATGATCCGGCCGAACCTCTTTGCCTGGCGAGCCAGATCCCAGCGGAACGTCTCGCCCGTGCCGCCGGGAACGCCGGGCCTGTACGTGTCGAGCAGGATCGCATCGACCTGGTACCGGCTGATTTCCTCGGGGAGCCGGTCTCCCGCAATCCGGAAGGCCTTGATCACCTTGAGGGGAATCCGGCTGCAGTAGTCGGGATCCTCGCGGCCGTGAAGCTGCACCGCATTCAGGCGGCATCGGGCCGCGATGTCGAGAACCTCCCGCAAGGGGCTGTCCACGAAAACCCCCACCGAGACGACGAACGGGGGCAGTCCGTCCACAATCCGCCGCACCTCGCCGGGATCGACGGCCCGCGGGCTCTGGGGGTAGAAGACAAATCCGAGTGCATCCGCGCCCGAAGCCCATGCCCTCTCGGCATCCTCCGGCCGAGTGATTCCGCAGATCTTCACCCGGGTCACGCGACAAGCTCCCTCAGCCTGGCCTCCGGATCGCCGGCCGTCACAAGGGATTCCCCGATCAGAAAGGCCCTCACGCCAGCCTCTTCCAGCCGCAGGATCTCGTCCCGGCACCGGATGCCCGAGCAACTCACCACGACAATCCGAGAGGGGATCCGCTGCACGAGCCGCTCGGTCACGGACAGGTCCACGCGGAAGCTCTGAAGATCCCGGTTGTTGATCCCCACAAGGCGGCAGCCGGCGGCCAGAGCCTTTTCCAGGTCCCCTTCGTCGTGTATCTCCACGAGGGCTTCCATCCCGACTCCGCGGACCTCGCGCAAAAGACCTTCGAGATTCTCTTGAGACAGGGCCCGGGCAATGAGAAGAACCGCGTCGGCGCCGCGGGATCGGGCCTCGATGACCTGATAGGGATCCACGAGGAAATCCTTTCGGAGAACCGGAAGAGCCGTCGCAGCCCTGACCGCGCCGAGATCCGCCAGGGAGCCGCCGAAGAATCGCTCGTCCGTCAGAACCGACACCGCCGACGCGCCCCCGCGCTCGTACCGCCTTGCGAATTCGGCCGGATCGAGGTCTGCACGAAGCGCCCCCCGGGACGGAGAAGCCCGCTTGATCTCCGCAAGGATGCGATGGCGAGGCCCCTCGGGCGCTGTCAGGGCTCCGATCAGGGATCTCGGCGGCGCGGCAGACCGGGCAGCCGCCTCCAGGGCGGGCAGGGGCCGCTCGCGACGGGCCCGCTCCACCTCGGCCTGCTTGTGGGCCAGAATCACGTCGAGCATCCGCGCCCGGTCTTCGATTTCCTGCATGTGGGAGCTTCCTCCGCCCCGAAAACGGGTCAGACCGGATACTGCCGGGCCTCCCGCAGATACCACTCGACGAACCGGGGGATGCCCTCCTCGATCGGCACCTGCGGGTTGTACCCGTATCTCTGCCTGGCCCGCCCGACATCGGCGTAGGTTCTCCGAACATCGCCGGGCTGCTCGGGCAGGCGCTCGATGCGGGCCTTCTTTCCCAGGGCCGCCTCGATTCTCTCGATCAGTTCCCGCAGCCGCACGGTCCGCGATTCGCCGAGATTCACGATCTCGTAGCCCGACACGTTCTCGATGGCGCCCACGACTCCCTGGACGATGTCCGAGATGTAGGTGTAATCCCTTTCGGAGAGGCCGTCGCCGTACAGAGGGATGGGCTCTCCCCGGTCGATCCGGCGGGTGAACTTGTGGATGGCCATCTCCGGTCTCTGCCGGGGCCCGTACACCGTGAAGAATCTCAGGCACGTGACGTCCATGCCGTAGAGATGGGCGTGGGTGTGGCAGAGAAGTTCGCCCGCCTTCTTGGTCGCCGCGTACGGCGAAATGGGCCAGTCCACGCGGTCGTCTTCGTGAAAGGGCACTTTTTCGTTGTTGCCGTATACCGAGGAAGAAGAGGCAAACACGAATTTGCGGATTCCCTTCTGCCGGGCAAACTCCAAGAGCCGCATGGTGCCGATGAGATTGACTTCGCTGTAAAGGAGGGGCTGTTCGAGGGAGGGCCTCACGCCGGCCCGGGCGGCCAAGTGCACGATCGCCGAGATTTCCATGGTCCGGGCCACCCGCTGGTACGCCTCCGGGTCCCGCAGATCTCCCTCCACGAGGCGGAAGTTTGGGTGGGCAGCGCAGGCCTCCAGGTTCCGCCGCTTGATTGCCTCGGGGTAGAACGGGTCGAAATTGTCCAGGCACACGCAGGCGTGGCCGAGTTCCAGAAGGCGCTCGACGAGATGAGAACCGATGAATCCGGCTCCTCCGGTCACCAGGATGCCCATGGCAAGTCTTCCTTTCTCTCCCCCCTTCACGCGCGGGAAGCCGCGCGAGTATAAAAGAGACGCTGCGACCTTTTCAAATTCCCCCGGGGCCTCAACCGCATCGCCCGGAGAGAAGGCGCCTCCATCTTTCCTCAAAGACCGGCCGATCGAACCGGGCCGCCCACTCCCGAAGAACCTCGGCCGAGAATCGGTCCTCCACCTGCTCGAAGCATTCCACGGCCTCGGCAAGGGCCTGGCCGGTCGGACGATCGAAAAGGACGGCCGTGTAGCCTTGCCGACGCCATTCCCTGCGGTCTGTCCCGGGGACGTCCCGGACCCGGATCCCCCGAACAGATTCCAGGGCCCCTCCGGCCCCGTAGGCGATGACCGGCCTGCCGGAGGCCTGAGCCTCGACAGGGGCCAATCCGAAATCCTCCAGCCCGGCAGAGACCAGGGCCCTGCAGCGCGCATAAAGATCGGTCAGCACCTCTTCGGGAACCCAGCCCAGCCATTCGATGTTCCTGTCGCCCGGGTCCTTCCGGCGCGGGTTCCGCCACGGCCTTCGCCGGCCTCCCACGATCTTGACAGGACGATCGAGACGCCGGAAAGCTTCCAGAACCACCTCGATCTGCTTGTTCGGCGCGTCGGGCGCAACGGCGAGATAAAAGTTTTCGGCCTTGCCGGCAGCGGGCCTGAAGCGGTTCAAGTCCACGGGAGGATACACCACGGCCGCCCTTCTCCCGTAATAGGCGCGGATCCGGGCGGCCACGAAACGGGAGACCGCAATGAATTGCCTGACTCTGCTCGAAGCGGCCAGGTCCCACAACCTGAGATAATGGGCGACAAGACGCTGGATCGGCCGGGCAGGCCCCAGGACCCTACCGGAACCGAAGTACAGGGGAAACAGATCCCAGCAGTACCGCATGGGCGTCAGGCAATAACACACATGCCGGCTTGCGGGAGGCGGCAGCGCGCCCTTGGCGACGCAATGACTGATGCTGACGATCGGATCGTACCCGTCAAGCCGCAGCCCCTCGACCGCCAGGGGGAACAAGGGAAGAAGATACCGGTAATAGCGGCCCAGGCCCGGCAGACCTCCGAGAAAGGAGCACCCGGCGACCCGCTCTTCGAGGGCCGGAGCCACGGAACCCTTCACGTGGAACAGGGTGAAGACGTCGGCCTGAGGAAAGAGCTCACACAAGACCTGCAGAACCTTCTCCCCGCCGCGCATCCCTGTGAGCCAGTCATGGACGAAAGCCGGGCGCCCGGGCCGGGATGATTCTGGATTCGCGGCCGATCCTGGCAGGGGGCCTTTGGGCATCGGGCTTTTCTCCGCGCGGGGACGGGGGATACGAGGATGGCCGGGGAGAAAGCGTGAAAAAACCTCTCCCTTTATCTTACTCCTTCTGCCTTTGCCCGGGGCGCCGCAGACACGTCTTCGGGCCGCAACTGCAGCTCGCACAGTTCCCGGTAGAGACCGCCCTGGCGAAGGAGTTCTTCGTGGGTGCCCGTCATGGACACGCGGCCGTCCTCCAGAACCACGATCCGGTCGGCGTTCTGGATGGTCGACAGCCTGTGGGCGATGACCACCGTGGTGCGGCCCTTCATGAGATTCGAGACGGCCAGCTTCACCCATTTCTCCGACTCGGCGTCCAGAGAGGACGTGGCCTCGTCGAGAATCAGAATGGACGGGTTCTTCAGAATGGCCCGAGCCACGGTCACGCGCTGACGCTCTCCTCCGGACAGACGGGCGCCCCGGTCGCCCACCCGCGTGCCGTATCCCTCGGGCAAAGACAGGATCGCCTCATGGATGTAAGCCGCCCGTGCGGCCTCCCGCACTTCCTCGTCCGTGGCATCGCGCCTGCCGTACCGGATGTTCTCCTCGATCGTCGTGTCGAACAGGAAGGGCTCCTGCGTCACCACGGCGATGTGGCCGAGCAGCGAGTCCCGGCTGTAGTCCCGCAGGTCCACGCCGTCGATCAGCACCCGGCCCTCGGTAGGGTCGTAGAAACGGGCGATGAGATCCGTGAGCGTTGTCTTCCCCACGCCGGTCCGGCCGACCAGAGCCACGGTTTCGCCCTTGCGGATCGTCAGATCGATGTCCTTGAGGACGAAGTGTTCTCCGTCGTAGGAGAAGCTCACATGTTCGAAGCGGATTCCTTCCCGGATCTCATCGAGAGTGCGAGCGTCCGGCCGGTCCCGGATGTCGGGTTCAAGGTCCAGGACCTCGCAGACCCTTTCCAGGCCGCCCATGGCGTCCGAGACCTCATTGTAGGCTTTGGAAAGGTTCTTGATCGGCCGGTAGAGCGTTGTGGCAAGCCCGAGGAAAGCCACGAGCACCGGGAGCGTGAGCCCCATCATCTCGTTCAGGATGGCGTACACGCCCACGCCCAGGAACACGATGTACGTGAGGTTGTTGAAAAGCTCTGTCAAGCTGCGGCTCAGGGAATGGGTCTTGGCAACCTTCATCTCCCGCCTAAAAAGGCTCTGACTGAGGGAACGGAACCGCTGGCTCTCGGCCTCCTCGGTGCGGAAGGCCTTGACCACCTTGATGCCCGAGAACATCTGGATCATGGAGCCCACCTGGACGCCCACCGTCTCCTGCCGCTTGCGGCTCTTCTTGCGGATCTTCCGGCCGAACCGCACGACGAGAAGCACCAGGGGGGGCAGAGCCAGGCCGATCATGAGCGTCAGCTGCCAGCTCAGGTAGAACATGGCGCTTACGCCAACCAGGAGCGTCAGCGGTTCCTGGACGAGGTCGCCGAAGAAGAGCTTGAAACTCTGGCTGGCTTTGGAAACGTCGCTGCTCAGGCGCGACAGGATCTCGCCCTTGCGGATCCGGTTGTGGTAGGACAGAGGCATGGCGAGGAACCGGTCGCAGAGGTCGCACTGAAGATCGCGCAGCATCCGGTGGACCACATAGAAGGAGGCGTACTCCTTGACAAAGTTCGCCAGGGGGATCAAGGCCACGACGGCCAGGGCGACCGCGATCAGAATCAGAAGGCGCCTGCGCAGCAGTCCGGTCAGACGTTCCCGGTCCTGCCGTTCCTGATCCGGGGAGTAACTTTTTCGGAGTTCCTCGATCCCGGCCGGCTTCAGCCCCTGGATCGACCGCAAGCCCTCGGCCGGGATGATGACCTCTTCCAGAAAGGGCTTGATGAGATAGGCTCTGCCGTTCACCCCGACCGAGTACAGCATCATGCTCAGGAACACGGCCAGGATGACCTTCCAGTACGGCCGGGCATAGGGAAGCATGCGGAGGAGGCCGTGGCGCATCTTCATGATGGGCTTCGTCCCTCCGTCACCAGCCGCATCCCCTGTTCCTGGCACCAAGCGATCACGGACCGGCACGTTTGCGCTTCCGCCAGAAAGCGGCGAACCTCCGCGGGAGAGTCAAAGGTCCTGCCGGCGATGTGGCGGCAACAAAGGCTTCCGAATCTCTCCCGGAACCCGTCGGCGAGCCTGCGGGACCTCGCGAAAGCCTCTCGCGGCAGCTCCCCTTTGGGAGGTCGCACAAGATGCCAGTGTCCCCGGATGAACGCTCCGGTGATGGCCGCCTTGCCCAACGCTCTCGGATCATAGCCGAAAGCGAGGCCCGTGCCGAGAATTCCCCCGAGCAGAGCCCCGCAAACCGATCCACTCAAGGCCACTCCGCCGGCCAGGCCGGAACCTGCCCAGACAAGGGAAGGATGGCTGTCGACTTCTGCGGGCTGAACCGATCGAAGAACCGTGACGCAGCAGTGAGGTTCTTCCACGGTCCGGCCCGTGCTGAGCGCCGGACGCAGCCCCTCGCTGCCGCCGGCGGCCTCCTCCCGAAGAAGGCGGCAGAGGAATGCCGCAGCTTCGCCGATCGAACCAAGGCATTTTAGCAATTTGTCCCCGGGCAGCAAATATCGCGCAAGACCCCGGAGCTTCGAGAAGTCGACTCCGGTTCTGTCCCGGCAGACGCACGTTCCCATCCGTTCCTCGAACCAGCCGAGATATCTGGCACTCAGGCGCTGGATCGCCTCTTCCAGCGGCCCGTCTCCGCGGGGGCCCCTCGCCGCCAGGATCGCGCCGATCCCCAGCACGCCTCCGGTCACGATGCCGCAGGTCTCGCCGCAGCCCACGACCCCTCCCTCGAAGTTCGTGGCCGCCCTGAGAACCGCAGGATCCCTCCATCCCAGCCCGTCCTCGAGGCTCAGAAGGGTCGCGTGAGCGCAATTCTGGGCAAACAGAAGATTCAGCCTGGCTTTCTGCCTGAGCTTCCATTCCCGGGTGTCCATGTTCCTCGTCTCCCTCGCGACTCCTTTTCCTTATCTTCAGGCGCCTTCGCGCATCGGCAGCACCCCCATCCGATCCACGGCGTCCACGACCTCCGAAACCGAGATCTCCTCCATGCAGCGGTTCCTCCTGCAGGTCCGCTGCCGCCTTGTGCCGTAACAGGGCTGGCAGGACAGGGTCCTGCGGATCACCGCAGCCGGCGACGCCGCAAACGGTCCGGTCTCCGCGAAGCGGGTCGGCCCGTAGAGTCCGATCACCGGGACCCCGAGCGCCGCAGCCATGTGGAGCGGGCCCGTGTCCGTGGCCACGAAAAGGGCACACTGCCTGAGAACCGAAGCCGCGACCGCAAGGTCCGCCGTCCGGCCGGCCGAACTCGCCACGGGCGCCGCGGGCAGAGACTCTTTCAGCCTTCTCCTCACGCGCTCGTTCACCGGCCGGTCCCGGCCCGAGCCGAACAAGAGAAACTGGGCAGCCGGATGGAGGCGTCGGATCCCCGCGGCCAGTTCCACCCATCGCTCCTCGGGCCAGCTTCTGAGATCGGCCTGCCTGGTCCACCTCCGGAAAGTCTTTCGCGCCCGGAAGCTGTTCCCCGGGTGCAGGCCCACGATCGGACGCCCCGCAGAAAGACCGAGCCCGGAAAGCAGGGCGCGGGCGCGATCCCCGGCGCGGTCATCGGTTGCGAGCCTCGGGTAACACCAGCCGGGCCGCGCCCAACCTTGCTCCAGGAGCAGCCTTTGGCAGCGCACGGCAGCGGGAACGCTGTCAGAAGCGGAACCCGCGGGCTCGTCTCTTCCGAGGGCGAGCTTGCAGCTCCCTGGCACGAAACGGAGAAGAGGCAGGAACCGCGGGTCGGTCTCCATAAGATAGACGAGGTCATAGGGTTCGACGCCGAGTCCTGCGAGACCCGACCGTGCCCAAGGGTTCCAGAACGCCGGGACCCTCCGCCAGCGAAGCCCTTGAACGCGATCCACGTCCGGCAGAAGGCGGCCGAGCCCCTCGAGGCCGGCCGCAACCAGAAAGTCGATCCGCACGCCCGGATGGTCGCGCCTGAGCAGGGAAGCGGCCGAGGAGGCCAGGATCGTGTCGCCCAGGGCGCCAAGGCGGATGAGCAGCACCCTGCACAAAGTCATTTTGCCGCTCTCCGCAAGGGGCGCCCCAGACGGGAGAGGCTCCAGCCCGCTCTGTGAAGGCGAAGGCCCCGTGCCCCGCGCCTCAGGAAGCCCGCAAGCTCCCTTGCCATCTGCCGGCGTCCGAGACAGTAAGCCCGGAGGAATCCCATCCTGTCGCGCCATCCGACCACCGAGCCTGCGAACCCCTGTTTTTCCAGCGACCGGTAAAGCCTCAGAAGGTTTTCGGCCCGGAGGCGCGCGGGCACGGAAGGACAGATTCTTGCCTTGTCCAGATCCACGACAAAGGCCTGCACCCCGTCCGGGCAGGCGGGCTCGATTCTCACCAGGAGGTTCTTGACGTTCAGATCCGCGTGGACGATTCCGGCGTCATGCATGCGGCGAAGGAGTTCGCCAAGCTTCCGCGCCAGGCTGCTGCGCAGCGGGTCCGCCGGAACCTCGCCCGTATCGCGCCATCTCTGCAAATAGAAAGCCAGATCCCGGCTGCCGGTAATCTCGCGGGTCGCGAAGTCCCCCCGGTACCAGCGGCACATGACTTTCTCGGCACGCACCCCAAGAACCGCCGGAGCGGCAACGCCCAGGGCGCGCGCTCGTTCGGTCACCCTCGCTTCCTCGAAAAACCGCCCCGCCCCCCAATAACGGTCGCCGAGGAGCCGGCCGAGCAGGCCGCCGCGGCGGTAGTGCCTGACCAGGGCGCAATCAGGGCCGGCCTGATTGAGAGGGATCCGGAGAAGATCCCCCCTGCCTCTGAAAGCCCCATCCTCCGCCTGCAGCGCATCAGGGTCAGGATGAAGGTGTTCCCTGCGGGCGCCCTGGCCATGGTTTCGAGACCGGGGCGCCTCGAAAGAAAACTCCAGTCCCTCCCGCATCCACCCGAAGGTCCTGCCGGACCTGAACCACCGGAACCCTTCGGGAGGATCTTCGAGCCCCCCCTTCGCCCTTCTGCTTCCCATGAGGTCACCGCGGATTCTCAGGCGTCAAACCGTGCCCAGCTCGCCCCGTGTGTCATTCTGCCTCGCGCCAGGCCGAATTCCAAGCAACGTTCACCGGTGAACGCCCTCTGTGGCGCCGGTCCCTTCGTTCCACCCGGGCCTCGGCCTTGCCGACATCTCCCACCACGCAACCGGACATTTCATGTGCCAGGAAAAGCGGCCGACTTGACGTGCCACCAAGACGTGCCACCAAGAGAAGGCCATTGCCTGGGTTTGACACCTCGTGGGGCTCGTGCTATTAGGGAACTACCGAGACAAACGGCGCGGGCACAGCCGGCGCCTTGCTTTGGGCTCTCATGCCGGGGCGTAGCGCAGCCTGGTAGCGCACCTGAATGGGGTTCAGGTGGTCGGAGGTTCAAATCCTCTCGCCCCGACCACAGAAGTCAAGGGGCTGGGGCACTCGACCCAGCCCCTTCGCTTTTTTCGGCATGCCGGCAAGCCCATGAGGCGTCTTCTTTCCTCCTCCGCCCTTGAGCCTTGAGCCGGAGCAAGACGCCGATCCCTCTTTCGCTGAAATGGCCCCTCGAGAAGGTGGGAGTCTCCTTTGTGGCCCTTGACCGAGGCATAAGAAATGTGCATATGTATACATACACATTGATGCCATCCAGGGAGACCACGCCGTGAGAACGACCCTGATCGTTGCCGACGACCTCATCGAGAAAGCCTCGAGGCTGACCGGCGTCAAGGAGAAGACCGCGCTGGTCAGGTTGGGACTTGAAGCCTTGATCGCCCGCGAAAGCGCCAAAAGACTCGCGAGGCTCGGCGGAACCGAGAAGGGATTGAAGATTCCCAGGCGCCGAAGAACCCGGAGCAGGTGAGATGGTCCTCGTCGACACCTCCATTTGGGTTTCTCATCTGCGCAAGGCTCATCGCCTGCTGGGCAGCCTGCTCGAAGAAGGGGCCGTGTGCTCTCACCCTTGCGTCATCGGCGAACTGGCGTGCGGGAGCTTGAAGAATCGCGACGAAATCCTCTCTTTGTTGCGGGCTCTGCCCGCGGCGGAAGTTCTGGATCACGAAGAAGTCCTGGTTTTTCTTGAGCGCAACCAGCTGATGGGCAAGGGGCTCGGATACGTCGATGTCCACCTGCTGGGCTCTGCGATTCTATCCTCCGTCTCCCTGTGGACCGCGGACCGTTGCCTGGCCCGGTGCGCCGCCGCCCTGGGCGTGTGCTTTCCGCGCAAATCTGATTAGGACTTCTTCTCGTACGTCTTCTCGAGGAGCTTCTTCTTCTTGAGAAAGCGCTCCAGGGTCTTGGGCGCCACCCAGGTGATGGCCGGCCGGATCTTGATGGCGCTGTGCATCTCGTCGAGGATCTCTTTTTCAAGGGCCGGCAGATCCTCTTGGCGGATCCCCTCTCCGTATTCGACCTTGAGCTTGAGGGGCGGCACCACCCTGGGCGGCGGCTCGTCCAGCACAATGCGGAATTCGCCGGTCACACGCGGCACGAAGCGGTTGATCACCCCTTCCACCGCAGGCGGGTAGATCATGACGCCCTTGACCTTCAGCATGTCGTCCGTGCGGCCCATGACCTTGTACCGGAACCCGGTCTTTCCGCACGGACACGGGCTCGTGCGGACTTCCATGATGTCTCCCAGGGTCTGGCGGACGCCGAGGAGCACGGTGCCTTCCAGCGTCGTGAAGACCGCCAGGCCCACGGCACCGTCTTCCAGAGGAATGGGCTCGTGGCTCTCCTGATTCACGAGCTCCATGATCGCCAGGTCGTCCCCCAGCCAGTGCATCCCCTGGTACTCGGGGTGGTCGCAGGAACAACCGAGGCCGGCCCCCAGGTCGAAGAGCCTGGCCTGGTAGGCCCCCTCGATCTTGCGGCGCACCTCCGGAATGCCGGCGCCGGGCTCGCCCCCGCAAATGATCGTGCGGATCCCGAGCGTGTCCACGCCTGCGCCCAGCACCTCGGGCGCCCGCTCGGCCATGTACTCGGCGAAGGAAGGCGTGCAGAGCATCGCGCTGGGCTTGAAAAGACGCGCATACGTCAGAACCCGCTCGGTTCCGGCCTCGGCTCCCACCGGGATCGCGCATGCGCCGTAAGAGGCCAGGCTCATGCAGACGGGCACGCCCGCCAGGAACATGCTCAGGCCAAACGCCTGGAGCACCCGATCTCCCGGGAACACCCCGCTTCGCCAGAGGCCCCGGGCCACGTATTCGGTCCAGACCTCGAGATCCGCCGGGGTCAACGGATAGGGAGTGGGCTCTCCGGTCGTGCCGCTCGTGGCCGCGATGCAGCAGAGATTCTTCGCGTGATCCCCCATCCAGCCGGCCAGGATCTTTTCCATGTCCAGGCCGCACGAGGCGGCATATTCCCGAAAGTCCTCCTTGGTGAGGACCGGAATCCGCCTCGAGAAATCCTCCCAGGTCCGGATGGAATGGGGCGGGGCGCCGGCCCTGTCGAACCGCTCCCTCCAAAAAGGCGCCCGGGCGTACAGATCCGCAAGCTTCTTCTGCAGCTTGCCCCACTGGATCTCTCGCATCTCGGGCGTGTTCAGCTTGGGCTCGATCTCCATGTTCCAATACGGCCTTCTGGGTTCCATCCTTCTCCCCTCCCGACGGTCATTCCCCTCTCCGGCGCGAAAACTCCCTCAGCCCAGGACGACTTTCCTATCAAAATCCAGGGGGCCTGACAATCGGCCGGAGGACATGGTCCCGGGGAGCGGATCAGGAGAGCAGGGCAAAGGCGGCGCGGAACAGGAGCGCCATGCCGGTCGCCACGGCCGTGGTCATGAAAAGGGTGATCAGAGTGGCCCTGAGGCCCAGGGCCACCCGAAGCATGGCCAGCGTGGCCAGGCAGGGAATGTAGAAAAGACTGAACACCGTGAAGACCAGAATCTGGGCCTGGGACATGACCGACGCGAAGTTGTTGGTTCCGAGCGCCTGGACCAGCATGATGAGACTCAGCTCCTTGCGGAGGATGCCGAAGATGAGCGTGATGCTCGTTTCCTCGGGCAGGCCGAGCAAGCCGTTCGTGAAGGGCGCCAGAAGCCCGTTGACGACCCCGAACAGGTGGAGATGTTCGAGAAGGCCGAGGGCCACGCTTCCCACAATCAGAAGAGGCCAGGCCAGCACGATGAACTCCCGCAGACGAAACCACATCTTGCTCGCCACGGCCTTGGGCCTCGGCAGCCTGTAATTGGGGATCTCCAGAATCAGGCCCGGCGAGGCCTCGGGCCGGAGAGCGGACAGGAGCCTTCCGGCGATACCGATCACCACAAGGTTCAAAACGTAAAGCCCGACAGCCGCGTACGGGCCCACGTAGAAAGCGACCAGGCCAAAGACGATCGTGGTCCGGGCCGCGCACGGGATGAACGTGACGAGCACCGCCGTAATGAACCGGTCCCTTTCGCTCGCCAGGGTCCGCACCGCCATGACAGCAGGGACGTTGCAACCGTACCCCAGCACAAAGGGGATGACCGCCTTTCCATGCAGGCCGATCCGGTGCATGATCGTGTCCATGAGAAAAGCAGCCCTCGGCAGATAGCCGATGTCCTCGAGCAGAGAAAGTCCCAGCAGGAACGGCACCAGGTACGGCAGCACAATCCCGATCCCGCCCGAGAACCCCTGGACCACGCCTTCTGCTAGCGTCAGCGCCAGGGAGTCTGGAGGCAGGCGGGCCCGAAGCGCCTGGGTAAGCCCGTCGAACCAGGCCAGCATGGGTTCCTCGACGAACTTGCCCGCGCTGAAGACGATCTGGAAAAAAGCGACCAGGACGAGCGCCAGGATCCCGTATCCCCAGAAGGGATGCAGCAGATAACGGTCGATCCGGTCCCGGAGCGCAGGGCCGGTGCGGGGCCTGACCTGCGCCACGTGTTCGAACAAATTCAAGGCCAGGGAATGCCGCTCCGAGGACAGAACCACGTCCGCAGGCCTGCCCCGGTAGTAGGCGAGACTGTCCCTGAGCCTCTCGATTTCCGGGACCGTCTCGGGACTGATCTCGCGGGTCTTCCTTTCCAGATCCTCGTCCCCCTCGAGGAGCTTCAAGGCCAGAAGCCTGCCGGGGACCCCGATTCTCTCGACCGCCTCCTGGCCCAGCAGGGATTCCAGCTCGGCCACCGCGCTTTCGACGTCCCGGCTCCGGTAGAAGCTCTTGCCTCTGCGGCGGGTCCTGGCCGAACGGACCGCCGCTTCGAACAGCTCCTGGATCCCTTGTCCCCGAGAAGCGATCGTGGGGATCACGGGGACGCCGAGATCCTCTTCCAGGTGAGCGACGTCGATCCGGATGCCTTTGCGCTCCGCCTCGTCCATCATGTTGAGGCAGACGACGAGAGGAATGCCCAGTTCGAGAAGCTCGAGAGTCAGCTCGAGGCTCCGGCCCAGAAGCGAGGCGTCCAGGATGTTGATGACCGCGTCCGGCCTCTGCCGGATGAGGTAGTCCCGGGCCAGCCGTTCGTCCGGTTCGGTGCAGGAAAGAGAATAGATCCCGGGCAGGTCGACGAGCTCCAAGTCCTCGCCTTCCATGTGAACGCGGCTCAACGTGTAATCCACGCTCGTGCCCGGGAAGTTCGACGCGATGGATTTGTATCCGGCCACGCTGTTGAACAGCGTGCTCTTGCCGCAGTTCGGCTGGCCCACCAGAGCGATTCTCATCGGTTCTCGGCCACCTCGAGTTCGATCTTCTGCGCCATGCCCCTGCCGATGGCCACCTCGGCGCCGTGGACTTCGATGAGCACCGGCCCGCCGAAATACCCGGTCCGCACGACCCGGACCGTATCCCCGGGATGCACGCCCAGCCGGGCCAGGCGCTGCCGCAGGGTGCGGCCTCCGTGGATGTCCCGGACCACGGCGGACACCCCATCTCTGACTCGCTCCAAGGTTGTCGTCATGTGGATCTGGATCCTTTTCGTTTTCGGCAGAAGGACTGAAAAGCCTCTTTCCACCCGCGGGGGCCCCTCGCGCCCTGCCGGCTGACGAACTCCGCGACCGCCGTCAGCCTCCGCACCGTCTCGGGGCTCACCGCGTGCTCGAGCCTGCAGGCGTCGCGCGAGGCGGTCTCCGGGTCGAGGCCGAGCACGGTTTCCAGAAAGTGGGCCAGCACGCCGTGCTTGTGAAGAATCGAGGCTCCCATCTCCAGGCCGGCATCGGTGAGCCGCACGTACCCGTACCGCTCCTGCCGGACAAGATCTTTCCGCTTGAGAGCCTTGATGGCGCCGACCACGCTGGGATTCGTGACCGAAAGGCGGGCCGCAATATCCTTGACCCGGGCGATCCCCTCCTTGGCGCAGAGGTCGTAAATGGTTTCGAGATAGTCTTCGAGGGTCGGGCTGAGATCTTCCACGGCCGTTTGCTCTTGGGTGCACGGAAAAGTTCGTTTCTTCTAACTTTATGCGGCAGCCCTTAAACTGTCAATCTCCTGCCGATTCCTTCCTGGCCGAACCCGCCTGTTTTTCTGCAGCTGCCCCGCCCCGAATCCTCCCCTTGACCGTCGAAACGGCCTCCCTCGGCCTTCCGGCACGGCCGTCTCCCCAGCGGCGGGTCCGTCGGCCGGAGGGGGAGACAACCCGGACGGGGGACCTTGAGGCTGCGGGGGCGGTTACGTAGACTGAATCCTTGGCCCTTGCGGGAGGCAGGTTTGAGGCCCGCCGTTTTCAGATCGTGCTGGCTCGGCAGAGTCCCCTATCAAAAGGCCCTGGACCTCCAGGAGGCCCTGGCCGAAGCCCGGGCCTCCGGGACCGTCCCTGACACGCTGCTTCTGCTCGAGCATCCCGAAACCTACACGCTCGGCCGCCACGGCAGCGAGGCAAACCTGCTGGTTCCCCGCGAGGCCCTGGCGCGCCTCGGCGTGGAAATCCACAGGACGGACCGCGGGGGGGACATCACGTTTCACGGCCCGGGACAGCTCGTGGGCTACCCCATCCTGGCTCTGGGAGAGCGGGCCCGTGAGGTCAAACGGTATGTTGCGAATCTCGAAGAAACCCTCATCCTCGCCCTGGCATCTTTCGGAGTATCGGCACGGCGACTGCCCCCTTATCCGGGCGTGTGGGTGGGAGAGGAGAAAATCGCCTCGATCGGCGTCAGGGTTGATGCTCGGCGCGTAACGCGACACGGTTTCGCTCTGAACGTGAACACGGACCTCGAGTTTTTCCGTTGGATCGTGCCGTGCGGGATCGTGGGCAAGACAATGACCAGCCTCTCCCGCGTCCTGGGGAGGAGCCTCGCTCTCGAGGAGGTGGCGGATGTCGTGGCTGACTGCTTCGGCCGAGTCTTTGGCCTGGAGAGAATCCAGGTTGACAGCGCGGGCGAGCCCCTCGTACCCTCGTAGAGAACCCCCGATCGAAGGAGGATCCCGGCCGTGTCCATCCAGACTCCGTCAGCCGGCTCTCAAGGCTTTCTTTCTGTTCTCGGCAGCGCCGATTTTGTCGAGACCCTGTACGAACAGTGGAAGAAGGATCCTTCCGCCCTGAGCCCGGACTGGCAGGTATTCTTCCAGGGCTTCGAAATGGCCTCCTGCCCGCGCAAGTGCGTGGCTGCAGAACAAGCCAGAGCCCAATCCAGGGTCGCCAGTCTGATTTTCGCCTATCGCAGCCAGGGCCACATCATCGCACGGCTTGACCCATTGGGAAACAACGTCGAAAGACACCCGGATCTCGAACTGGAGGCGTTCGGGTTCACGGAAAAGGACCTGGACAGAATCTTTGACACCGGCCACCTGGGCGGGCCCGAGCGGGCGACGCTCCGGGAAATCCTGGCCATCCTGCAGGAGACGTACTGCCGATCGATCGGGGTGGAATACCTCCATATTCAGGACACCCGCATCCGCAGGTGGCTCCAAAGCCGGATGGAGCCCGTGCGGAACCGCCCGGCTCTGAGCCGGGAACGGAAAATGGTGATTCTCAAGTCCCTGATCGACGCCGAGCTTTTCGAAACCTTCACCCACACCCGCTACCTCGGCCAGAAGAGATTTTCCCTGGAGGGGGCCGAATCCCTCATCGCCGGCATGGACGCCATCGTGGAACTGGCGCCGGACCTCGGCATCGAGGAAATCGTCATCGGGATGGCCCATCGGGGCCGCCTGAACGTTCTGGCCAACATCCTGCACCAGTCCTACGCCACGATCTTTTCCGAGTTCGAGGGCAATTTCATTCCGGACACCGTGGGCGGAGACGGCGACGTGAAGTATCATCGCGGCTACACGTCCGACCACGTCTGCGCCAACGGCAGGATCGTGCACATCAGCCTCACCTCCAATCCGAGCCATCTGGAGGCCGTGGACCCGGTGGTCGAAGGCCGGGTGCGGGCCAAGCAGATCCAGCGCAACGACACCGAGCATCGCACGAAGGTCGTTCCCCTGCTCATCCACGGCGATGCGGCCTTTGCCGGCCAGGGCATCGTGGCCGAGACCCTGAACCTGTCTCAGCTCGAGGGCTACCGCACCGGCGGCACCGTGCACATCATCATCAACAACCAGATCGGCTTCACGACCCTGCCGCGGGACGCCCGCTCCACCTACTATTCCACGGACGTCGCCAAAATGGTGGAAGCCCCGATTTTCCACGTAAACGGGGACGACCCGGAAGCCGTGGTCTTTGTGTGCGAACTCGCGTTGCGGTTCCGGCAGGAATTCCACAGGGACGTGGTCGTGGACTTGATCTGCTACAGGCGCCACGGGCACAACGAGTCCGACGAGCCCATGTACACGCAGCCCGTGCTGTATCGGAAGATCAAGGACCGGCCCTCGGTCCGCAGGCTGTACACGCAGCAACTGCTCGAAACCGGAGACCTCACGCCCGAGGAGGCCGAAAAGACGGCAGAAGAGTTCCAGTCGGGCCTGCAGAAAGCCTACGAATACGTGAAGGTCGCGAACCCGCAGATCGAGGTTCAGGCGTACGACGCCCTGTGGGAAGGTCTGGACAATCCGTATTCCCACGAGCCGGTGGAGACGGGCGTAAGCCACGCCGTTCTCGTGGAGGTGGCCAGGGCGCTCACGACGATCCCCGACGGGTTCACGTTGAATCCCAAGGTCGCCCGCAGGCTTCCCGTTTTGTTCAAGGCCGTGGAGGAGCGGGGCGCCGTCGACTGGCCCTTTGCCGAACTTCTGGCCTTCGGGACCCTCTTGTACGAAGGCACGCCGGTCCGGCTGAGCGGGGAGGATTCGGCCAGGGGCACCTTCTCCCAGCGCCATTCGGTCTGGCACGACATGAACACCCAAGAGGCCTACACGCCTCTCAATCACGTCCGTCCCGGCCAGCCTCCGTTCTGCGTGTACAACAGCCTGCTGTCCGAGGCAGCCGTGCTCGGCTTCGAGTACGGGTTCTCCCTTTCCGAGCCCAGAGCCCTCGTCATCTGGGAGGCCCAGTTCGGAGACTTCGCCAACGGCGCTCAGGTCATCATCGATCAGTTCATCGTGAGTTCCCAGTCCAAGTGGCAGCGGACCTGCGGGCTCGTGATGCTCTTGCCTCACGGCTACGAGGGCCAGGGGCCCGAGCATTCCAACGCCTATCTCGAACGCTACCTGGCGGCCTGCGCGGAGGAGAATATCCAGGTGTGCAACCTGACCACGCCCGCCCAGTACTTCCACGTGCTGCGCAGGCAAATGAAGCGACCCTTTCGCAGGCCTCTGGTCCTCATGGCACCCAAGAGTCTTCTGCGCCACCCCAAGGCGGTCTCTCCCGTCGACGAGTTCGTGCAGGGCCGGTTTCATGAAATCCTGGACGACCCGCTCAGGCCCCGGAATCCCAGGCGCCTGATCCTCTGCAGCGGAAAGATCTATTACGATCTTCTCGAAGGGCGGGAGCGCCACGACCGGCCCGACGAGGCGGCCCTGGTGAGGATCGAGCAGTTCTACCCCTTCCCCCAGGAAGGCATGGAGCGGATCCGCCGTGCCTATTCCCAGGTCGAAGAGGTCGCATGGGTTCAGGAGGAATCCAGGAACCGAGGCGGCTGGACCTTCATGTTCCCCAGGCTCCTGGAGCTCTTCCCGGACCGCCCGGTTCTGTACATCGGCAGGGACGCGAGCGCCAGCCCTGCCACGGGATCCCTCAGAATCCACAAACAGGAACAGGAGCAGATCGTCCGGTCCGCCCTGGATCTCTCCGGCCTGGCCAGGAGCTCGAGGACCAAGGCGAAACGGGGCAAGGGCAGGAGCCCGAAAAGCGAGCCGTCCCCGCCGCCCGTTTTGCGCGAGGGATCGGAGCCCTGACCTTGAGGCCAGGCTTCGGGGGCGAGACAGAGGCATGCCGCCCGGGACACAGGGCGGAAAGGGCAAGGAGGCTTTTCCATGCAGCAGGTGGAAGTCAAGGTCCCGGAGGTCGGCGAATCGATCACCGAGGGAACCCTGGTACAGTGGTTTCGGCAGGACGGGGATTTCGTGGAAGTCGACGAACCTCTTTTCGAACTGGAAACGGACAAGATCACCCTGACCGTGGCCGCCGAGGCGCGGGGAAAGCTTTCGATCCTGGTGCCCCAGGGCCAGAGGGTCTCGGTAGGTCAGGTCGTCGCCCGGATCGACACGGAAGCCGCCAGGCCGGAACGTCCGGAAGTCCGCCCCGTGCCGCTTCCTCCCGAGTTCGCTCCGCCCCTGCATGCGCCAAGGGCTCCCCGTCCCACTCCGGCGCCCTCGGTCTCCCTTCCTGCCCAGGACAGGCCGGCTGCGAGGGTTCTCGAACCCGTGCCCCGGGTTCCCCAGACCGAGGGCCCCCCGCTTTCTCCGCCTGCGGGCCCGGCCCAGGCAAGAGAAAAAATCGCCTCGCCCGCAGGAAGTTCGCAGATCCTTTCCCCGGCGGTGCGCAGAATGGTCGAGGAATTCAAACTGGATCCTGCATCCATCCCGGCGTCGGGCAAGGACGGGCGCCTGACCAAAGAAGACATTGTGCGGCATCTGCAGGCCCGCGGCGCGGCGCCGCCACTCCGCCCCGAGACCGCGCCGGCTCCGGGCCCGCAAGAGCAGGAAGCGCCGGAACCGGCTCCCGCGCAAGAAGAAGTTCCGACGTCCACACCGCGGCAGACCCGCAAGCCCATGAGCCCCCTGCGCCAGCGCATCGCGGAACGCCTGGTCATGGCCCAGCAGACCGCCGCGATCCTCACCACCTTCAACGAAGCCGACATGACGAACGTGCTGGCCTGGAGAGAAAAGCACAAGCAGCTCTTCAAGGAAAAGTACGGCATCAGCCTGGGCCTGATGTCCTTCTTCGTCAAAGCGGCGGTGGACGCCCTCAAGACCGTGCCCCAGCTGAACGCCCAGATCCAGGGCGACGAAATCGTGGAAAACCATTATTACGATATCGGGGTGGCGATCAGCTCGGACCGCGGCCTCGTGGTGCCCGTGGTTCGGGATGCCGACCGGCTGAGCTTCGCGGAGATCGAGCTGGCCATCGCCCGGCTTCAGCAGAAGGTGCAGACGAAAGCCCTCTCGCTGGCGGACCTGACCGGAGGGGTGTTCACGATCTCCAACGGCGGCGTGTTCGGCTCCCTGCTGAGCACGCCGATTCTCAACCCGCCCCAGAGCGGTATCCTGGGGATGCACGCCATCAAGAAAAGGGCCGTGGTCGTGCACGATCAGGTCGTGGCCCGGCCCATGATGTACCTGGCCCTTTCCTACGATCACAGGATCGTGGACGGCCGCGAGGCGGTAACCTTTCTCCGGCGGATCGTCCAATGCATCGAGGACCCCGAGCGGATGCTTCTGGAGGTGTGAGGAGCGATGGAGACGTTCGATGTGGCGGTAATCGGCGCCGGCCCTGGGGGCTACGTGGCCGCGATTCGCGCGGCCCAGTTGGGCCTGAAAGTGGCTCTGGTGGAGAAAGAGGCGGCCCTGGGGGGCACCTGTCTCAATGTGGGCTGCATCCCCTCCAAGGCGCTCCTGGAGTCGAGCGAGCTGTTCGAGCAGGCGCGGACGGCTTTTGCCGCCCACGGCATCGCGACAGGACAGGTGGAAGTGGACCTCGGGCGGATGATGGCCCGCAAGGAAGAACTCGTGAAGCAGCTCACATCCGGCATCGCGCTGCTCATGAAGAAAAACAAGGTCACCGTTCTGCGCGGAACGGCCCGGCTTTCGGGCGGCGCGATCGAGGTCGCTTTCGACGGCCAGGCCCGTCAGGTCCGGGCGACACACACGGTGCTCGCGACCGGCAGCAAGGCCCTGGAGCTCAAGGGCCTGCCCTTCGACGGCCAGAACATTCTCAGCTCGACCGAGGCTCTCTGCCTCGACCGGGTGCCGGGCCACCTGGTCGTGGTGGGCGCCGGAGCCGTGGGGCTGGAGCTCGGAAGCGTCTGGCACCGCCTGGGCGCGCAGGTGACAGTCGTCGAGATGCTGCCTCACATCCTTCCTTTTGCGGACCGGCAAACGGCCGGCGCTCTCCAGAGGGCCCTGAGCCGAAAAGGCATGTCGTTCCGGCTCGGAACGCGCGTGGAAAGCGGCGAGATCTCCTCGGGCCGCATCTCGCTCACGCTTGCGGACACCCAGGGCAAGAAAGAGGCCCTCGCCTGCGACAAGGTCCTCGTGGCGATCGGCCGGGCGCCTGCAGCCGACGGGCTGGGATTGGAGGAAGCCGGCGTCCGCCGGGATTCGGCAGGCAGGATCGAGGTCGATGCGTCTTTTTCGACAGGCATCCCCGGCCTGTACGCCATTGGCGACCTCATCCCGGGGCCCATGCTCGCCCACAAGGCGTCGGAGGAAGGCGTGGCCGTGGCGGAGCGGATCGCCGGCAAGCCCGGCATCGTCCGTTACGACACGATTCCCAACGTGGTCTATACGTCTCCGGAACTCGCTCAGGCGGGCCTCACCGAAGAGGAAGCCAGGGCAAAGGGCATCCGCTTCAAAGTCGGCCGCTTCTACTACAAGGCCAACGGAAGGGCCAAGTGCATGGGCGAGGAGGAGGGCCTGGTCAAGGTTATCGCCGAGGCAGAGACAGACCGGCTCCTGGGCGTCCATATCCTGGGAGCGCGCGCATCGGAACTCGTCGCGGAAGCCGTGGCCCTTCTTGAGTTCGGGGCGAGCGCCGAGGACCTGGCACGAACCGCCCACGCGCACCCGACCCTGTCGGAAATGCTCAAGGAAGCGGCTCTCGCCGTGGACCGGCGAAGCATCCACGGCTGAAGAGAAAGAAGATTTCCGGAGTCAGGCTCCCGCTTTTTTCAGGCCACGGCCAGACCCGGCTTCTGAGCCCCGGCGCCTGAGAGCCGAAGCCCCTTCACCCCTTCAGCGTTTCCCGGGAGATCACGATCCTCTGCACCTCGCTCGTTCCCTCATAGAGCGTCGTGACCCTCGCGTCCCGGTAGAGACGCTCGACCTTGAAATGCTTCGTGTAACCATAGCCTCCGTGAATCTGGAGGGCCCTGTAGGCCGCGCGGTTCACCATTTCCGAGGCGAAAAGCTTGGCCATCGAAGCGTCCTGGGTGAAGGGCAGGCCCAGGTCCTTCTTGCGAGCGGCCTGCCACGTCAGCAGGCGGGCCGCCTCCAGCTCGGTCCTCATGTCCGCGATCATCCAAGCGATCGCCTGGAAGCTGGCGAGATAGCGGCCGAACTGCTTCCGCTCCTGACTGTACCGGACCGCCTCGTCCAGGCATGCCTGTCCCATCCCCGTGGCCTGCGAGGCGATTCCGATCCGGCCTCCGTCCAGGGCCGCCATGGCCACGACAAACCCCTGGCCTTCCTCGCCCAGACGCTGCTCGGCCGGCACGGGACAGTCGTCAAAGATGAGTTCTACCGTATTGGACGCCCTGAGTCCCATCTTCTGTTCTTCGGCTCCGACCCGAAGGCCCTGCGTCCCGGAAGACAGGAGAAAGGCGCTCAGGCCCTTGTTGCCTCCGCCCTCCTGGGTGCGCGCCACCACGACGAAAGCGCCCGCAACGCCTCCGTTCGTGATGAAAACCTTGGTTCCGGAGATCCGGTAGGTGTCTCCCTTCCTGCGCGCCATGGTCCGCATGCTGCCGGGATCGGATCCGGCCTCGGGCTCGGTGATGGCGAAGGCGCCGAGATGCTCCCCCCCTGCGAGCGGAGGCAGCCACTTCCTCTTTTGTTCCTCGGTCCCGAAAAGCAGGATGGGTTCGCACGTCAGGTTCGTCACGCTCATGGTGACGGCCGTGGAGGCGCACGCGTAAGCGATCTCCTGCAGGGCCACGGAGTAGCTCACGGCGCCAACCTCAGCCCCGCCGTAGGAAGCCGGGACCATCATGCCCATGAGCCCGAGTTCCCCCATCTTCGCGACCGTCTCCTTCGGAAACCTTCCCGTCCGGTCGTTCTCGGCTGCCTGAGGCTCGATCTCGCGGCGGGCGAATTCCCTGGCCATCATCTGGATCATCCGCTGTTCTTCGTTCAGGTGCCCGGACATGTCGAAAGGCTCCTCGATTGCGTCTTCGCCTTCTCAGGGCGTGTACAGGACGACGATCAGCTCCGTGGTTTCCCCGCAGGGGTTCCGAAGGGTATGGGGCTTCATGGAATCGAAATGGAGACTCTCCCCGGAGCCCAGTTTGTGGGTCCGGTTCGCCACCCGTACTTCCACTTCCCCTTTCAGGACGTAGAGGAACTCCTCGCCCTCGTGCCGATACCCCACCTTTTCGTGATCCTGCCAGGGGTCGATGGTCACCAGAAACGCCTTGAGATGCATATGATGGGCGCCGGGCGAGAGGGTGCGGTACGCGTAGGAGCGAGTGCGCTTTTCCAGGGTCTCTGCCCGCCGTTTGGCCCGCTCGTCCGCTTCGTCCGCCCTGAGCAGGTCTCCTGCATCCAGCGAGAGGGCCCTGGCAATCCGCAGAATCGTCGCCACCGGCGGAATCTCCTCCTGCTCTTCGATCTTCTGGAGGTAGGCAACGTCCAGGCCCGTTTTCTCGCTCACCTGTTCCAAATCCAGTTTCTTACGCCTGCGCAGGTTCTTGAGCCGGGCCCCGAAACCGCGGGCCGGTTCTCTGGTGGCCTTTCTCATTTCCCGTCTTGCCTCCCTGTGGCCGGTGGACGCCCCGAAAATCCAGCTCGGTCCGGCCATTTTAGCCATCTGCCCCTGCCGAGGCAATTCCGGACCCGATCCGTGCTGGGCCGGATTCCACGCCCCATTGCCGCACCACAAGCGCCTTTGCTAGAATTTGATTTGCAAAGAAGACTATACACCCTGTATTCCATCCACGGCCCCAAGGAAAGGAGCCCGTCACATGGCAGCAACCCTTCTTCCGATCGTGGGCAAACTCCATTTCTGGGTCTCCCGCATCCCCTGGATCGGAGAGCGCCTGGTCCGGAGCCAAAGTCGTCTGGCCGCACAGCTCGCTTTTCACCTGCCGCTGGTGGGCGGGAAGAAGAGTTCCACGGTCGAAGGCGTCAAGTCCGAGTGGCGCAAGTTTCTGAGCCTGGCCGGTATGAATCTCGACGTCACGCGGGAAGACGCGGACTCCTTCGAGTTCCAGGTCTCCTCCTGCCCGTACGGGTTTCGCAGGCCCGAGGAAAAGAAAGTCTGCGACGCCTGCATGGATCTCGACCGAACGTACGTGAAGCTCCTCGGGGCAGAGCTCGAGGTGCTGGAATCCATCCCGGGCGGCGCCAATTGCTGCCGCTGCGTGGTCAGAGTGCGCCCATGAAGGTCGACGTCCGCCTGTTTGCCAGCCTCCGGCAAGGCCGCTTCCAGCAAGCCACGATGGATCTCCGGGAAGGAGAGACCCTGGCCGAGCTCATGGAGAGGCTCAAGATCCGCCCCCAGGAGGTCGGCATTTCCATGGTCAACGGCAGACACGCGGCCCCGGAGCGTCCTCTTGCAGAAGGAGATTCGGTCGCTCTGTTCCCGCCCATTGCCGGCGGCTGAAGCAAAAAGCCGCCCTCCCGCCTTTCGATCAAGGCTTGAGTTTCTCTCCCTCCCCCTCGGCAGGTAAGAACATCCGTTCCCCTCGAAGCGCGGAGCAGCGCTTCGCAGGATGCGCCTGCCGCAAGCCCAAAAATAGTTCTTGACAAGGCATTCTTGTCGGTGTTACTAACGGTCTGACCAAAAAAAACGAAAATACTCAGTCGGCGGTCCCTTCGGTGGCGGCAAGCGGCAGATGGGCTCCCCATTTCATCCAGGCTCGTCCGTAGCTGAATCCAAACACCCGCGCTCGTTCCTTCATCTGAATCGGAAAGAATCCGCAGGATCTGCCGTTCTCCACCGTAGGGAACCCTGACAACAGGACCTGCCCAGAGAGGGCTCTGGGGCAAGGTCAGAAACAACGTTTTCACCTTGGGGACAGTCCTATGAAACGGCCGCTCCAGTTCTCCGCGGTCGGGTTCTTCGTTCTCCTCCTCCTCCTCCTCCTGCTGCAAGCCGCCCTTCCGCCATTCAGCCGCTCCGGGCAGGTCCAGGTTTTCAAGGCAGGCGATCTGTCCCTCTTCGACTGCTGCATCCTGGACGCGCAAACGTACCTTGCCGTCGGAGACGTCGGGAAGGTTTACCGCACGGAAAACGGAGGCACGACCTGGTCAGAGATTCCGACGCCGGTTCGGACACCCCTTTTTACGGTCCACCCCGTCGATCGAGCCAGAATCCTGGCAGCCGGCTCAGCAGGGGTTCTTTTGAAGAGCGTTGACCGGGGCCAGCGGTGGGAGAGGGTTTCTACGGGGACCGATCGGCACATCTTCAACATGGCCTTCGCCAACTCGTTGCGCGGCGTCGCGGTGGGGGATTGGGGAACCATTCTGTACACAGAGGATGGCGGAAATACCTGGCGGGTCGTGTCCCTTGAGGAAGACCGCATGCTTTACGGCGTGGCCTACGCCGGCCCTGAAACCGTTTGGGTCGTCGGGGAGGCCGGATTCGCGGCCGTTTCCGAAGACGGAGGTCGGACATGGTCGACCCGTCCCCTGCCCTGGGAGATCACCGTCACCGCGGTTGCTTTCGAGGATGCGCTGCGGGGTTTGATGGCCGGGCTTGACGGTCTTCTCGCCCAAACAGATGACGGCGGCCAAACCTGGACGAACATCCAAGGCGTTCCTCCCGGAGCCTTCTACAACCTGGCCTGCGCGGGACCTTACGCCGTCGTGGCAGGGGACTACGCGGCCGTGCTGGGGAGAAACGCCGGCAGGCAATGGCTCGCATGGGATCTGCCGCCTGACCTCAGCGTGTTCTGGCTGAGCGGCGTCGACCTGAAGATGGCGGAAGGAACGCTTCTGGCAATTTGCACGGGCAAGAAGGGGCTTTTTCTCAAACAGGCGGATTCGAATCCGTGAAACCTTTTTCAGCGGGGCGCCCATGGCGGCGGACTGGACTCGAAGATACGTGAGCTTCATCGTCAAGAGGCGTCATGCCTGCACCGCAGTCCTCTTCGTTCTCACCCTGCTCTCCATTTTTTCTCTTTACCAGAAGGGCCGCATCTTCACGAACTTCTTTCAGCTCTATCCCCCTGGACACCCGTATATCCAAACCTACATGGAATTTCGGACGATGTTCGGCAGCGCCAACGTGATGGCGATCTGCCTGCGCGTGCGCGACGGAGACATTTTCACCCGCTCGGCTATCGCGAAAGTCGACGCCATCACGAGGGCGGTCTTGAACTTCCCCGGGGTCAACCCCTACCAGGTCTCCTCCATCACGCACCCCAGCGTCAAGAAGATCCACCTGTCCACTCACGGTATCGGGTTGAGACCCCTGATCGAGGAGCTCCCCAAAACACAGGAGGACCTCGACCGGATCCGCAAGGACATCTACGAAACCGAAGGCATCCGAGGCGCCTACATATCGCCGGACAACCGGTCTACCCTCATCTTCCTGGGATTCTGGGAGGAAGGGGTGGACTTCCGCACCGTCTGGACGAAGGTTCAGGCCCTCCTCCAAGAACATGAGGACGAGAACACGGTCCTTTACGCCACCGGGTACCCCATGCTGTACGCGTGGATCTACCACGCTGTCCCGCGCATCTTCCTGGTTTTCGCCATCACACTTGCCGTTCTGACGGCCCTGTTGTTTCTCAACTTCGGGTCGCTCCGCGGCGTCATGGTTCCGCTCCTTTCCGCCGCCCTGAGCGCTGTATGGGCCTTCGGGTTCGCCTTCGCCATGGGCTCCGACCTGGACCCGCTGATCCTGGTGGTTCCGGTCCTTCTCATGGGCAGGACCCTCAGTCACTCGGTCCAGTGTATGGAACGGTTCGAAGAGGAATACAAGAAACATTCCGTCAAGGAACGGGCCGTCATCGACACCTATTCCGAGCTTTTCTGGCCCGCGTCGTTCTCCATCGTCACAGACGGTCTGGGTGTTCTCACCATCGCGGTCGCCCGCATTCCCCTGATGCAAAAGCTCGCCTTCATGGGCGGCTTCTGGATTCTGACCATGATGGTCAGCGTCCTGACATTGCAGCCCGTCGTCCAGACCTACCTCGCGGTGTCTCAACCCACAAAAGGCCTGCAAAGGCGCCTCCTCCACTTGTTGGATCGGATCGGGGCTCTTGGCCGCCTCTGCTGCCACGGGACGGCGCCCAAGGGGATCCTGCTCGGCCTCGTCGTGGCTCTTGCGGCCGGGTTCTTGCTGTCCCTCAAGCTCAAGGTCGGAGACACGCGGATCGGCTCGACCATTTTCTACGACGATCATCCCTACAACGTCGGGTACGAGTATCTCTCGGAGCAGTTCTGGGGGATCAACGAGCTGGTCATCATCCTGGCAGGCGAAGAGGACGACATTCTCAAAGACCCCAAAATCCTTTCGGCTCTCGAGGCGTTCCGACAGCACATGGCCGCGGACCCGAACTGTGGAGGCTCGGTAACGTTCCTCACCCTCATCCAGCGGCTGAATCGGATGTTCCACGAGGGCATTCCCAAGTGGGAAGTGACGCCCTCCGAGCCCGATCTGCTGGCTCAGCTCCTGTTCCTGGTGCAAAGCAACGCCGCACCCGGGGAGATGGCCCGTTTCTTCTCTCCCGATTACAGGAACGCTTCCCTGATCCTCTACTTCAAGGACTATTCGAACTCGATCATCAGCGGCGCCCTCGAGAGGGCCAAGGCATTCATCGCCCAGAACCCCTTGGAAAGGGCTTCCTTCCGTCTGGCCGGAGGCCTGATGGGGATCATGGCTGCCGTCAACGAGGAAGTGCAATGGTCTTATTGGGCGAACTTGATCACGATCTTTTCCGTCATCGTCCTGATCTGTCTCGTCGTGTATCGGTCGCCGGCCATCGCCTTCATTCTCTGCGGGCCTCTGTATCTGTCGCAGGTTCTCTGCGATGCCTTCATGCTTTGGAGGGGAATCGACCTCAACATCAACTCTTTGCCCGTTGCCTCCATCGGCGTCGGCGTAGGGATTGACTACGGCATCTACATGATCAGCCGGATCTGGCGGGAATACATGCGCTGCGGCATCTACGAAGAGGCGATTCACATCAGCCTTTCCACGACCGGCAGAGCCGTCATTTTCACGGCCTTGACCATGACGGCCGGCGTGATCTTCTGGGTGTTCAGCGGAATCAAGTTTCACACCGAGATGGCGACGCTCATCGCCGTGCTGCTGCTTTTGAACATGCTCGGCGCCATGACCCTCGTGCCGGCCCTGGTTCAGGTCCTGAAGCCGTTCAAGAGAAGGCCCCTCCTCGTATAGCGCGCCGGGAGGGGCGTGACGCTTTCAAATCCGAAAGAGGGAGGAGGGACAGAGGAGAAGTTTGAGGGTCTTTTCAAACGGAAAAAAGGGGGGTGCAAAATGATCGGGAGAAGCCCTATCCATGTCGTCTTGTCGGGCATCCTGTTGTGTCTCCCATTCTGGACCGGACATGCCGATGCCCTCGAATGGCCCGATACGCCCATCGGGCACGTCAGCCTGACCGGGAAGGTGTACACCCAGGCCGCCTTGCGCACCCAGCACTCTCACGGCTACACCTTCCCCGAGACGAACGCAGGCGATCTCGTTCAACACCGGAACTTTTTGCAGGCCGAGTTCAAGAACGCCTTCAGCCGGGAACTGTCCTTCTTTTTCTCCACCCGGATCGTCTACGAGGGCCTTTACGACTACGGGCCGAAGAAATTCAGACCCTACGGGCATTCGGGAAACGATCTGGATGACGGCCACATGCTTTTCGACAACCTCCTGGTCGACTTCCGGGAGGGTTATGTCGACATCAACCGGGGTCCGATCTTCATGCGCATCGGCCGGCAGAACCTGTCCTGGGGCGAAGCGGATCTGTTTCGGCTTCTCGATCAGATCAATCCTCTCGACAACACCTTTGGGTTTCTGGAGGATTTCGACGAGCGGAGAATTCCCCTGGACATGATCCGGCTGGATCTCGATTTCGGCAACGTGGCCTTTGTCCAGGGCCTTCTACTGGAAGGGTTCGTGGCTCTGGGCAAGGTCCAGGCCCCCATCGCTGCATTCGGAACGCCTTTTTCGGCGCCTTTGCCCGCCGCTCCTGTCGAGATCAGACTGGTTGAGGCACGACAGAAGGAGCTCCGGGGCGGCTTGCGCATGATGGGGCTCACCCACGGAGTGAACTGGAGTCTCGGACACTACTGGACGTACCCGGATGCGCCCGGGGGCCGGTTCGCCTACTCCAGGCCCAACGACGCCCTGTCCTTCTACCAGGAAATCAAGTTCAACAGAGAAATGATCACCGGAGGATCCTTCAGTTTCTTCACGGGTCTGGACACGACCCAGACCATGGCCAGGGGCGAGTTTGCCTACGCCTGGGACGAGAAAATGTTCGATCCTCTCAAGAATACCCCCTTCGGTCCAACGACGATCTACGTGCCCCCCCTCGGATACCTCCCGATCCCGTTCGGCCCGCAGGAAGGCACCTATCCGGACGCGGGCATTTTCCGATGGGTCTTGGGCCTGGACAACAATATCTGGGTCCGCTTCCTGAATCACAAGAACACCTTCCTTGTTTCCGCCCAACTTTACGGTCAGCACATCCTGCACAACTGGAGCGAGACCTACAGGCTTGCTCTCCCGATCTACGGGAAACCGGATCCTCTTTCCCCGGATTATTACGTCAAGCTGCACAGGAACGAGTACCAGGCAACCCTCATGATCAACACGTACTATATGGACGGGGATCTCGTCCCTCAGATCGCCGTTGCAGCGGACTTCCGAAACGCCTGGTACCTCGAACCCTCGATCAAGTACCGATACGGGAACTTCGAGCTGCTTCTTAAGTACCAGTTCATCGACGGCAACTTCACCGGGATCGGCATCTTCCGGGACCGGGACCAGGCGCTCATGCGCATCACGTATCTCTTCCCTTGATCAACGGACAACACCCGCGCGGGAAGTCCTGAAGGAAGGAGACTCGCAATGAAAAAGATGTCTGCGGCTCTTTGCTTCGCAACGTTGATGTTCTTGGCGCTTTCGGCCGTTGCTCACGCCCTGCCGAAAGCTGGGGACACGATCACAAAGGAGAACTGGGAAGAGGCAAAGGACTTGCTGCCTCCCTCGGTCCTGGAGTGGGTGAAAAAAGGGTATTACATCCTGCCGGTGGTCGAAACGCAGCTCAATTACAAGGGAGGCAGAAGATTCGAGCAGGCAAGCCGCGAGAACGCGGCGAAATACGCGCTCGACGCGGACGGCGTTTTGATCGAAAAGGCCTCGGGGAAGGTCCCGGAGTTCGTGTACGGCCTCCCCTTTCCCGATATCGATCCCGCGGATCCGCAGGCCGGCTGCAAGATCATGTGGAATTTCTTCATCGCCCAGATGGTATCGAACAGCCAGCAGTACTGGTTCGACACCGTTTGGGTCGGCCAGAAGGGATATGAGCGCAGAATCGAGTGTCTCTGGTATCGGCTTTTCTTCACGGGAAGATCCTCGGGACCGATCCCGAACCCGGACCGATGTTATTTCAAGGACCTGATCGGGGTCACGTCCCCCTACGACGTCGCCGGCGTCGCCACACTGCTCTGGAGAGTCTTCGGGCTCGAGACCGACCAGTTCTGGAGCTACGCGCCGGCGCTGCGCAGGGTGAGAAAGCTCCCGCCGGCCAACGCGTCGGACGCCTTCCTGGGGTCGGACTTCTGCAACGACGATGCCTACCTCTTCCGAGGGAAAATCCAGACCTTCGACTGGAAACTCCTCCGGCAGGGAGAGGTTCTCGCCTGTCTCGGAGCCGTGGATTATCAACTCCTGGAACGGGACGACAAGGCCGAGGGCTGGCGGATCAAAGCCGATTATCCCCATGTCGTATTCGGCTACGAGGCGTCCGATTTCAAAGGGGCTCCCTGGGCGCCGACAAACACGGTTTACACGGTGCGGCCCGCCTACATCCTGGAAGGCACGCCCAAGGATCCCTTTTACAACTACGGAAAGCAAATCTTCTGGATGGACCAGGAAGCCTTTTATCCTTACTACAAGATGGTTCACAACCGCAGCGGCGAGTACTGGAAAAGCATGGTGCAGAGCCTCGTTCTGGTCCACCTGCCCGGCCAGGAACAGGAGGAAACCTGGCCAGGCCCCGGTTTGCAGATGATGTACGACGACCGGAGCGGGCACGCGAGCTGCTGCCATCCCACGTCCCCGAAATTCCTGACCCTCTACGCATCGCAAAAGCTGACCGAGGACGACTTCAGCATGAAAGCTCTCATGAGAGCCGGAAAGTGATTTGCCGGGTCTCGCGGCGGACGGGGGAAAGCGGCGGGGAAGGACTCGGAGGAAGAAGCGGGCGGCCCTGCGAGGGGCCGCCCCAAGACAGTTCTACATTCCGATAGTCCCCACACGGAGAGATCGTCTGTTCTGGTGGGTTGATTGTTCATGGCGAGGAAGCCCCGGAGAGAGACCAGCAGTCCGGGCTGAGCATTCACGGCAAGAAACTCCGCTACGGATCTTTCCAGCACTTTTTCTTCTAGCCGGTCCTCTTGGGCTTACTCTGAGCGAATCCTGCCCAGGAGGACTCCCTGGAGGAGGAAACAGCTCGCTAGGATTCCGAGGAAAGCAAGTGCGAGGGTCAAGACCCAGCGGCGCGTTGCAGGCAATGGTGGCGGAGGAACGCGCTCAACATGCGCACCAGACAGAAGACCCAGGCCGTACCCGACGGCTGCACATGCAACGAAGCCTGTGACATTCCACCACAGCCAGGAGACCTGGGGCGCAAACAGCCACAACGAGACGTTCACACCCACCCCTGCGGCCAGGCCGAAGAGCACCCCGGTCTCCCCGGCTCTATGGGAAAGCAGGCCGAGCACGAATATGGCCAGAGTGGGCCCGTAGAACGCAGAGCCGATCATGTTGATCAGTTCGATCACCGTTGCCTGGGATCGGCTCATCATGTAGCCTGCTGCGGCGCACAGCACTCCCCAGACCAGGGTCCAGAGGCGTGACTGCCGCACCGAAGCGCGTCCCAGCGTCCCGCACCCTTCTCCGATCCTTCCCAGGATATTCCGCATGGTCACGGCGCTCATGGAATTGAACGCGGAATCGAAACTCGACATGCTCGCAGCGAAGATCGCCGCTATCACGAGCCCTGCCAGGCCGGTCGGGATCTGCTCCAAAACAAACATGGGCACCAGGTAGTCCGGCTGCCCGGCAGGTATGCGGGCGGCGAACTCGGGGTGCTGTTCCAGGAAGACAGCCAGAACCAGGCCGAACAGGCAGTACAAGAGTGTGAAAGGAAAGCGCAGCAGGCCGTTCAGAAACAAGCCACGCATGCTTTCGCGGGTGTCCTTCGAAGTCAACAGCCGCTGCGCCTGACTCTGATCGCAGCCATAGTAAGAAACATAGAGGAAGAAGCCGCCGATCAGCATCGGCCAGAAACCATAGGTCTCACCGGCGGCCAGCCCCAAGCCGGAGGAGTCCAGGACCTGCAGCCGGCCGGGTTCGGTCTGCAGGCAGGCCTCCGCGAGGTTGGCACTTTCCGCGACGCGCAGGAGGGCAATGACCAGCGCAACAACGGTGCCGGCGGCCAGGATGAACATCTGGGCAATGTCCGAGTAGATGTCCGCCTCGATGCCTCCGATGGTCGTGTAGGCGATGGTGAAGGATGCCAGGAGGACCAGGGTGAAGGCCAGAGGCAGGCCGAGACAGACCGTGAGAACCACAGATGCGGCGTACAGGGCGACGGCGGTGCTCAGGCCCCGGCTGAGGAGAAACACGACGCTCATGGCCCGGCGAGCCCGTGGTCCGAAACGAATCTGCAGGTACTCGTAGAGCGTTGTGATCCGCAAAGGCCGCAGCCGCGGCACGAACACCAAGATGACGGCGATCATGGCCAGAGGCACGGCCAGCTCGTACTGGAGCCACCGGAGCCCGCCGCCACTCCGCAGAGCGACGAAAGCGGGGGCGCCGATCAGGCTTACCGCGCTGACCTGGGTCGCCAGGATGGACAGTGCGATCGGCCAGGCTTTCATCCTGCGGCCGGCCAGGTAGTAGTCATCCGCGGAGCGATGGCGTCGGCCGAGCCCGATCGCCATTCCCATGATGCCCGTCAGGTATGCCGCCAGTACGAGCCAGTCTAGTGTGTGCATGGGGCCCTTGAATCGTTGACGCACCAGGTTGCAATCTATCACCTGACCGCCTAAAAGGGTACCGTGATTCTGCTCTTTCAGATGGAGTGTGATCCATGAGCCTCAAGTATATCCTCCAACCCGTCACCATAGCATCCTGCACCGTACCCAATCGCGTCGTGTTCCCCGCGCACACAACCAATTTCGGCCGGGGGACCCTAAGCGATGACTGGATCGCGTACCATGAAGCCAGACCGCACTGCGGGCACAGCCAGCCCTGGAGCGGTTGTCCCGCGGGAGACTCCGTTTGATCACAAGGTCCCTCCAGTGCGAGGTCTTCGAAAGGGAGGCAGAGCTGCAGGACCTTTACGGTGGTCCGCCATGCAAGGTCCCGGCCGAACTCGTGGTCTTTATCTCCCATAACCGTCCGGAGGACTCTTTGAGAGATTCCCTCAAGGAGTTCCCAGGGGAGGTCTTCGTGGTGGGAGACGCCAACTCTCCCAGGTTTCTCAACGTCGCCATCCGTGAAGGCTTTATGGCCGGAAGCCGTATAGGATGATCGACCAGAGCTGCAAGGCTTCGCCGCAGGCGACCGCGGGCTGAGATCTCCGTCGGGGACTGGGCCGTGCCGGATGCGAACCCCCGCGGCTGTCGGACTCAGCCTGGCGCCCGGCTCCCTGCTCACGGCAGACGCAGCCCTCGGTTCCGTGTGCGGTTTCTTGGGGGCTCAACTGCGGGCCAGAGGGAACCTAGCCCGGATTTCCACGGGACGGAAGCGACCTAATAAGTGGTGCGTCGAGCGGGTTGCGCATTGGCCTATTCTGCCGTCTTGCCTTGGCGATGATCCTGTTGGCCTGCCTCTTGAGTCTGTCCTCCTGTTAGCATTTGTGTGCTCCTAAATTGAGGTTTTCTCTTCCCTTGGAAAGGGGCCTTTGAACCCTTGTGCAGGGGCGAAGAGAGGCATTTTGCAACAATTTGCACGAAAATATCTCTTTTTGTGCTTTTTCGCTTGACAAGGAAGCGCTTTCATAATAATGTACAAACATGCCTATAAGAGCACATAAAACACTAACAGAATGCAGAAACTTTTTCCTCGAGTCCCTGCATCCGAAGCAGCGGCAATACGAGGCCTTGAGGGCCTACTTTGTCGAGAACCGCCCTTCCCACGAAGTGGCACGCCAGTTTGGCTACACCCCCGGGGCGTTCCGGGTCTTGTGCCACCAGTTCCGCCGGGATCCGAGCCCCAGCTTCTTTGCCTCTGCCCCTCGCAGACCCCGTGTCCAGTCCCGCAAAGCGAGCGCCCGAGCCCGCATTGTGGAATTGAGGAAGAAAAACCACTCGGTCTACGAAATCAGCCAGATCCTCAAAGAAGGCAACCTCCCGCTCAGCCCGACCGCCGTCCGCCAGATCCTCAAAGAGGAGGGATTTGCCCCGTTGCCACGGCGCCTGGACGAGGAGCGGCCGGAGTTCCCGCGGCCCACCCGTGAGGCCATTGCCGATGTGCGTGCCTTCAGGCTTGCGCCTGGCAGATTCGTAACCCGCTGTGGCGGGCTCTTTCTGTTTCTGCCAGAGCTGGTCAAGCTCGATGTCGACCAGCTCGCACAAGAGGCCAGCCTGCCCGGTTCGCGGATGATTCCCGCTGGTCATGCCCTGCGCGCCTGCCTTTCCCTGAAGCTCTGGTCCCTGGAGCGCAAAAGCCATGTCATGTCCCTGGTGACCGATCAGGGCCTGGCGCTGTTCTCCGGCTTGAACGTCACCCCGAAGAAGAGCTGCCTGTCGGAGTACTCGAGCCGGATCCACTCTGAAAAGACGCTGCGGCTCCTGGCTCTCTGGCACGAGAGAGTCGAAAGCGACCGTCTCCTGCCCGGCAACTCCTTCGATCTGGATTTCCACTCCGTCCCGTACTACGGGGAGCACCCGGTGGTGGAGCGCCACTTCGTGTCGGCCCGCAGCCGCCGCCAGCCCAGCATTCTGGTCTTTCTGGCCCATGACGCCGACGGCCGCACCTTCTGCTACTCCAACGCCGATATCCGCAAGGGGGAGGAAGCCGAGGAGATCTTCCGCTTCGTCTCTTTCTGGCACAAGACCCATGGGAAGCTGCCCGCCCAGCTGGTCTTCGATTCCCGGCTGACTACGCTGCCCAACCTCGGCCGACTCGACGAGATGGGAATCCATTTCATCACCCTGCGCCGTCGATCGCCTGCCATCCTGAAGGAGATCTCCCAACTGTCTCCCACCGCTTGGCGCACGGTCACCCTGGACGTACCCACCCGCAAGTTCCGCACCCCCAGAGTCTATGAACAGAAGGTCTCGATTCACGGCAGGCTCTTCCGCCAACTCTACGTCCACGACCTCGGTCACGACGCCCCTACAGTTCTGCTGACCAACGGCTCCCAATCTGCCGTCAAGCTCCTCACCCGCTATGCCCAGCGCATGCTCATCGAGAACGCCATCTCGGACGCCGTGCGCTTCTTTCACATGGACGCACTCTCCTCGGCTGTCGGCCTGAAGGTCGACTTCGATATGGCTTTGCTGGTCATTGCCAGCGGACTCTATAAAAACCTGGCCAGACGCATGCGCGGCTATCGGGACGCTCAGGCGCGGCATATCTTTCGAGACCTCATCGACACGCCAGCGGATGTGGAGATAACCGAGACAAAAGTCATCGTCAGCTTTCATCGCAGGGCCCATCTGCCCATCATTCTTGCATCTGATCTGGTCGGCAAGTCGTTTGAAATCCCCTGGTGGAACAACCGCTCTCTGCTGATGACCACCTACTCCACCACCCCCTCGCGTTAGCGAAACTCTTTCCCGTGGAAATCCAGGCTAGGACTTCGCGACGGACATCGCGGACATGAGCCGCGAAAGGACCTTGCCCTCCCGAAACGTCCGGCGATGAAACCAGCTCCGGAAGCTCTTCAGCATTTTTCGGATGCGGCGCATGTCCGTCCGCCTGACGCCCCGGCTGAGCGGCGCGGCCGAAGGCCGCGTCCGCCTCCTGCCGGTTGTTATGCGTCGCCGACGACCTACGCAACCGATTTCCACGTGAGAGACAGTCGCTTCTGGGTAGCTGCGCAGTCACGAAGATACAGATTGATCAGGGTTTGATACGGAACTCCAGTTTCGGCGGAGAGCTGCTTGAAGTACTGGATAGTCCGCTGGTCCAGACGGATGGTCACTTGACGCTTGAGCCGTGCTGCATAAGGATTCCGGCGTCCCTTGGAAAAATCGTATTCTTTTCTCATCTTTGCCCCCTTCTGTTATAGACCTCCCGCTCCTTCCTGGTTGCTTTTCGAGCTGAAATGATCCTGATGACGTACTCGGCTTTCCGGTAGATGTGCGACACGACCAACGTCCGAAGATTGGCGCTCAATCCGAGAAGCAAGAACCGATCCTCCTGGTCGGAATGATCTGGATCGTCGATCAGGATGGCAAAATCATCCGTGAAGACGGTCTCAGCCTCCTCGAAGGAGACTCCGTGCTTGCGCCTATTCTCTTGCGCCTTCTTCGGGTCCCACTCGAACCGCAGATCAATCATAAATACAGTGTACCTACAGCGTAAGAGCAGTCAACTGGCAAGCACGCATAACTTGAAAGAGACAGAACTACCTATTTCCCCCAAACGCTGCGAGGCTGTCAGTGTGTCGCGTTGTCGGTCTTTGGCCCACAGTTGATTCCCTCGCAGATTTGCGCGCTCAGGCCTCTCTGCGGGGTTTGTGGTAGGTGAGTCCCTGGCAGGAGGCAATGAGCTCGCCGGTCTGGTCCTGCCGAACCTCGATGTTCCAGAGGCCGAGCGTCCTTTTCCTGTCCACGGGGCGCGCCTCGGCCACAAGGCGCGCGCCGACCGGCGCCCCGCTCAGAAAATTGATCTTCGACTCCAGGACCACTGCCGAATCGCCGGTCGAGTTGGCGGCGACGGCAAGGGCCTGGTCGGCCAGGGCATAAACCGTAATTCCGTGCGCACGGCCCAGCGCGTTGAGGTACTCCGGCTTCACCGTGAGAGCCACGCGGGCGAAGTTCGCGGTGACTTCAAGGATCTCGATCCCGAGGTGGCGGGCCATGGGGTCTCCGCCCACGACCTCCCGGGCGTACCGGATCGGATCGCTCGGACGCTCCTCCAAAGGACGCTCCCGAAAAGCCGGGACGTCCGGGCCCGCCTCCCCCCACACACGGGATCCCGAAAAAGGATCCGAAAAAAGGCGAGCCCGGCGCCTCGGCCGCAACAAGTCCTCAGCCGGATCAGAGCCCGAGCCTGCGGCCGATGATCTCTTTCATGATCTCGGTCGTCCCGGCTGCAATGGTGAGCATGCGTACATCTTGATAGGCGCGGCAGATCCAGTATTCGTCCATGTACCCGTACCCGCCGTGCATCTGGACGCAGTCGTATGCCATTCGATTGGCGAGCTCCCCGACCCAGTATTTCGCCATGGAGATTTCCGCTTCCAGCCCACGGTCCCCGCGGTTGAACAGCTTGCAGAGATGGTAGACATAGACACCGGCAACGTCAACCTGAGTGGCAATGTCGACCAGCCGGTGCTTGTTTGCCTGAAAAGACCCGATGGGCGTTCCGAAGGCCGTGCGGCTCTTCACGTACTCGAGGGTCTCCTGAAGCATGAGACGGCAGTAGGCGAGCGACATGACCGCGCCGATGAGCCTCTCCTGCTGCAGGTTCTGCATCATGTGGACAAAACCCTTGCCCTCGCCGCCCAGCAGGTTGCCCACGGGAACCCTCACGTCTTCAAACGACAGCTCCGCCGTGCTGCTCGCGGGGTTGCCCATCTTCTTGAGTTTTCTGCCGATCGTGAACCCCGGCGCTCCCCTCTCGACCAGAACGAGCGAAACCCCTCGGTGCGGGGGTTGCGCCGCCGGATCGGTCTTCACGGCCACGATGTAAAGGTCCGCATGACCTCCGTTCGTTATGAACGTCTTCTGCCCGTTGACGACGTATTCGTCACCCTCCCGCCTCGCCGTTGAACGGATCGCCGCCAGGTCGGAGCCGGTGTTGGGTTCGGTCATGCAGAGCGCGACGATGCAATCTCCGCTGGCGCAAAGCGGCAGGTAGCGCTCCTTCTGCTCCTCGTTTCCGCAGTGAAAAAGATACGGCACGCTGATGTCGTTCGAAACATTGACGTCGAGGGACAGTCCGCCGCACTTGCTGTATACCAGCTCTTCGGTGAGGATCACGCTGGTCAGAAAATCCGCGTCCGACCCCCCGTAGCGCTCCGGCAGGTACGCTCCCAGAAACCCCAGCTCCCCCATCCGTCTCCATAACGAACGGGGCGTGTCTCCGGCTTGATTCCACTCTTCAATGTGGGGCGTGACTTCCCTGGCGACGAACTCCTTCACGGTCCTTCGAAAGATCTGGTGCTCTTCCGAAAAGAGGTCATATTCCATGTGAAATCCCTCCACCGACCCCCATCTCCGGGATAAGATCGTTCAGTTCCAGGGCGCTGCGGGCAGCCAGCTCCGTGCCGATACCCCACCCTCCGGCCTCCGCGCCGACGAGATACAGGTTCGCGACGGGCGTGATCTGGCCGAGGCGTCTTTCGCCCACCTGGTCGACCGTCTGGGCCATTCCGATCACACCCCCGGCCTCGCCCAGAAGAGCATCCACTTCTCCCGGGACGGTCCTTTCCACAAACAGGATCTGATCAGGAATTCCAGGAAACAGATCCTCCAGTGACCGCATCACGGATCTCTGCCAGGCGTCCCAGTCCCGGCAGACCACGGGAAAGGTGCCGGCGATCATGAGCTGCCGCCCCTCGGGAGCGGCGGTGGGGTCCAGATTCGACACCACGGGAATCATCAGGCTGACCTTTTCCGGGACCTCCCCCCTTTCCACGCGGCCGTAGTACGACCTCGCATCCGGATACGGTATGTACATGATGAATTTCTCTTCCCTGATCCGCTCCCGGAGAGCCAGTTTGAGGACAAAGGCTCCGGCCGTATACCGTATCTGCCGCACGCGGCGCACATAGTCCCGGGGAAAGTGCTCTTCCCCTGCCAGTCCGAGAACCGTAACGCCCGGATCCACATTGCTGATCACAAGATCGCTCTCGACGATCTCTCCAGAAAAGAGTTCCACTCCCCTGGCCCGCCCGCCCTGGATCAAGATTCTTCTGACTCCGCAATCTGTGCGGACCTCGCCCCCGTTGGCCCTGACAATTTCGAGATAGGCCCTGGGGATCACGCCGCACCCGCCCACCGGGTAGCCGGATGCCCGCTTCTGCGCCTGGGCCTGCATGGAGCGAATAAACTCCCCTGCGGACGCCTGCTCGCAAGACACGACAAAATAGAGCTGCGAAAGATAGCCGAACACGTCGTGGATCGTCTGATTCCGTGTCTCTCCCTGCAGCCACTCGAAAAGGGTCGTGTGATAAAGGGATGAAATCTCCTCCGCCTCCATGGCCAGGATCCTGGTCAGGATGCCCCTGAATTCCGACGGATCCACCCCCAGGCGGGAGATCTCCCTGGGATATTCGATCTGCGTGCCCGCGTAATGGAGTTTCTGCGTCGGATGCTGGACGTACGACCACTGGATGACTTCTCTGGCGCCGCACCTGCGCAGAATCTCGCCCAGGGGGCCCGCCCCTGACATCGAGAAGGTGTGGACGCCCAGATCCAGAATGAACCCGTCCCGTTCCCGACTGCAGCAGCGGCCCCCGACGAATCCAAGCTTCTCGAGCACCTGTACCCGAAAGCCTCTCGAGGAGAGAAGCGCGGCAATCCCGCTTCCCCCGATGCCAGAGCCGATGACGATGGCACGCGGGCTGTTCGAAGGATTCTTCATGGCCGTGCAGGAAGAGGCGGTTCTTGACCGAGACGGGCGTTTTCCGGAGTTGCGGAGAGAACGCTGGGAACCGGGCGAAAGCTTATACACAGCACCCGACCGATGTCAACAGAACGGGCCCCTCGCGACGGGCCTGGCGCAGACCGCGCACCGGATGTTGACGCGCCCCCGCTGCCCGGGTAGAATGCCTTTCCGGCAAATCTTCCGCCCTCGCCGTCCCTACACGATCTGAGCCGTCTTTTCGTCTGAAGCTCATCCGGCATAACGGCACAGCTCTATGCCCAGCAGAGGAGTCGCAGGATGGAAATCAAAAAAATTGCTGTCATCGGGGCGGGCACGATGGGATCCGGCATCGCGCAGGTGGCGATCGAGTCCGGGTTTTCTGTTTCCTTGCAGGACCTCGAGCAGGGCTTCGTCGAGAGGGGCAAGAAAACGATTGAAGGCTTCATCGCCCGCAAAGTGGAGAAGGGAAAAATCTCCCGGGAACAGGCTCTCGAAACCCTTGCCCGTCTTCACACCACCGTCCGCCTGGAGGAGGCCCTCGAGGGAGCCGACTGGGTCATTGAAGCGATCATTGAGAACCTGGAGGCCAAGCGGAAGCTGTTTGCCGAAATGGATCCCAAAACCCCTCCCGGCGCCGTGCTCGCCTCGAACACCTCCACGCTGAGCATCACCCAGATCGGGGCCGCCACGGGCGATCCCGGCCGCGTCGTGGGCATGCACTTCTTCAGTCCTGTGCCTGTCATGAAACTCGTCGAGGTGATCCGAGGGGAGAAGACCACGGAAGACACGGTCCGGCGCGCGAAAGAGATGGGCGTCAAGCTCGGCAAGACCCCGATCGTGGTGAAGGACATCCCGGGCTTTATCGTGAACCGCTTCATGCTCCTGCTTTACAACGAAGCCGCCAACCTGGTTCACCAGGGCGTCGCCTCCCCGGAGGACATCGATCAGGCCATGCGCCTCGGCGCAAACCACCCGATGGGGCCTCTTCAGGTCGCGGACCTGGCCGGCGTGGATGTCTGCTACTATGCGCTCAAGGCGGTCTACGAGACGACGGGAGATGTCCGGTACAAGCCCTCGCCTCTCTGGGAGCAGATGATCGCCGCGAAGAAACTCGGCCGCAAGACCGGCGAGGGATTCTACAGATACGACTGACGCCGCGGTCGAGGCCCTCGGAGGCTCTTCTTCAGGCGCGATGATGGAACACGGTTACCAGGTCCTTTGCCGTCTCCGCGTACCCGGCTTCAAGATCGGGCCGCACCACATGAGGTCGGACTACCTCGTGCGCGAACTTGCTGATTTCCCCGGGCCCGATCACCTTATGGAGACCTTTGCAGCATTCCCGAACCGGCGCATCCACAGGGAATTTCGACATCAAACGGACACCCCGGCCTCGGCGATAAAGGCCTCCAGAATAGGCGGATCAATCTCAGCGGCTTCCGTTCCAAAGGTCTCGACATGAAATTGAATCGCCGATA
>FWPU01003133.1_pt1 | contig 42722 bp, 38 predicted proteins | sample 2228361 | NCBI WGS metagenome assembly FWPU01 (sample SAMEA103939777, study PRJEB20133) | metagenome | reverse complement strand
CCGATCGCATTGGAGAAGGAGTTGAGGTTTGCGATTCGGGAGGGAGGACGGACGGTTGGGGCAGGCGTCATCAGTGAAATCCTTGAATAGGAAGGAATGAAGCATCCTTAGGAGAAGAGAATGAGGAATATTATTACTCTTGCCTGTACGGAATGTAAACGAAGAAACTATTCAACGACCAAAAATAAAAGAACCACTCCCGATAAATTGGAGTTAAAAAAGTATTGTCGCTTCTGTAGAAAACATACGGTTCATAAGGAAACGAAGTAAGGATGAAACGCCATCGAGGGGAATTGGGAGGTAACAAAATATAACTATTCTGGGAGATAAGGCAAATTTAACATCCTGGTATCTACACTTTGAATACAGGCCAGTAGCTCTAACGGATAGAGCACCGGACTCCAAATCCGGGTGATGGGGGTTCGAATCCCTCCTGGCCTGCCATTTGTATAACCCTCCGTGGGGTTGGTCAATTGAAATCTTTTGGAAGGTTTTATCGACCCCAACTGCAATGAGGAATGAGGATGTTTTCAATCAAGGAAAAGGTTGATGTGGCCATCCAATTTTTGAGAGAGGTCAGAACAGAATTGAAAAAGGTAACCTGGCCTTCAAGGAAAGACACCCTTGCTGGAACTGCGGTTGTCTTGATCGCTGTGTTTATTATAGCTATCTTTTTAGGCATCGTTGATTCAGGCCTTTCTAGTCTTATCCGAGAGTTATTGAAGAGGGCCACAAGTTAATGAAAAGAGATTAATCTCGCTTTGAATCAAAGGGTGGATGTATGGCTCATCAGTGGTATGTTGTTCATACTTACTCAGGGTTTGAAAATAGAGCAAAACAGAACTTAGAGGAACGGATAAAAAACCTTGGGAAGAAAGATTTGTTCTCGGAGGTATTGGTTCCCACTGAGACCGTCGTGGAGTTGGTAAAGGGGAAGAAAAAGACTTCTCAACGAAAAATCTTCCCTGGATATTTATTGGTGAAAATGGAATTAAATGAAGAGACTTGGCATATCGTGAGGAATACCCCAAAGATCACAGGGTTTGCTGGAGATGGAACAAAACCTATTCCTATTTCTGAGGCAGAAGCCCAGGAAATCCTCTCCCAGATGAAAGAAGGAGTTTCAAAAGCAAAACCCAAAGTCTCTTTTAATATTGGAGATAGTGTCCGAGTCATTGATGGGCCCTTTGTTAACTTTATTGGAACCATTGAGGAGATCAAGCCAGAGAAGAGGAAGTTGAAGGTATTGGTTTCTATCTTTGGGAGGGCAACCCCCGTTGAATTAGATTTCATTCAAGTGGAGAAGAACTGAAGTCGTGGATTGAGGAGAAAGGGCTATGGCGAAAAAAGTAGTGGCAATGGTGAAACTTCAAATTCAAGCCGGACAGGCAAATCCGTCCCCTCCTGTGGGCCCTGCACTTGGTCAACATGGGGTGAACATTATGGAATTTTGCAAGGCCTTTAACGCCCGAACCCAAGGGCAAGAGGGGATGATTATTCCAGTGGTCATCACCATCTTTTCCGATCGTTCGTTCACCTTTGTGACCAAGACCCCGCCCGCTTCAGTTCTTCTTAAAAAGGCTGCAAAAATTGTGAAAGGTTCAGGGGAGCCCAACCGAACCAAAGTCGGGAAAGTCACTAAAGAACAGATACGGGAAATTGCCCAGATCAAATTTAAAGACCTCAATGCGACGGATCTGAATGCAGCCATCCGAACCATCGAGGGAACTGCTCGAAGCATGGGGCTGGAGATTGTGTGAGAAGATAAAATGGGACATCGAGGGAAAAAGTACTTAGAGGTTAAGAATAAGGTTGATCGGAATAAGCGATATCCCCTGGAGGAGGGTATCAAACTGGTTTTAGAGACGGCTCGAGCCAAATTTGATGAAAGCGTGGACCTTGCCATCCGTCTCGGAGTTGACCCCAAAAAAGCAGATCAGATGGTCCGTGGAACGGTGGTTCTTCCTAATGGGACGGGAAAGAAGGTGAGAGTACTCGTCTTTGCAAAAGGTCAAAAAGAGAAGGAGGCCTTAGAAGCGGGCGCCGATTACGTGGGTGGGGAAGAGTTGATAGAGAAGATTTCAAAAGGATGGCTCGAATTTGATAAGGCAATTGCTACCCCTGATATGATGGGTTCGGTGAGTAAACTTGGAAAGATTTTAGGCCCCAGAGGGTTGATGCCCAATCCCAAAGTCGGAACCGTCACCTTTGACCTGGAGAAGGCGATCAAGGAGATTAAGGCAGGAAAGGTGGAATTCAAGGTGGAAAAAGCTGGGGTTGTTCATGTTCCTGTCGGAAAGGCCTCTTTCGGGTTTGACCGGCTGTTGGAAAATATCAAGGCCTTACTCGAAGTGATTATTCGCTCCAAACCCCCTACGAGTAAGGGAATTTATTTAAAAAGCATTGCCCTGTCCACGACGATGGGGCCAGGGATTAAAATTGATCCTCTCGATGTTCGGAATGTGTTAAAGTCATAAGTTGAGGGAGGAGGTTTTCACCGTTGAATCGCAGAGAAAAAGAACTGATTGTTTCAGAATTGAATAAAAAGATAGAAGGGTACCAAGCCGCCATTCTTACTCATTATCGGGGCCTCAATGTAGAGCAGATGAATCAGCTGAGGCGACGGCTGAGAGAGGAAAAGATTTATTATCAAGTGGTCAAAAATACCTTAATAAAATTGGCTTCAAAGGGAACCGATCTTGAAAAACTAAGCCCATATTTTGAAGGTCCAACCGCTCTGGCGATCTCCTATGGAGACCCAGCGCTTTTAGTCAAGATTTTAACTGAATTCGTGAAAACTCAACCTGCTCTTGAGATTAAAGTTGGTCTCATCCAGGGGGAGGTGATCGGCACAGAGGAGATAAAGGCACTGGCTACTCTTCCTCCACGAAATGTTCTTCTTGCCCAAATCCTGGGGGGGATTCAAACCCCTGGAGGACAGATCGTAAGGGCCATTATGGTTGCTTTTCAACAAGTGCTTGGGGTTCTTCAATCTCGTGTAGACCAACTTTCCCAATCAGAGAGTGGAACATCGTAGGCAGAGAGTAGAGAGTAGAAAGTAGAAAATTTAAAACCAACGATGAGTCTGAACTTTTTTCAACCTTCAACCTCTACCTTCTACGATCAAATTTTTAAAATAGGAGGGTTTTTCCAATGGCAGATGTTCAGAGAATTGCAGAAGAGATTAGTAATCTCACCTTAATGGAAGCACGTGATTTGGTAAAAGTTCTTGAAGAAAAATTGGGGATAAAGGCAGCGGCACCCATCTCAGTGGCTGCCATGCCTTCCCCTGGAGTTGCTCCTGGGGCAGAGGCGGCCCCTGTTGAGGAGAAGACCGAATTTGATGTCATCCTAACTGGTTTTGGTGACAAGAAGATTCAGGTGATCAAAGTGGTGAGGGAGTTAACTGGACTGGGATTGAAAGAGGCCAAAGACCTGGTGGAAGGTGTCCCCAAGCCTGTGAAAGAGGGGGTTTCTAAAGAGGAAGCCGCCACGATCAAAAAGAAGCTTGAAGAGGCTGGGGGAACGGTAGAAGTAAAGTAGAGTTTTAAAGTAAAGTTAAAGAAAAAGTCTTTTTGAGGCATAGAAGGACATTGTTGTCTCTTCCCAGAAGGGCAGAACGATGTTTAAAAGGGAGTCCAAAAGGGAGGGGACTTTTTATTTAAAGGAGAGGAGTCCTTATGGCCAGTATCGTTCCAGTCTATAGAAGGTATCGAAAGAACTTTTCAAAAATCAAGGAAGTCTTAGAAATATCCAACCTGATCGAGGTTCAAAAGAGGTCCTACGAAAAATTCTTACAAGCCAATGTTGATCCTGATAAAAGGGAGAACGTTGGGCTTCAAGCCGTTTTTAAAACGGTCTTTCCGATCAAAGATTTTTATGAAACGGCTTCCCTTGAATTTGTGAGTTATCGTCTTACCGAGCCCAAATATGATGTAGAAGAGTGTTTGTTAAGAGGGATGACCTATGCCGCTCCGATCAAGGTCACCGTACGTTTGGTGGTCTGGGATGTCAACGAAGAGACCAAGGCTCGAAGCATTAAAGCGGTGAAGGAGCAAGAGGTCTATTTTGGTGAAATCCCATTGATGACAGACAATGGAACCTTTATCATCAATGGAACTGAGCGGGTTATTGTCAGCCAACTCCATCGCTCCCCAGGCGTCTTTTTTGACCAAGATCAGGTGAAGCCCCATATGGGGGGTAAGATTTTCTATTATGCCCGAATTATCCCCTACCGTGGATCCTGGATCGATTTTGAATTTGACCAAAAAGACCTTCTTTATGTGAGAATCGATCGGCGGAGGAAGATCCCTGTGACGGTCCTTCTCCGAGCCCTTAAATATACGGGAGAAGAACTCCTCAACTCCTTCTATCAGAAGGAGAAAATTCTCTTCCGGAAAGGAAGATTCCTTAAAGAGGTATCGAAAGAAGTCCTGGTGGGGCAGAAGGCCACTTCGGATATCTATGACCCTGAAACCCATAAACTTGTCCTTAAGAAGCATCGGCGAATTACCGAAGGGGATATCAAGAAACTGGAATCTGCCAAGATCAATACCATTTCGGTAGAACCCCAAGAACTGCTCGGTAAGTTTTTAGCCAAGGAGGTCGTTGATCCCGAGACTGGAGAGGTCATTGCGGAATGCAACGAAGAGATTACGGAAAAACTTCTTGAGGAATTTAAAGAAAGAAAGATTGAAGCCTTTGAGATTCTATTTATTGACAATATCAACGTCAGCTCTTCCCTCAGAGATACCTTGGTGATGGATAAAATAGAATTGACCAAGGAGGAGAAGGAGAAATTGCCTATCCAAGAGCCTGGGAAATCTCTAAGAGAAAAGGAGTCCGAGCGGGCGTTGATTGATATCTATAAAAGACTTCGCCCCGGAGATCCCCCTACCATCGAAACTGCGATCGGTCTTTTCTACAATTTGTTTTTTAATCCGGACCGATATGACCTCTCCAAGGTTGGTCGAATGAAATTGAATCACAAGCTTGGGTTAAAGGCCCATCCTCCCAAAGTCCTGGTATTTACTGAAAAATGGAGAAGGGAGGCTCTGGAGGCTGGAGCGACCTATGTGGGAGGAAAAGAGTTGATTGATCGGATTCTGGAAGGATGGTTAGATTTTGATGAGGTCATTGCCACTCCAGAGATGGCAGATGAAATTCAACGGGTTTCAAAAATTCTTTTCCCGATCGGGTTAATGCCTTCCATCAAGGATGGAACGATTACTGATGAGGTGAAGGGGAAAATAAAGAAAATCTTAGAGGATGAGAAGACAACCCTTCGCCGCCGAGATATCTTAGAGGTCGTGAAATATTTGATTAAACTGAAAGATGGGCAGGGAACTGTGGATGATATTGACCATCTGGGAAACCGGCGGGTCAGAACGGTTGGAGAGCTCCTCGAGAATCAATATCACATTGGATTGGTAAGGCTGGAGAGGGCGATTAAAGAACGAATGAGCCTCCAAGATGTGGAGACTTTGATGCCTCACGACCTTATCAATTCAAAACCACTCTCTGCGGTTATCAAAGAATTTTTTGGTTCAAGCCAGCTCTCTCAATTTATGGACCAAACCAATCCCCTCTCTGAAATCACCCATAAACGTCGTCTCTCTGCCTTAGGCCCAGGAGGTCTTACCCGTGAGAGGGCTGGGTTTGAGGTGAGGGATGTCCATCCTACCCATTATGGTCGAATCTGTCCCATTGAGACCCCTGAGGGTCCAAACATTGGTTTGATCACCTCTCTTAGCACCTATGCCCGTGTCAATGATTATGGATTTATTGAAACCCCCTATCGCGAGGTGGTGAACGGAAAAGCAACCAACCATATTCGATATCTCTTTGCTCTGGATGAGGAGGAGGAAATAGAGGGACAGAAACCCGCGATTGCTCAAGCCAATGCGCCTTTGGATCGGGAAGGGAGGTTCATCTCCCCCCTCATTTCTGCCCGAAGGGGTGGGGAGTTTGTGATGGTGAAGCCAGAGGAAGTCCGATATATGGATGTCTCTCCCAAACAGTTGGTAAGCGTTGCCACCTCCCTGATCCCCTTTTTGGAAAACGACGATGCCAACCGTGCCCTCATGGGATCAAATATGCAACGACAGGCAGTTCCCCTTTTAAAGACGGATGCGCCGTTGATTGGAACAGGGATGGAGGCCATTGTCGCAAGGGATTCAGGGGTGACGGTGGTCGCCAAAAGGGATGGCGTTGTTGAAGATGTGGATGCCTCCAGAATTGTCGTTCGGGTCGAGGAGGAGGTTCAAAGGGAGGATGACCCTGGAGTAGATATTTATACGTTAATCAAATATAAGCGGTCCAATCAGAATACCTGCATCAATCAGAGGCCTATTGTCCGAGTGGGTGAGAGGGTGAAGAAAGGAATGGTCATTGCGGATGGTCCTGCTACCGATATGGGAGAGTTGGCCTTAGGAAGAAATGTTTTGGTGGCTTTCATGCCCTGGGGGGGATATAACTTTGAAGATTCCATTCTCATCAGTGAGAAGTTACTGAAAGAGGATACCTACACGTCCATCCATATTGAAGAATTTGAGTGTGTGGCCCGAGACACTAAACTTGGGAAAGAGGAGATCACTTGTGACATCCCTAATGTGGGAGAGGAGGCCTTAAAGAATTTGGATGAAAGTGGAATCATCCGGATTGGAGCAGAGGTTAAACCTGGCGACATTCTGGTAGGCAAAGTGACCCCGAAGGGTGAGACTCAACTCTCTCCAGAGGAAAAGCTGCTCCGGGCCATCTTTGGCGAGAAGGCAGGAGATGTCAGGGATACCTCTCTTAGAGTTCCTCATGGGATTGAAGGGATTGTCATTGATGCCAAAGTCTTCTCCAGAAAGGGCCAGGAGAAGGATGAAAGGACTAAGGCAATTGAGGAACAGGAGAAGGCCAGGTTATTGAAAAATCAAGCAGACGAGATTCGGATCATTCAAAACAGTACTCGGCGAAAGATTGGAAAGTATCTGATTGGGAAACGAGCGGCCCAACGGATTGCCGACGAAAAGAGGAACCGCGTCTATCTGGAGTCGAAAGAAAGAATTCGAGAAGAACACCTTCTCAACATCCCCTTTGACCGACTCAAGGAGATCGATGTCCTCGAAGGGAAAAGAATCCTTCCAGAAGTTCACCGGATCCTTGACCAGGCGGAGTTGCAAATCAATCTGGTCAAAGGAGTCTTTTCGGAAAAATTGGCTAAATTGAAGAGGGGAGATGAATTGGCCCCTGGAGTGATTAAAACCGTCAAGGTCTATATCGCTATGAAACGAAAGCTCTCGGTAGGGGATAAGATGTCGGGCCGACATGGAAATAAAGGGATCATCTCTCGAATTCTCCCTGAAGAAGATATGCCCTTCTTGGAAGATGGGACACCTGTCGAGATTATTCTTAACCCCCTAGGTGTTCCTTCAAGAATGAATGTAGGTCAGATTCTGGAAACCCATCTGGGGTGGGCGGCCAAAGGACTGGGATGGATGATTCAAGATTATCTGCAGAAACATTTCAATCCCAAATTGCTTCGGAGGAGAATTAAGGAAATCTACTCATCCAGGGAGATCAACGAGTATTTAGACCAGGCCTCCGATGAGGAGATCCTTGATCTTGCAAAGAAATTAGGTCAAGGGATCTTCATGTCCGTTCCTGTTTTCGACGGTGCCTCAGAAGAGGAGATCAAAGACCATTTAAAGAGAGCAGGGCTACCCATGAGCGGTCAAACCACGCTCTATGACGGGAGAACCGGTGAACCCTTTCATCAAAAAGTGACCGTGGGCTACATGTATCTTCTTAAACTGCATCATTTGGTGGACGATAAGATCCATGCACGTTCCATTGGTCCATACTCTTTGGTGACCCAACAGCCCTTAGGAGGAAAAGCCCAGTTTGGAGGTCAACGGTTAGGGGAGATGGAGGTGTGGGCGCTGGAGGCATATGGGGCAGCCTATTCCCTTCAAGAATTTTTAACGGTAAAATCGGATGATGTAGCCGGGAGGACCCGAGTCTATGAGGCGATCGTGAAAGGGGAGCATGCCTTCGAGCCTGGCCTTCCAGAATCCTTTAACGTATTGGTGAAGGAATTACAGAGCCTCTGTCTGGATACAGAATTATTGGAGGAGAAAAGGGAAGAATTCTAAGACCATAAACGATGAACCACAAGCCATCGGTGGGTCAGAGACCATTGTTCACGGTTCATCGTTACTAAAGGAGGAAACCTTGGAAGACTACTTGTCATTTATTGAAAAGGGGAAGGGTCCTATTAATTTTAATGCCATTCGTATCTCCATTGCTTCGCCGGAGAAGATTGAATCGTGGTCCCACGGAGAGGTGAAGAAACCCGAGACCATCAACTATCGGACCTTCAAACCCGAGAAGGATGGGCTCTTCTGCGCAAAGATCTTTGGTCCCACGAAGGATTATGAATGCAATTGTGGAAAGTATAAACGAATGAAGCATCGGGGGATTGTATGTGAAAAATGTGGGGTAGAGGTCATCCAATCGAAGGTACGAAGGGAAAGGATGGGCCATATCCGATTGGCGACCCCGGTAGCCCATATCTGGTTTCTGAAAAGCATTCCGAGTAAAATCGGGATTCTGGCCGATATGACCTTAAGGGAGTTGGAACGGATCCTCTATTTTGAGGCCTATCTCGTCTTGGATGGTAAAAAGACCCCTTTAAAGAAAGGAGAGATTCTCTCTGAAGACCGGTATCGAGAGGCAAGAGAAAAATATGGAGATGAATTTGTGGCCGGTCAAGGGGCAGAGGCGATTCGAGACTTATTAAGAAATACAGATGTGAATGAACTTTCCCAGAAACTCAGAGCCGAGATGAAGGAGACGACCTCGGAGGCCAAGAGACGGAGGCTCGCTAAAAGGCTGAAGATTATTGAGGCCTTTTTAGAATCCGGGAATAAACCCGAATGGATGATCTTGGAGGTCATTCCGGTCATCCCTCCTGATCTACGACCGCTTGTCCCCTTGGATGGAGGTCGATTTGCTACCTCAGACCTTAATGATCTTTACCGAAGGGTGATTAATCGTAACAACCGCCTCAAACGACTGCTTGAACTTAACGCTCCTGAGATCATTATCCGAAACGAGAAACGCATGCTTCAAGAGGCCGTGGACGCCCTTTTTGATAATGGAAAGAGAGGCAGAACCATCTTAGGGGCAAATAAGAAACCCCTCAAATCCTTGAGTGATATGCTGAGGGGGAAACAGGGTCGGTTCAGACAGAACCTCTTAGGGAAAAGAGTGGATTATTCAGGCCGTTCGGTGATTGTGGTGGGGCCGGAGTTGAAACTCCATCAATGCGGACTTCCCAAAAAGATGGCCCTTGAACTGTTTAAGCCTTTTATCTACCAACGCCTGGAAGAGAAGGGGTTAGCCACCACGATTAAGAGTGCCAAGAAGATGTTAGAGAAGGAGCGGCCTGAGGTTTGGGATGTTCTTGACGAGGTGATCCGAGAACACCCTGTGCTCCTCAACCGGGCGCCCACGCTTCATCGATTGGGGATTCAAGCCTTTGAACCTGTTTTGATAGAGGGAAAAGCCATTCAGCTTCACCCTCTGGTCTGCTCGGCCTTCAATGCGGATTTTGATGGGGACCAAATGGCGGTTCACATTCCGCTCTCTGTGGAAGCCCAGGCAGAAGCGAGAGTGCTAATGATGTCTACCAATAACATCCTCTCTCCTGCCAATGGGAAACCTATCATTGTTCCAACCCAAGATATTGTTCTTGGGATCTATTACATGACCCGAGAGCGCCCCTTTGTTAAAGGAGAGGGGAAGAGATTTTCAAATCCTGAAGAGGTCCGGATGGCTTATGATGCCAAGGAAGTTGACCTCCATGCCAAAATCAAAGTCCGAATTAATGGTGAACCTGTGGAGACAACTGTGGGAAGGGTCCTCCTCAGGGAAATCCTTCCAGAGGAGATTCCTTTCAGTTTAATCAATAAGGTGATGAAGAAAGGGGAACTAGCCCATCTCATTGACTACTGTTATCGTTTCTGTGGGGAAAAGAAGACGGTGATTCTCTCTGACCGTCTGAAAGACTTAGGTTATCGTTATGCGACCCTAGCTGGGCTTTCCATCTCGATTGAGGATATGATGATCCCTTCCAATAAGGAGGCCCTCCTCCAGGAAGCTCAGAAGGAGATTGAAAAGGTTCAAGAACAGTATACTGAGGGTCTGATCACCGATGGAGAACGATATAATAAGGTCATTGACATTTGGGCTCAGGTCACCGAGAGCATTGCAAGCGTCATGCTTAAGGAATTGGGAACAGAGCAGGTAGAGTCTCCTACAGGGGAGAAGAGGTCTACCCAAAGTTTTAACCCTATCTTTATGATGGCTGACTCAGGAGCCCGAGGGAGTGCCCAACAGGTGAGACAGTTGGCAGGCATGCGTGGGCTCATGGCCAAACCTTCAGGGGAGATTATTGAAACCCCCATCACCGCAAACTTCCGGGAAGGCCTCACCGTGTTGCAGTACTTTATCTCCACCCACGGAGCCCGGAAGGGACTGGCCGATACCGCTCTGAAAACCGCCAATGCTGGATATCTTACTCGGAGATTGGTCGATGTCGCCCAGGATGTTGTGATCACGGAATATGATTGTGGGACCATGGATGGAATTGATGTGGCCTCTCTTGTCGAGGGGGGAGAGATCATTGAATCGATGAAGGATCGAATTCTTGGGCGAGTGGCGTTGGAAGACATTCGCGATCCCTTTACCGATGAGATTATTGTTAAAGGAAATCAGGAGATCGATGAAACCCTTTCCGAACGGATTGAGGATGCGGGCATTGAGAAGGTGAAGATTCGGTCCGTGCTTACCTGCAAGGCAAAACGAGGAGTCTGTGCGCTCTGCTATGGAAGGGATTTGGCCCGAGGCCGACTGGTCAATGTCGGAGAGGCGATCGGGATTATTGCAGCCCAATCGATTGGAGAGCCGGGGACACAGTTGACCATGAGAACCTTCCACATCGGTGGGACTGCAAGCCGTCGTGCTGAGCAAACTACCTTAGAGGCAAGAATTGATGGAAAGGTAAAATTTCATAGCCTCAAGACGGTTAAGAACCGGGAAGGAAATCTTATTGTGATGAATCGAAACGGTGAGATTGCTATTGTGGATGAAGAGGGAAGGGAACGGCGCCGTTATTCAGTGATCTATGGAGCCAAACTAAAGGTCAAGGATGGGCAGAAAGTGAAGGAAGGGGATATTTTGGCAGAGTGGGATCCTTACTCCATTCCTGTGTTGACCGAGGTGACAGGCCGAGTTAAATTCGGCGATATCATTGAAGGCGTGACCATGCAGGAGCAGGTAGATGAGTTTACAGGACTTTCTCGGAAGGTGATCATTGAGTCGAAAGATCCTGAACTTCGTCCAAGGATTTCAATCAAGGATGAAAAAGGAAAAACCATGAACCTTCCGGGGTCTACCTCGCAGGCACGATACCTCCTTCCAGTGGGAGCGAACATCTTTGTCTCGGAAGGTGATATGGTTGAGGCAGGAGATATCATTGTGAAGATCCCCCGTGAGACCACCAAAACCAAGGATATCACAGGCGGGCTTCCCCGAGTGGCTGAACTTTTTGAAGCAAGAAGGCCCAAAGAGTATGCACTGATCAGCGATATCAATGGGGTGATTGAGTTTGGGAAAGATCTTAAAGGCAAAAGGAAGGTGATTGTCCGACCGGATGTAGGGGAACCCAAAGAGTATATCATCCCCAGAGGAAAACATGTCAGTGTCCACGAGGGCGATTTTGTCAAAGCAGGGGAGGCCCTGATGGATGGCCCCTCCAACCCCCATGATATCTTGAGGGTGTTAGGGGATAAGGCTTTGGCCCGATACCTGGTTGATGAGATTCAAGAAGTTTACAAACTTCAAGGGGTGAAGATCAACGATAAACATATTGAGGTGATTGTACGTCAGATGCTCAAACGAGTGAAGATTAAGGAGGTGGGAGATACCCGCTTCTTAGTGGACGACCAGGTGGAAAGACATGTATTTGAAGAAGAGAATGCTCGGGTTTTGAGAGAGGGAGGAAAGCCTGCAGTCGCAGAGCCCCTCTTTCTGGGGATTACCAAAGCCTCTCTAATCACAGATAGTTTTATTTCTGCGGCCTCTTTCCAGGAGACCACCAAAGTCCTCACCCAGGCCGCTGTCGCAGGGAAGGTGGATTATTTAAAGGGTTTAAAAGAGAATGTCATCATGGGACGCCTTATTCCTGCAGGAACTGGCCTCCCTAAATACAAACAGTTAGAATTATGGGTCGAAGGCTATAGTGGTGAGGAGGGGCCAACAGGGGGTGAGGGAGAAACGATGGAGAAGAGCGCTGCATAGAAAAAAAGTATCAAAACCCTTTTCGGATAAAAAGGCCCCTTCCGACTCTCAAGGGGCCTTTTTATTTCACGGATGTTATTTGATCGTTCCCAATTTCTTTTTGGCCATTTCCGCTTGGTCGGAATGAGGATATTTTTCAAGGACCCTTTTCAGTAGATTTCTGGCATTGCTCTTATCTCCAAGTTCTAAGAAGGCAAGAGCCTGTTTAAACAAAGCAGCGGGGATTTTATCTCCCTCTGGATATTTCACAATAGCCTTTTCATACTCCAAGATGGCCTTTTCAAAATCCTTTTTCAGATAGTAAGTCTCTCCAATCCAGAATTGCGCATTATCGGAAAGTTCGGTGTTGGGATACTGTTTAAGAAAAGCCTCAAATTTCCCTCTCGCCACTTCGAGGTTTCCTTTCTGAAGAGTTTCATAGGCATCCTTATAAAAATCTCCTGCCCCTGCAGAGACCCCCTTCCACTCTCCAAGGGTTTCCGTTTCTATGGGTTTAGAGGTGGGTTCAGAAGCCTTTGCCTCCTTGGACTCCAATCCTTTTAAACGAGCCTCTAATTCCTTAAATCTTTCTTCATTGCCTTTAATTCGATCCTCATAAGTTTTATTTCGATCGTCAAGGATTTTTAACCGAAACTCCAAGTCCTCTCTCATTCGGTCCATCTCTTTGGAAGGCCTTTTTAGAAATTCCTTGTACTCTTCGACCCCTGTTGAAAGGACTCGCACATCGGATTGGAGGGTTTCGAGCCTAAGAAGAAGGTCCGCCTTTAACTTCTGATTTTCAGCCGCCTGTTGAGATAACTCTTCCTTGAGGGCTTCTTTCTCCTTGCTAAGCTGATTTACCTGTTGCTGAAGTTTGTAGATTTCTTCGTCAAGGATTTTGACATCCTTGGTCGTGGCACATCCAGAAAAAAGAAAGAAGAGATAAAAATATATCCCCACTTGATACCAATGGTTTTTTTTCAAGTTTACCTCCAACATAAGAAATCCCGCTGAACGATGGATTCCCGTTCCAGGGGGTAAGATTTTTATTTCGCGATGATGATAAAGTGGGCTCTTCGGTTCTTTGCCCAAGCCTCTTCATTATGACCAGGGTCCACCGGCCTCTCCTCGCCATAACTGATGGTGGTCATTCTCTCTGCTGGGATGCCAAGGGAGATGAGATAATTTTTCGTGCTGTTGGCCCGCCTCTCTCCAAGAGCCATATTATACTCATTCGTCCCCCTTTCGTCGCAGTGGCCTTCAATCTGAATCTTCACCTTAGGATATTTTTTTAGGAGCGCTGCATTCTCTTTTAAAATCTCTGCATCCTGAGGACGAATATCATATTTATCGAAATCAAAGTGAATATCCTTCAACAAACTACTTTCGAAGATAACCCCTTCGATCCCAGGCTCTTTTTTTGCCACAAGGCTTTTTTCAAATTTTTCCAGTTCTCGTTTCGCCTCTTCTTCTTTCGCCTTTGCCTCTCGTTCGATCCTTGTGGCTTCTTCCCTTTCTTTCTTAACCGAGGGCTCTTCCTTCATCACGGTCTTCTTCGGGCACCCCCAGACCATCAATCCAAAGCATAGAACCAAAACAAATAACCAAAGACTTTTTTTACTCATCTTAAACCTCCTCTAAAAATTTATTTTGAATAAACCATTAATCAAAATACCTGGACCAGGCTGGACTGGTTTCACCTCCTTTCGATGGAGTTAATGGTCGTATATTATAACCATTTATATTCGTGATGTAAATCTTTGATGCTCCGGTGTGATTCGAACTAAAAGCGAGATATCGCCCATCGGGGGACCAGCAAGGGCTTTCGCTATCCCCGGAAAGGGAGGTGACTTTTCGAAGCCCTGTCCCATCCACCCCAATGGTAAAGATATGGTATCTCCCCCCTGCCCTCCCACAGTACGCAATCCAATCCCCCTTTGGAGACCAAGCAGGGTTGGTATTGTAATTCCCTTCGAAGGTTAATCGACGGACCTTCGTTCCGTCCGAGGACATGATATAGATTTGAGGGGTCCCTGATCGGTCGGAGACAAAGGCAATCCATTGGCTATCAGGAGACCAGGTGGGCGAGGCCTCATTTCCATGTCCTTTGGTCAATCGTTTTAGATTTCTGCCATCGGCATCCATGACATAGATGTCTGATTTTCCCTCAAATCCCATCATCAGAGCAATCTTTTTCCCATCGGGAGACCATGAGGCGGCGAGGTTCAGGCCTGGATGGGAGGAGAACCGCTGTAAATTTTTTCTATCGATATCCATGAGGTAAAGATCTGGGTTTCGTCGAAGATAGGAGGTGAAAGCAATCTTTTTGTTATCCGGAGACCAAGAGGGGTTAAGATTGAGGGATTGATTCTGGGTAATCTGATTGACATTGAATCCATCAAAATCTGCAAGGAAGATTTCTTTGCTTTTTCCCTGCTGAACCACATAAGCAATCTTTGTGTTGTGAACCCCCTTCTCCCCTGTTAATTGAAGAACAACTTCATCCGAGATCCTGTGAACCATCTTGCGGAAATTTTTGGGATGGCCTTCGTACTGTTTCCCAATAAGGTGTTTCTGTTCCACTAAATCGAAAAGATAGAACTTTAATTGGAAGAGATTTTCGGAAACCTGAGCAGTTTCCCCGACCAAAAGGATTTCCCCACCTGATGAAGCCCATTCCAGCCATCCCGGTGGGTCCGGAATTCCCTCTTTATTCTGCAGTTGAGGAGGGAGATGATGATAATCGATCACTTTAAAAAAGCCTGAAAGGGTGAGGTCATTGCTGAGGATTTCATAGACCTTGGCTGGGAGGGAGGAAGGGGTCTTGTCCACAGATTTCCACTTTGGCATCACGATGGGGATGGGGGCAAAGGCAGGAGCATTGATATCCAAATAGACCCTAGCCTCTCCGATGAAAGGGAGGATCATAAAAAAGAAAAGAGGAAGAATTAAAATAATATGTCTCCTCATCTCTTTATTCAGGGTAAAACCGGATTCCAATCTCAAGCATAGAGTCACTTAACTCTTTCGGAATGGGAGGAAGGGGATCCGCCTTCTTAATGGCTCTTGTTACGGATTGATCATAGAGGTCATTCCCGGACTTCTTCTCAAACCACCATGTTTGGATCTTCCCATCCCGTCCTATTATTAAAACGATAATGGATTCCAAGTCAACCATTTCTTTAATCAGATTTTCAGGAAGGGTCCAGCTCTCTTTAATCTTTAGCCAGACCAACCCATAATATTCGTTAAGTTTTGATTCCAACTCCGACGGTGGGATGAGGGGAGTGACAGAAATGTGGGAGGAGGAGGCTTCAATCCTCTCCCTTCGGGCAATCCTTTTTTGGATCTGATCGAGAGCCGCTTTTTTTCGAATCTCTTCAAGGGCCTCATTGAGCCTATGAAGGTCTTTTTTAGGAGGGGGCTTTTTTACTTTTTCGATAAGGTCATCTTTTTTCGGTTTTTCTTCAATAGGCTTAGGAGGTTTAGGCCATTCTTCCTTAATCACCGGCAGGGGTTCTGGAAGGGAGACAGACATTAGGGTGACAGTGTAAGCCCTTGGCTGGACCTTCATAAAAGTCGGCCAGGGGTTAAGCGTGAGGAGAGCCGCGAACAGGATATGGAGAAGCAAAGAGAACCCCCCTGTCATAAATAGAATAGACCTTTTCGCTCTTCTCAAGGGTTTCACTTTTAATCGTCTTCCATTCTATTTCTTCTCAGGAATCTGAGAAATTCCATTCCCATAGGAGAAAGTGTTCTTCCCCGATGCTGGACTATGTAGATTTGACGAGTGATAGGCTCCATCCCTTCTATCTCTATTTGGAAAAGAGTCCCCTGTTTCAATTCTTCTTTTACCGCTTTTTTAGAGACAAAGGCCATGCCCAACCCTGCCTTCACCCCCTCCTTCACGGAAGAGGTACTTCCCATCTCCATGACCACATGAAATTGTTTTAAACTGAGCCCCCTCTTTCTCAATGCCTTTTCAACAGCCATCTGAGTCCCAGATCCCTCCTCCCGAATGATCCAGGGTTCCTTGATCAACATTTCGAGAGCCATCCTTCTCTTATGGAGAGGGAAATGGTCGGGGGAGGCAATCCCAATGATTTCATCCCTTTCAAACTTCTCATAAGAAAGAGAGGGATGATTTAGTTTTGCCCCGATGATCCCGAATTCTACTTGGCCTTGTAAAACATATTGAATAACTTCCTGGGTATCCGCAATTTTAAGGGAAAGGGTAAAAAAGGGATGTTCTCTTTTGAAATTCCCCATCCATTTGGGAAGAATATATTCCCCTGGAATCGTGCTTGCACCGAGAGAGAGTTCCCCCCGGATTCCCTCAGAGAATTCACTTAATGCGTTCAATAATTCTTTCCGAAGAGAAAGAATTTTTATTGTATACTGGAGTAAGACTTGTCCTGCCTTGGTTAAGCGGACCTTTCTTCCTGCCCGATCAAAGAGGCGAAGAGATAGGGATTGTTCGAGAGAGAGGATATGGCCACTGATGGTGGGTTGGGTAAGGCATAGATCCTCGGCTGCCTTTGTAAAGCTCTTTAATTCTGCCACTCGGCAAAAGGTTTCAAGATGTTTAAAATCGATTAGATATGGGCTTTCTTTCACTTTAAAAATTATATTATTCCCCTCGAGGGTAAATTTCAAGAGAGAATTAAATTTCACTATCAACGTCAGATGAAATAAAAAGCCCGGGAAAATAAATGGATATATTTTCCCAGGCTTCACATTGGAAGAATAAAAGGGTTCTCCCGATTTTTAATACATATCACCCATTCCGCCCATTCCTCCACCTGGAGGCATTCCTGGATAGGGAGGTTTCTTCTCGGGTTTTTCCGCCACAAGGGCTTCAGTCGTAATCATCAAAGAAGCCACAGAGGCAGCATTCTGAAGGGCCAGCCTGACCACTTTGGTCGGGTCGATAATCCCGGCTTTGATCATATCGGTATATTCATCTTTAGCTGCATCGAACCCAAAAGGCCCTTTTTCAGATTTTACTTTCTCACAGACGACAGAGCCTTCCTGTCCTGCATTGTTAGCGATCTGACGAATGGGTTCTTCCAGAGCCCTCTTCACAATGTCCACGCCTATCTTTCTGTCTCCCTCCACTTTCAATTTCTCTAAGGCAGGAAGACAGCGGAGATAGGCGACCCCACCTCCGGGAACGATCCCTTCTTCCACGGCTGCTCGGGTGGCATTGAGGGCATCTTCGACCCGGGCCTTCTTCTCTTTCATTTCGGTCTCTGTCGCTGCTCCCACATTGATGACCGCCACTCCCCCGATGATTTTAGCCAACCGTTCCTGTAATTTTTCACGGTCATAATCAGAGGTAGTTTCTTCGATCTGGACCCGAATCTGTTTGACCCTTGCCTCGATATCATCTTTATCTCCTGCCCCATCGACGATGGTGGTATTATCTTTGTCAACCGTAATTCTTTTGGCCCTTCCTAAATCGTTCAGTTTCACATTTTCCAATTTGATCCCGAGATCTTCGGAGATGACCTTTCCTCCAGTGAGAATCGCAATGTCTTCCAACATGGCCTTTCTTCGGTCTCCAAAACCAGGGGCTTTCACTGCACAACATTTCAGAGTTCCCCGGAGTTTATTGACCACCAAGGTGGCGAGGGCCTCCCCCTCCACATCCTCTGCAACAACCAGAAGGGGTTTTCCCATTTTGGCAATCTGTTCAAGAATGGGAAGCATGTCCTTCATATTGGAGATTTTCTTTTCGCAAAGAAGGAGATAAGGTTCTTCAAGGACCGCCTCCATTTTTTCAGGATCTGTCACGAAGTAAGGAGAGAGATAACCCCGATCAAATTGCATCCCCTCAACCACATCCAGGGTCGTTTCCATTCCCTTTGCTTCTTCTACCGTGATCACCCCTTCTTTCCCAACTTTATTCATGGCCTCGGCAATAATATTTCCGATCGTTTCGTCATTGTTAGCCGAAATGGTTCCGACCTGGGAGATCTCTTTCTGATCCTTTGTGGGTTTGCTCAGTTTCTTTAATTCCTTCACTACTTCTTCCACCGCAAGGTCAATACCCCGTTTCACATCCATTGGATTTGCCCCTGCGGCCACAACCTTCGACCCTTCTCGGTAAATGGCCTGAGCTAAAACGGTGGCAGTGGTTGTCCCATCTCCAGCCGTGTCAGAAGTTTTGCTGGCCACCTCTCTTACCATCTGGGCACCCATATTCTCAAACTTATCCTCCAATTCAATCTCTTTCGCCACCGTGACCCCATCTTTCGTTACAGTCGGTGAGCCAAAGGATTTTTCTAAAATTACATTCCTGCCCTTGGGACCAAGGGTTACCTTGACAGCGTCGGCTAAGATATTGACTCCCCGTAATATGGAATTACGGGCTTCCTGATCAAACCTAAGTTCCTTTGCCATTGTCATCTACCTCCATTTCTTTAAAGTAGTGGGTTTTTATTTTCCTTCAATCACCCCTAAGATATCCTCTTCTCTCATAATGAGATGTTCCTCCCCCTCGATCTTCACCTCCGTCCCTGCATATTTAGCAAAGAGGATCCTATCGCCAACCTTCACATCGAGAGGAATCACTTTACCGTCTTCGGTGACCTTTCCCTTTCCAACAGCGATCACCTTTCCCTCCTGGGGTTTCTCCTTTGCCGTGTCTGGGATGATAATTCCACCTTTCGTCTTCTCTTCCTCTTCCAATCTCTTTACAATCACTCTGTCTTGTAATGGCCTGATCTTCATCTTTTACATCTCCTTTCTTTAAGAAGTATAGGAATTAGGAAAAGTCAAATGATATAAACTCTAACTCATCACCTCCTTAAAATCAAAAAGATTATTAAAATTAAATGGTTACCTTTCCATCGGAAGGCCAAAGGATGATAAGATACGATAATTTAAGCAAAATTTATCAAATAAATAATCATCCTCACTCCCATTGTCAAGGTCTGCTGTAAAATTCCTCTTTGAGGAAAGCCTTTTATTTATCCATTCAAACGGATTAAGGATATTGAAAACCATGGTAAGGTTTGACATAATTGAGCCAAAGTTCAGGAAATGAAAAAAAGCGATGGATAAGAAAAAGTCTATTATTTTATCTTGGCTTATTATAGTTACAGCCCTTTCTTACTCTGAAGGGGCCCCCTTAAAGAGGCCTGTCGTTTTTCAACATTTTACCCCCAAGGAAGGGTTATCCAGCGAGATGGTCTATACGATCGCTGTTCAGGGAGAGGATGTGTGGTTTGGAACCTATGCAGGAGGAGCCACTCTTTATAACCGGTCCAAGAAAGTGATTAAAGCCTATACGACTAAAGGGGAACCTTTGGATCCGGTGGATGATGGGGTAAGCATCAATTGGAAGAATCTCCTTCCCTATAACCATGTCACTGTGATCCTTCCTGATGCAGACCGGATCTGGTTTGGAACCCATTTTTATGGGTTTAAAGGAGGAGGGATCTCGTATTATCAACCTCAAAGGCAGCCTCCCTGGAGGGTTTTTAATACTCATAATGGTCGGGCCAAAAAAATCATCTCTATGGCCCTGGATGGAGATACTTTATGGGTGGGTTCAGAAAAAGGATTAAACTCCCTGGATAAAAAGAGTGAGGCGTGGAAACAGTTTTTTTCAACCCACGAAGGCCTTTCAGGAAATTTTATCAATACCCTTTTAGTTCAACCTGACTCCCTCTGGATTGGGACGAACGGGGGGATCAGTCGGCTTTTAAAAGAGAAGAAGGGATGGAAAAATTACTCTTTGGGCGAAAGGTTAGGGGAGACAGAAATAAAATCATTGATAAAGGTAGAGAATCGACTCTGGGCAGGTGAAAGCAGCGGAAGCCTCTTTGAGTATGAACCTCAGGGAGACCGCTGGTGGAAATTCGAATCCAAAGATCCGTTAAAAAAGGGGGGAATCAATTCCATGACGGTGATAAAAGGGAGGATTTTTATCTGTCGGGAAAATGGGGTGAGCGTCTTTGATCTTCAAACCCGACAATGGGAATCATTGACCACCGCGGATGGGCTCCTCAGCAATATGGTTCTTTGTGCCGCAGAGGATAGAGATGGAATCTGGTTTGGGACAGATCGAGGGGCTTCTAAATTGGTTTTGAACCCTTAGAGAGAAGAGAGGAGATTCGTTGATGGGCCTGTTTAAAAGAGCCATGAATCGAAGAGAATTTATTAAGAGGGCTACATGGGGAATAGCCCTTCCTCTCCTTGCAAATAAACTTCCCCCCTATGGAACCCTTGCCCATGCAGAAGAAGAACCCTCTCTTGTGATTGCAAAAAATGGTACCCCAGAACAACTTCTTCGGGCGGCGATGGCTCCTTTAGGGGGAATGGGGCGTTTTATAAAGAAGGGGCAGAGGGTCGTGATTAAAGCCAATATCGCATGGGCGAGAACCCCAGAGCAGGCCTGTACCAATAATCCTGAGCTCCTCTACGCCTTAGTAAGAATGTGTTATGGGGCAGGCGCTGAACGGGTAGCGGTTTGGGACCACACCTGTGACAATCATCAATTCACCTTCGTTCGAACAGGGCTGAAAGAGGCAGGGCAGAGGGCCGGGGCTGAGGTTCTCTCAGGCCATGGGAGAAATGTCTATAAAAAGGTGGAGATTCCTAAGGGGAAGAAACTCAAAACCGCCGAAGTGCTTAAAGAGGTTCTTGAGGCGGATGTCTTCATCAATTTTCCCATTCCCAAGCACCACTTTGCCTCAGAATTGACCCTCGGGATGAAGAACCTCATTGGGATTGTATGGGATATGGAACTTCTCCATAAGATTGATCTCCATCAATCGATTGCGGATCTCAATACCCTTCGAAAACCGGATCTGGTGGTGATGGACGCCATTAAAATCCTTACTTCCAACGGCCCTAAAGGACCAGGAAAAGTGGAGTCCCCGGGAGAGGTCATTGCCTCCACCGATATTGTGGCGGTCGATGCCTATGCGACAAGTTTCTTCAAAAATCCCAGAACCGGAAAACCCTTTCGACCTGAAGAGATTAGATTTATCAAAAACGCCTATGAGTTGGGACTTGGGAAGATGGACCTGACCCAGGTAAGGGTGAAAAAGGTCTCCGCCACCGAATAGGTAAATCCCCTCTCCCTTTTTTCTCCAACCTTTTTTATTTTAAAATGATTTCATGAATCGATTTAAATTGGTCTCGGAATTTCAACCTAAAGGCGACCAACCCCGAGCCATCGATCAGTTAAGTGAGGCCATCCTTAAAGGAGTCAAGCACCAAGTTCTCCTTGGAGTGACCGGTTCGGGAAAGACCTTTACCATGGCCAATGTGATCGAACGGGTTCAAAAACCTACCCTGGTCATCTCCCATAATAAGACCTTGGCCGCCCAGCTCTACGGAGAATTTAAAGAACTTTTTCCGGAGAATGCGGTTGAATTCTTTGTCAGTTATTACGACTATTATCAACCTGAGGCTTACATCCCTTCCACAGATACCTACATTGAGAAAGACACCCAGATCAATGAGAACATCGATAAGATGCGTCATTCAGCAACCCGCTCCCTTCTTGAGAGAAACGATGTGATCATTGTCGCCAGCGTCTCCTGTATCTATGGTCTGGGTTCTCCAGAGGCCTACCATGGGATGCTTCTCTATCTTGAAAAGGGGATGAAGATTTCGAGGGAGGAGATTCTCTCAAAACTGGTAGAGATTCAATATGAACGGAATGATGTGGATTTTCATCGAGGGACATTTCGGGTTAGAGGGGATGTGGTCGAAGTCTTTCCTGCCCATGAGGAGAGCCGTGCTATTCGCATCCAGCTCTTTGGGGATGAGGTGGAAGCCATTCATGAAGTTGATCCTCTAAGAGGAAGGGTTCTCCAATCTTTGGAAAAAATCCCTATCTATCCGAATAGCCATTATGTCACCTTCCCCGAACGAATGGAGATAGCCATTCAGAATATCCGAAAGGAATTGAAGGAGAGGGTTGAGTGGTTTAAGTCCCAGAACCGCCTGGTTGAAGCCCAGCGACTTGAACAGAGAACCAATTTCGACCTCGAGATGCTTCAGGAGTTAGGATATTGTCAGGGGATTGAGAACTACTCTCGCCATCTTACAGGCAGGAGGCCTGGGGAACCTCCTCCTGTCCTTATAGACTATTATCCAAGGGATTATCTCCTGTTTATCGATGAAAGCCATGTGACCATCCCCCAACTTATCGGGATGTATCGGGGAGATCGGTCACGAAAAGAGACACTGGTGGAGTATGGATTTCGGCTTCCCTCCGCCCTGGACAATCGGCCTCTCAGATTTGATGAGTTTGAGGAACGGGTCTATCAGGTGGTCTATGTCTCCGCCACCCCCGGGGATTACGAGATGGAAAAGAGTCGGGGGAGGGTGGTGGAACAGATCATTCGCCCCACAGGGCTGAGTGATCCTTCCCTTGAAGTGAGACCAGCCAAGAATCAAGTGGATGATTTATTAAAGGAGATTCAAAAAAAAGTGGAGAAAAAAGAGAGGGTGCTTGTCACCACCCTTACCAAACGAATGGCCGAAGATCTTACGGAATACTACAACGATCTTGGAATCCGAGTCAAGTATCTTCATTCGGATATCGATACCCTTGACCGGGTGGAGATCATCCGGGACCTTCGGTTAGGAAAATTCGATGTGCTTATTGGAATTAATCTCCTCAGAGAGGGCCTTGATCTTCCGGAGGTCTCCCTGGTGGCTATTCTCGATGCGGATAAGGAGGGATTTCTTCGGTCTGAGAAATCCCTTATCCAGACCTTCGGCCGCGCCGCCCGAAATATAAATGGGCAGGTGATTCTCTATGCCGATAAAATGACAGAGGCGATGAACCAGGCGATTCTGGAGACAAACCGGCGAAGAAAAATTCAGGAGGAATATAATAAAAAACATCGAATCACCCCACAGACCATTAAGAAGTCGATCCGGAATATTCTCTCCTCCATCTATGAGGCGGATTATTTCACCGTTCCTATCGTTTCGGAACTGAGAGAAGAATATGGGTCAATAATAGAGATCCCCAAGAGAATTCAGGAGTTGACCGTGGAGATGAAAGAGGCTGCCCGCAGATTGGAATTTGAACGGGCGGCTGAACTCAGGGACAAGATTCAAAGACTAAAAGAGATCGAATTAAAAATGAAATAATTCGTTTTTTAAAGATTTTAAAATTAAAGGGATGAATGTTTTAGAGCAGAAAATCTCAAAACTTCCATCGAGCCCAGGGGTCTACCTTTTTAAAGACAGAACAGGGAAGGTTCTTTATGTGGGCAAGGCAGGAAACCTCAGGCATCGGGTGGCCTCCTATTTCCAGAAGGGAGAGGAGAAGGGAACAAAAACCCTCGCCCTTTTAGAAAAGATCGAAGACATCGAAACGATCGTGACTGACACGGAGAAGGAGGCCCTCATCCTTGAGAATCATCTGATCAAGACCCATCATCCTCGCTATAACGTGAAATTGAGAGATGATAAAACCTATCCCTATCTTCGACTCTCTGCCCAGGATGAGTTTCCCACTCTTTCGATCGTGAGGCGAATCAAAAAAGATGGCTCTTTCTATTTTGGTCCTTACACCTCTTCAACCTCTCTGAGGGAAACATTGAGATTCGTTCGGAAACAGTTTCCCATCCGGACCTGTCGGGATAAAAAATTTTCCAATCGAACGAGACCCTGCATCAATTATGAGATGAGGCGGTGCTTAGGCCCATGTAGTCACAAGGTCGATCCCTCCCAATATCGAAGGGTCGTCCACCAGGTAAAGATGTTTCTTGAAGGGAAGAACGAAGACTTGATTGAGAGCCTGAGGAAGAGAATGAAGGAGGAGGCAGAACAACTCCACTTTGAAACGGCAGCAAAAATTCGGGATCAGATCGCTTCTATCGAACATGTAACCGAGAAACAGAAGGTGGTCTCTCAGGACCTTTTTGACCAGGATGTGATTGGATTTCATCGCCAGGATAACACCTTTGCCATCTACTCCTTTTTCGTCAGGGCAGGGAAGCTCCTTGGAGGTAGAGGGTTTAGTCTCTCCTCCCATGGACTTCCGGACGAAGAGGTTCTCTCTTCCTTCCTCCGGCAATATTATCGAGAAGGAAGATTTATCCCAGGGAGGATTCTTGTCCCAATAGAGATCCCTGACCATCCTTGGACAGAAGAATGGTTGACGGAATTGAAAGGGGAAAGGGTTCAGATCTTGGTTCCTTTAAAAGGGGATAAAAAGGGTCTGATCAAGATGGCCTCTGAAAATGCCGAAAAATTTCTCCTTCGGGAAACCAAGAGTGAAGAAGATCGGGAATGGATTTTAAACACCTTGAAGGAGAGACTCCATTTAAGGAAGATTCCGAGGATCATTGAGGCCTTTGATATCTCCAACCTTCAGGGGGGATATGCAGTGGGTTCGATGGTCTGTTTCGAAAATGGATCTCCCTCTAAAGACCGATATCGCCGGTTTAAGATTCGAACCATTGAAGGGGTGGATGATTACGGAATGATGTATGAAGTGCTTTTTCGGCGTTACCAAAAGGAAGAGGGTCTCCCGGACCTAGTCCTTGTGGATGGAGGCAGGGGTCAATTGAATGTGGCTCAGGAGGTGTTTAAAGACCTCAAGATAAGAGAGGTGGACCTTCTTGGGATTGCCAAGGAGAGGGTTAAAAAGTTAGGATATCGTTCACCGGTTGAAAAGACGGAGGAAAAAATTTTTCATCCTCAATTTAAAGAACCGTTTATCTTAGCGAAAGGGTCTCCCCTCCTTCTTTTTCTTGATCGAATTCGGGATGAGGCCCACCGATTTGCCATCACCTATCATCAGAAGGTAAGAAAGAGGGAGACGATCAAATCGGAATTAGAGCAGATCCAAGGGTTAGGAGAAAAGAGGCAGAAGGAACTCTTGCGTTATTTTGGAAGCGTTGAAAATATAAAGAGGGCCAGTCTTGAAGAGATCTCCAAGGCTCTAAAGATGAATCAAAAACTGGCCCAGACCATTTATCAATTTTTCCACAAGGGAGAAGAGAAGCCCTGAAGGTGTTTCATCTCCAAGGCCCTCTTTTAAGAAGACGGTTTTAACCTATTCCCTCCCCAACTTTCCCGATTCACATCGAAACCAGGCTGAGTAGGTGACATTAAACCCTGCCTTCCTGAAATCCTTTACAATGGGATCGGGGTCGGAAGTCTTTAACCTCAGCACAATCATCCAATCCTTCTTTTCGGGTCTGGGAAGGGAGATCATGCTTAACACGATCGTATTATGTTGGCTTGCAATCGAGATAATCTTTTCAAGCTCCCCTAATTTCCCCCCTAATCCTTCAATGGTAATTCTTGAACCTTCCTCTCTGATCCCTAAGACACGGGACATAAATCTCACAATATCCGATTCGGTTGCAATTCCAACCAATTTCCCATCTTCCACCACTGGGAAAGCTCCCACCTTTTTCTCTTGGCCAATCCTCAGGGCCTCTTCAAATGGGGTATCAGGACTGAGGGTGATGGGGTTTTTACTCATGATCTCCTTCACCTTCATTTTGGATAGGAGATAATTCAATTCGTGGATGCTTAAGGAGGTGGCCGGTGAAGGTGAGGCTTCAAGAAGGTCATGTTTGGTCACAATGCCCACCAACTTCCCTTTATCCACGATAGGTAGCCTTCGAATGTTGTTCTCCTTCATTATCCTCTGGGCATCCAAAACAAGGGTTTCACTATCAATCGTGATTGGATTTTTTGTCATGACGTCTCTAATTCTCATTTTTGTCCCTCCCTTTCTTTTTTATTGGGTCAAAAAGACCATCATCCCTCCCACCGCAAAGCAATAATAGGAGAAACTCCCGATGGATCCTAATTTAACGATTTTCATCAGAAAGGTCAAGGAAAAGAGACCGACTCCGAAGGCGACGATCATTCCTAAGAACGCCATCCAAGGATTTTGGATGAATTCAATATTTCGAGATTCTAAGAGCGTCGCCCCGAAGATGGCTGGGATAGAAAGAAGGAATGAAAATCTACCCGAAAGGTCCCGGTCCAGACCGCAGAGAAGCCCTGTGGAAATGGTAGCCCCGGATCGTGAAAGGCCAGGGAGGATGGCAATGCCTTGGGAAATCCCAATAAGGAGGGAATCATACCACTTCATCTCTCTCAAACTCTTCCGTTTCCTTTTCGTATATCGGGTGGACCAGAGGAGGAGTCCTGTGAGAATAAGCATCGTTCCAACCCATTTAGGTTTAACAAAAAAAGATTCAAACCAATCATGGAAAATGAGACCCATCAGGCCTGTAGGGAGGGTGGCCAGAATGATCCAGAGAAGAAGTATTACTCCCTCACGCTCCTTCCCTTCCCCCTTCAGGGCCTTTTTCGCGTCTTTTACGATCATCTTGATATCAGCCCTGAAAAAGACGAGCACTGACAGGAGGGTGCCAAAATGAAGCATCACATTGAAAAAGAGGAGAGGTTTTTTCACCCCCAAAAGGGATTGGAGAAAGACCAGATGGCCAGAACTACTGATGGGAAGAAATTCCGTAAGACCTTGGACGATTGCGAGAAAGATTGTCTCAATTAAATTCATTAATTTGTGGTCTTGAAAATCCGTAATGACGGAATGTCAAAATTTAGGAATTGGAATTCTTAAAATCTCCTCATCTCTCAATTCCCCAATTCTCCTATGATCCAATGAACCTCTGGACTTTATCTTCCACCAGTTTCTTAATCTCTTTGAGCCGATCCTCCGTCATGGCTTCGAATCGGAGCACTAAAGCGGGTTGGGTGTTGGAGGCTCTCACAAGACCCCATCCATCCTCGAATTGAATCCTCACCCCATCGACATCGATGATGGGATAATCCTTCTTGAATTCTTCTTTTACCCTTTGGACGACTTCAAATTTGATTTCGTCTGGGCAATCGACCCGAATCTCAGGGGTGTTGAAGACCTTAGGGACATCCAGGAGGAGCCGGGAGAGTCTCTCCTCGGTTTTGGAAAGGAGTTCAATGAGGCGGCAGGAGGCGTAGATGGCATCATCATAGCCAAAATATCGGTCTGCAAAAAAGAGATGACCACTCATCTCTCCCCCCAGGACGGCATTCTCCTCCCTGATCTTCTCTTTGATCAAGGAATGTCCGGTCTTCCACATGATGGCCCTTCCGCCATTTTTTTCAATCTCAGTAAAGAGATTTTGAGAACACTTCACCTCTCCAACAAACGTGGCTCCCTTTCTCTCCTTTAGGATATCTCGTGAAAAGAGAATCATCAGTTGATCTCCCCAGATAATATTCCCTTGGTCATCCACTACCCCAATGCGATCCCCATCTCCATCGTAACCAATGCCTAAATCCGATCGAGTGGCCTTCACCCGATCAATCAGGTCTTTCAGGTTTTCAGGAATGGTTGGATCTGGAAAGTGGTTTGGAAATCTGCCATCGATTTCACAATAAAGCTCTTCCACTTCACACCCAAGATCTCTGAGAAGGGGGCCAGCCACCATCCCTGCTGTCCCATTTCCTGCATCGATCACTACTTTGATTTTTCTTTGGACGTGGATATTTCCCCTAATAAAATTTTGGTAGGCGGGGATCACCTCTGCGTGAGAAAGATTCCCCTTTCCAAGGATAAACTCTCCCTTCTCAATCAGTCGTCTTAAATTCTGAATCTCCTCTCCAAAAATCGTGCTTTTTCCCACCGAGACCTTCAACCCATTGAATTCGGGGGGATTATGACTTCCGGTGACCATCATCCCGCCTTCTTTATTAAGGTGATAGATGGAAAAATAATAGACAGGAGTTGGGCAGACTTGAATATCCACGAGATGACAACCGGTGGAAATCAATCCCTGAACCAATGACTCACCCAGGGACTTCGAACTAAGCCTTCCATCTCGGCCGATGACTAAATCCTGATAACCCTGGTTCCTCATGAAGGTCCCGAATCCCTGTCCCACCCTCCTCATGACCTCTTGGGTCAGGTCTCTATCCACGACCCCTCGAATATCATACTCCCTAAAGATTTGTGGATTAATTTTCATAAACCTCCCTTTGATTAAAAATGGTGGGTTACATTTCTTTGAAACCCCTTTTAATTTAATCTAAATTCTGAAAAGAATCAATGATCCCATTTTGACATTTTAAAAGGGATAAGATAAATTACTGAAGCATAGGAGACGTAGGGATGGAGATTAAAGCCATTCGGGGTTTCAATGACATTCTTCCTGACGAAATTGGAAAGTGGCAATTTGTTGAGAAATTGGCCCGGCAGATTTTCGAAGGGTTTGGTTTTTCGGAGATTCGTATTCCTGTCGTCGAACGAACAGAACTTTTTGCACGGGGCATCGGGGAGGCCACCGACATCGTTGAAAAGGAGATGTATACCTTTACAGACCGGAGTGGGAATTCTTTAACCCTCCGGCCTGAGGCCACCGCCTCCATGGCAAGGGCCTATTTAGAACACCAACTCTATACCTTTGACCAGGTGGCCAAACTTTATTTCATTGGGCCAATGTTCCGTTATGAGAGACCCCAGAAAGGTCGATATCGCCAGTTTTATCAGATCGACGCAGAGGTCTTCGGAGTGGAAAGCCCTTCGGTGGATGCTGAAGTCATTACCATGCTCATGCATTTTTTAAAAGAGGTTGGGCTTGAGAAACTCGAACTTCAAATCAACTCCTTGGGTTGTCGGAATTGTCGGCCCCAATATCGGAAGGCGTTAAGGGATTATTTGGAAAAAAGATCCTTCCAACTTTGTGAGGATTGTCAGCGAAGGCTTTCAACCAACCCTCTCCGGGTCTTTGATTGCAAAATCGAAACATGTCGGGAAGCCCTTGGAGAGGCTCCCAAGGTAATCGGATACCTTTGCCCTGAATGTCAGGACCATTTTGAGAAGGTAAAAAAATTCCTCCTGAGGGCAGGCCTTCAATTCATTTTAAACCCCGCCATGGTCAGGGGTTTGGATTATTATACGAGAACCGCCTTTGAGGTGGTCTCCTACCAACTGGGTTCGCAAAACGCGGTAACCGGTGGAGGTCGATATGATAACCTCTTCCAGGAGATTGGAGGGCTTGACATTCCAGGCATTGGGTTTGCGATAGGCATGGAGAGGTTGGTTTCCCTGATACCCAAAGAGAAAGGGTTTAGACCTTCTCTCCCTCTCTTCATCGCTGCCTTAGGGGATAGGGCCTATCAAGAGGCTTATCAATTGGTCCATCAACTTCATCTTCAGGGGGTGCGCGTGGAGTGGGACTATGAGGGGAGGAGTTTAAAAAGCCAGATGCGAAGGGCTGATAAGTTGAAAGCTCGATATGTCCTGATCATAGGGGAGAATGAATTGACAAGCGGAAAAGCCCTCTTAAGGAATATGGAGGATAAATCTCAGGAAGAACTCCCGATGGATAATCTTGTCACGCTCCTAAAAAAGAAGGTTCAGGATTGATTCATAATCTTTTTAGTGGTAATATTATAAATTGAAATTTTAACTCCTAATTCTCCACTCCGAACTAAGAGATGGGGGATCGTTCAATGGTAGGACAACGGACTCTGACTCCGTGAATCGAGGTTCGAATCCTCGTCCCCCAGCCAAAGGACCAGAACAGTTTATTTGGATATTTTATTTCCCCCTCATTCTGGAGAGGCCCGACCTTTTCTGCTCAAAGCGATTCTGCATCTGGCGGAAAGGCTGGAGAGGCGGGGTTTAATTTTTTATCCAATGATTGGGAAGGAGAGGAAGAACTTAAATAAATTTTATGGAATTGGAGAGAGGCAGGGACGGATGATTCGAAGAACTTTTATTCTAATTGGAATCCTAATTCTATTTTTTTACTCCATCAGTGATGGGGATAGTTTTCGGTGCGGAAATCGTATTGTGAGTAAGGGAGATTCAAAGATCGAAGTGGTTAGCAAATGTGGGGAGCCAGATGATTTGGAAACGGTTTCTTATGAGACCAAAGGTTCTACATTTTGGAGAGGAACCGTTGACGTTAGCACAAAAAAAGTGGAAAAGATGTATTACAATTGCGGGGAGGGAAGGTTTATTCGGATACTCACCTTTATAGATGATAAATTGGTGAGTATCGAGGAGGGGGGATATGGGTCAGGTCCCCAAAGATGTAATTGACCATCTATGAAAGGGAATAATTTAACTTAATGGGGAGTTTTTTTCTTGGTTGGCCAGCTTGGCCCACGAATCGCGAAGGGTCACAATTCGGTTGAATACAAGCCTTTCAGGTGAAGAATCCTTTAAATCCACACAGAAGTAGCCCACCCTTTCAAATTGATATTTATTTCCAGGAGTAGCCCCTGCAAGACTGGGTTCAACCCGGCAACAGGTAAGGGTTTCGAGAGAATTTGGATTGAGGTACTTCATGAAATCTTCCTCTTCTACAGAGGAGGGATCAGCAGTGTTAAAGAGCCTGTCATATAATCGGACCTCTGCAGGGAGCGAATAGTCTGCTGAAACCCAATGGATTACCCCCTCTACTTTCCGGTCACCGGGAGGAGGGCCATTTTTTGTTTCTGGATCGTATTTGCAATGGACTTCGGTTATCTCACCGGTTCTTTCATCCTTTATCATTCCTTCATATTTAATAATATAAGCATATCGGAGGCGAACTTCCCGGCCAGGAGCAAGGCGATTATATTTTTTGGGTGGATTTAAATGAAAATCATCCTTTTCGATGTAGAGCACCTTGGAAAATGGGACTTTCCGCGATCCCATCTCAGGGTTCTGTGGATGATTGGGGCATTCGATCTCCTCAATCTTTCCCTCAGGATAATTGTCGATCACCAGTCGGAGAGGCCTCAATACCCCCATGACCCGTGGGGCTCGTTCATTGAGCTCTTCACGGACACAATGCTCAAGAAGAGAGAGGTCTACAAGATTCTGTGCCTTAGCGACTCCAATCCTTGTACAGAAGTTTCGAATCGCCTCCGGAGGATACCCCCTTCTCCTCATTCCTGCAAGGGTGGGCATTCTGGGGTCATCCCAGCCCGAAACGACCCCTTTGTTAACCAGTTCAATGAGCCTTCTCTTGCTGAGAATGGTATAGCTGAGATTAAGACGGGCAAACTCAATCTGTTGAGGATGACAATCCACCTCCAATTGATCAAGGATCCAGTCATAAAGGGGACGGTTGTTTTCAAATTCCAGAGTACAGATGGAATGGGTGATCCTCTCAATAGAGTCAGAGAGACAATGGGCAAAATCATACATGGGATAGATACACCATTGGTTCCCTGTTCGGTAGTGGGGGACTCGCTTGATCCGGTAAAGCACCGGGTCTCGCATCAGGAGGTTTGGAGAGGACATGTCGATTTTGGCACGGAGGACATGGGTTCCTTCCTCGAATTCTCCCGCTCTCATCCGTTTGAACAGATCGAGGTTCTCCTCGACAGAGCGATTTCGGTAAGGGCTTTCTTTTCCCGGTTCCTTTAAGGTCCCCCGGGAATCCCTTATTTCTTCTGGACTTAGACTACAGACATAGGCCTTGCCCTTCTTGATCAACTGAATAGCATACTGGTAAAGTTGCTCAAAATAATCCGAGGCAAAGAATAGTCTGTCTTCCCAGTCGAATCCTAACCAACGGATGTCCTCAATAATCGAGTTGACATATTCAAGGGATTCACCACTCGGATCCGTATCATCCATTCGGAGATTGCAAGTTCCCTGATATTGAGAGGCGATTCCAAAATTGAGACAGATCGATTTTGCATGGCCGATGTGGAGATAGCCGTTGGGTTCTGGAGGAAAACGTGTAGCTACCCGGCCCCCATATTTTTTTGTCCTTAAATCTTCCTCGATGATTTCACGAATGAAGTCTGTAGAAGAGGGTTTCTCAGAAACAGGCATGTTTTTTCCTTTTTTATTTTTACCATAACCCTTTCCTTCTTGCAATAGAAAGGGAGCCCATAGATTTATTTCTATCCTCTTTAAATTGAATAGGCCCTGACTCAAAAAGAATTGAGACATTTCTAGGGCCATGTTATATTAAATTTTATTGAATTGAAATATGGAGGTGGATATGAATAAAAAAACGGTTAGCCTGTTTGGGATAGGGCTTGTGGTATTTGTCCTTGTAAATGGGGGAGTTGCACTGGCGAACAAATCTGCAGTCTCCATTGAAGTTCCTCCAAGTGTGCCAAGAGGTTCTGAGATTACCATTCGAGTCACAGTGACCCATAATGGGAATAATTTTCTCCACTATACAAAATGGGTCCAGATCATCATCAATGGGAAAGAGGTGGCCAGATGGGATTATACCTCAGGCAATCGGCCTGAAAGGAGAACCTTTACCAAAGAGATAAAATATATCCTCTATGAGGAGATTGAGATAAGAGCAGAGGCTTACTGTAACCTCCATGGAAGTGCAGGACCTGCGGTTGCAAAAGTTTTGGTGAAAGAGTAGGAGGGAGAAAAAATGGTAAGAGACATCCCGATTATCCTTATTCTCGGTCTGTTCAATTTTTTATTCATCCTTTTTCAACTCAGCACGGGAATGCGTTGGATCAAAGTATCGTTTCGAACCCATAGAAAAAGTGGAATCCTCCTGTTGATTTCTGCTTCGATCCATGCTCTCTTAGGGATTCTCTCTTAATTCAGCGCGAGGCCAGTGGAATTTTAAATTCCTATTTTAAGAAAATTCCTAAGGGTTTCCCCCTATCAAAAAACCTTGCGTTTTTATTTAAATTTTCTAAAATAGAATTGTTTTTAGGAGGGATGACGGATGGAACTTTCCCAACAGATCAAGGAACATTTTTATCACCCCCAAAATGTTGGAGAGATTGAAAAGCCAGATGGTTTCGGAAGCATCAACAACCCCATATGTGGGGATACGACGAAGCTCTTCCTAAAGATAAAAGATGGGGTGATTGAGGACGCTAAATTTTTATCCTTTGGCTGTGCCGTGACCATTGCCTCTGCTTCTGTCTTCACCCAACAGATCAAAGGAAAGCCAATTTCTCAACTCCTTTCAGGAAGCGATGAAGAGGTGATTCAACGGCTTATTCACCTCATCGAAAACCAACTGGGAGAGATCCCACCGGTAAAGCTCCATTGTCCTCCTGCCACAGTTCAGGTATTTCTCGAGGCCATTTCAAGATATTTAAAGAAGGAAGGAGAGATGACACTCAGTCACCGGATCGAGAGATTGATCCCTTTGGTTTCGGAATACTACAAGAGGGGGGAAAAAGGGGATTAAAAGGCCGAGCGAATGGTCTGCTGAGTGGCATTCAATTGGTGTGGAAGTCTTTACTGGATCAAGCGAATTCCTTTCTTGGGCAGTTCATTGTAAAAGATTAAAAATCTCCTCTCTACGATTCTTTCTCATTGAGCCAAAGCGATCCTCGCGTCTACGGCCAAGACGCCATCTGGATAAGCCAAGAGAGGATTTAAATCCAATTCTTCGATCTCCGGGTTCTGGCCCACGAATTTGGACACCTTGAGCAGGAGATTGACCAACTCTGAGATCTTTACCCCTTCTCTTCCCCGAATCCCTTGAAGTAAGGGATATCCTTTAATTTCTCGAATCATCTCCTGAGCATCCCTTCGCTCAATGGGAATAATTCTAAAAGAGACATCTTTGAGGACCTCGACAAAGATCCCTCCCAACCCAAACATGATCACTGGACCAAATTGGGGATCTTTACTCACTCCGACAATCAATTCTATGCCTGGCCGAGCCATCTTTTGAACGGTAACTCCTTGAAGGTAAGCCTTAGGATATCTCCGGCGGATTCCCCTCATCATCTCGTCATAGCCCTTTTTGACCTCTTCTGAATTATTCAATCCCAATCTTACCCCTCCCGAGTCACTCTTGTGGAGGATATCAGAAGAGGCTATTTTGATGGCAACAGGGAATCCCATCCTTCGACTCATTGAAACGGCTTCGGTTTTTGTCCTGGCCAATCGAGTCTCTACAACAGGGATGCCCACTTCTCTCAAGATTTCTTTTGCTTCGAATTCAGTGAGGAGAGATCTTCCCTCCTCTCTGACCTTACGGAGGATTGAGAATTTTTTCATTTTTCTTCTCCCTTCTTGATGGAGTACTGGTAAGATAGGCCCAGGGCTTTAACTGCCATATCGATGTCCGAGAAGACCGGAAAACCCAAATCCTCCAGACCGGTGGATAATTGATGGATGAGGTGGAGGTTTGGCCCATAGACCCAGGTGGCGATGGTTTTGGATGAATATCCTTTCCATTTCCTGTAGAAATTGAGATACTCTTGAATAAATTCTTCGTGCGGACTTGTCCAGATGATATTCAGGAGGGAGTCGATTCGGCTATCCAGAAGTACGGTTTTCAACACATCGGCATAGATGCTTATGTAATTATCTACGGCCATGGGAGGGCCAAGGTCTACAATCGTTTTTCCAAGGCCTGGAAAGATTTCGTTTAACCTCTTCATTATTTTTGGGGATAACCTTGAGAGAGACAGCCCATACCTTACCCCTTCATCGACGGCTAAGACCCCCACTCCTCCTGTAAAGGAGACGATTCCCAACCGGTTCCCTTTGGGCAAGGGTTGGAGCGAAAATATCTTAGGCAACTCAAAGAGCTCTTGAAACTTTTCCAATTGAATCACCCCTGCCTGTTTGCAGGCAGCAGTGAAGACCGAATCCTTCATTGCCAGGGCCCCCGTGTGAGAGGCGGAAACTCTTGCCCCTTCTTTGGTCCGCCCAGATTTTAAAATGAGGACAGGTTTTTTGGGAGTAACCCTCTTTGCAATTTTTAAGAACCTTTGACCATCTTGGATACTTTCCAGGTACATGGTAATGACTCTGGTCGAGGGATCCTGTGCAAGGTATTCCAGGAGGTCACATTCATCCACATCACATTTGTTCCCGTAATCACATATTTTGCTCACTCCATAATGGAGGTCTGAATAAGGAAAGGCTTGAGGATTGATCATTCCGGTTTGGGCACAGACAGCAACGGCCCCTGGTTTTATCTTCGAATACCCGGCTTCATAGGGATTGGGCATCAACCCATTGGCGGTATTGACCACGCCGGCTGTATTGGGTCCAAGAATTCGGATGCCCGCCTCTTTGGCCATTGTTACAATTTCCTTCTGAAGCCTTGCTCCCTCCTCATCCCTTTCCGCAAAACCATCCGCAACAATGATCACCGAGCGGATTCCCTTCATAGCGCATTCTCTGAGGATATTGAGAACAAAACGTCGATTGACCATGATGAGAATTAAATCAATCTCCTCCTGAATTTCTTTAACCGAAGGATAAACTTTTAGCCCAAGGACCTCTTGGTAGGAGGGATTGATAGGAAAAATTTTTCCTGAAAAGCCTGAGTTTAATAAGGTTTTGATTACCACATAGCCCCCGAAATATCCTTCCCTCAGGGATCCAACCACCCCGATACTCCGAGGTTCAAAGAAAAGGGAGATTGCGTCTTTTTTCTTTCGATCAGCCTCCATCTTCTATGATCTTCCTCTCATTTTAAATAAAGACACTTCCTTTAATTCCACCCCATCATTGACTGGAATAAAGTTAACAAGTTTATAGGACGATTTCAACTCGATATGGATTTGATTTCTCTTCAATAATTTCTTAAATAGGAGATAAATAGATTCCCATGGACAAGCACTCCTCTACACGGTCGGGTTGGTTTATCGTTGGATTCAGCTTCGTTACGCTCGCATTGGTCTATGGAATCTATTACTCCTTTTCTGTCTTTTTTGTCGCTTTATTGAAGGAATTCAGCTGGAGTCGGGCCACCGAAGCAGGCGCCTTCTCCCTGTTTATGATTGTCAATAGTCTAACAGCCCCCTTTATTGGAAAGATGGTTTCTTCTACCCAACCTAAAAGGGTCATGATAGGAGGAATAATCCTTTTAGGGGTGGGACTTTTCCTGTCGAGCCTAACCCAAACGTGGTGGCAATTCTATTTATTCTTCAGTTTTATCACCGCTATAGGGTTGGGTGCAACGGGGTGGTTACCTAATGTGGTCATTGTTCAGAATTGGTTTAAGGAGAAGAGGGGACTGGCCATAGGAATTATTTCAGCAGGGGTGGGAATAGGAATTCTCCTATGCGTTCCTTCTGCTCAATACCTCATCCTTCGATATGGATGGCGAGTCGCCTATAGGATCATGGCCATTTTTATTCTTCTCATTGTGATTTCCATGGCCCTTGTCCTTCTCAGGGACCCCCCTTATCTTTCCCAAAGGTCGGGGGTAGGAATTCCTCCTAAGATGGGAAAGGACCTTCCGAAGACTTATAAAAAATGGCCCAAGCATTCCTGAACGGTAGGAGAGGCTATCAGGACGAGAGTCTTTTGGCTACTTGGTTTCTCCTTCTTTTTAGCCAATCTCATTACCCAAGCCCTATTCACCCATCAAGTGGCTTTTTTTGTTGATTGCGGTTTAGAGCCCCTTTTGGCTTCCTATATCGTAGGAATGATTGGGATTGTAAGCCTTGGGGGGAAGATCCTCTGGGGGACCCTGTCGGATAGGATTGGAAGAGAGATTACCTATACGATGGGAATCACCTGCACGATCCTTGGAATTCTATGGCTCATTCTCTTCAGGTATTTCTCTTTACCCTCCCTTCCTTACCTCTATGCTTTTTTCTTTGGAATGGGATATGCGGTTCATGCCGCACGTCCTCCCCTCATCACCGCCGATTTTTTCGAAGGGAGAGGTTATGGAGGGATCTTTGGACTTCACGTCTTCTTCATAGGAATAGGAGGGGCATTTGGAACATGGTTTGCGGGTTTCCTCCATGATAGGTTTGGAAGCTATCTTCCTGTTTTTATCATTCCCATCCTTTGTGCTTTCTTTTCTTGCTTTAACATCTGGTTGGCTGGCCCTAAAAGAATCAGGATGGCGGGAGAAGAAAAGGGGAAGGATTTTTGACTTCTTTTAATCCAAGATTCTGATCTCCAGATATAGATCCCCCCGATTTCCATCCTCATCTGTTCGACCCAACCCTTTCAATCGCAGACGAGTTCCCTCTTCGACCATCGGAGGAACGGTCACAATAATATTTCTCTTTTTTAATCCTTGAGGAATGGCGATAAGTTTTCGCGTTCCGTGGAAGGCTTCCTTGGGGGTAAGCCTTAGAATTCCATAAAGGTCCAATTCCTCCGGGAGAAGTTGTGGAAGGATGGTTTGAAGGCGAGGCGTTTTCTTTCTTTCCGTGTAGTGACGGAGTCCTGTGTCCAGGCCTATTCTTGGAACCCAGTCAAAAAGTTTGACAAAGAGGAGGCCTGCGACAAAACCACCGATATGGGCCCAGAAGGCAATCCCCCCAACATTTTTCGGGGTGAGGCTTGCAGAAAAAAGTTGGATTAAAAGCCAATAGCCCAAGAAGATAAAAGCAGGGATCTCCACGAATTGAAAGAAGAAGAAGATGGGGATTAACGTCAATATTTTGGAATGAGGATAAAGAAGAAGGTAAGCCCCCATCACTCCGGAGATGGCTCCACTGGCTCCAATAGTCGGGATATTTGACCCCCAATTGGTAAAGAGATGAACTAACCCCGCAGCAACCCCGCAAAGAAGGTAAAAGAAAAGGTAACGAAAATGACCGAGTCTATCTTCAATATTGTCTCCAAAGATATAGAGAAACCACATGTTCCCAAGGATATGGAGGAACCCTCCATGAAGAAACATGGAGGTCAAAAAAGGAAGCCATTGCTCCACCCGTGTAAATTGGATGGCGATTTCTGGATCCGAATATCTTAAAGGAACGATTCCATAAAGAAAAAGGGCTTCTTTTAAATGGGGGCCCTGAAGAAGTTCCCAAAAAAAGACGATGACATTCGTCACAATAATCAACCCATTGACCACAGGAAAGTTTCTTGAACGAATAGCATCCCGGATAGGAATCATAGAGCTTTTTCTCCAAAGGGATTATAAGAAAAAGTTGGGTCGTTTTCAATTTTTCTTGATTTTTGTGGGGTTGTGAGTTAATTTGAACTTGGAAATTCTGTAACCCAAAACCGACAACCAACACCCAATAATCACCTAAAAGCAATGAGCGAAGATTTCAGGCATGAAATAGGTTGATATTTTGGGTCATTTAATCATTGGTGATTGGGATTTATTAAGGATTTGAGAATTTGGTTATGGGGTTTGGGCGATTGAGGTCCCATCGTCTAGTGGCCTAGGACACCGGCCTCTCACGTCGGTAACACGGGTTCGAATCCCGTTGGGACCACCAAATTATATATGGAAAGAAGTCGAGATTGGATGGATCAGGCGGAGGGAGACCTAAAGCATGCCCTGAGCGATATCGAGCATGGTTTTTATGAGTGGTCTTGTTTTTCTTTCCAACAGACAGCAGAAAAAGCAGTTAAGGCAGTATTTCAGAAGATGGGGGCTGAGGCCTGGGGCCAATCTGTTAGCGATTTACTTCTAAATCCCATAATGTCCCAGGGGAACTAATTGATGGGGCCTTAGAATTGGGCAAAGCCTATATCCCTGCCCGGTACCCCAATGCTCACCCCTCCGGATCCCCCAGGACACGATATATTGAGGAGGAAGCCAGGAGGCTTTTTAGCCATGTAGAAAGGATCATCCAGTTCTGTGAAAGTCTTTTATCCAGAATTTGACCAGGCCACTCTTCTTCAAAATCTTAAAGAACGGCTCGAGAGGCTAAACAAAGAACTTCCCCTTATGAAGGTTCTTCTTTTTGGATCCTATGCAAAAGGGAATTACACTGTGAGAAGCGATGTAGACCTTCTAATTATCTATAGAGGAGGGTCAAGGGCAGATGCCTACGCCCTCACCAAAAAATGCCTTTCCATTCCACGACTCGAACCTCACCTCTATTCTGAAGAAGAATATGAAAGCATGAAGGAGACGATTCATCAGATGTCGGATGAGGGAATCTTATTATTTTCATATCCTTCTTCCTGACCCAGGAGGTTATCATAAGGGTGTGTTTGAATGGAATATCTTCCCGTTACTGTAGATAAGAGTCATCTGATCACCATTGGAGAAAGACTTTATTCGGAGAGTATCGAACTGATCCGGGAATTGGTGAATAATGCCTATGATGCGGATGCAACCGAAGTGGATATTAAGATCACCAAGGAACTGATCGAGGTCAGAGACAATGGAACGGGAATGGATCGAGAGGGGCTTGAGCAATACTTCAATATCGGTTCCCCGGAAAAGATGATGAAAGCCAAATCTTTGATCTTTCAGCGTGACCTGATCGGCCAATTTGGAATCGGAAAATTTGCAAGCCTCTCTGCCTGCGAATGTTTTGAAGTCATTACCCAACAAGGCGATTTTTCAGCCAAGGTGACTTTTGACAAAAAAGAATGGGAGAAAGAAGGGGATCAATGGAACCTCCCTCTTGAGATTCTCACTCCTGATCGGGAAAAGGGGGATGGCACCACGGTGAGACTCCTCCGACTAACCAGAGAGTTTGACCCTTTAGAGGTGGTTCGAAAGATTATTGAAGGGACACCTTTAAAGGCCCCTAAGTTTATAGTCAGGCTCAATGGAGTGAGGATTACCCCAAGGAGCCTCAGTGGTCATCGAATTCCATTTCTCGAAGGCACAGAATTTGGTCCTATCCATGGGGAGATTATTATCCTTCCATCCTCAAGTGCTTCCCCTGAAGAATTGGGCATAGAGATCAAGGTCAAACAAGTGACCATTAAAAAGGAACTATTTGGGTTGGAGCAGTGGGGCAAGATCGCCTCAAGGATCAGGGGAGAGGTTTATGCCGATTTTCTACCTGTGACGACAGACCGTTCAGGGTTTTTGATTGATAGTCCGCAATACCAGTCCTTCAAAAAGGTCATGGAGAGGGTGACCCAAGAGGTCGATATGGTTTTAAAACGATTAGCGGGCCGGAAGGAGAAACGAAGGGCTACCAAAACCCTGAAGGAGGCCCTTCAAAGGGTTCACCGGGCCCTGGCTTTGAATCCTGATCTCTCTCCATTTGGGGCCATTCCTCTGGCTGGTGAGGGCCAGGGAATGGGAGGGGCGGCGGCCAATGCAAAGAGATCTGGAGGGGAAAGGAAGATCGAGGGTGACCTCGTCACAGAAGAAGGAGAGGAGGGGAGACCCATTTCAACCCCACAGAAGGTGAGAAAGAGATCCCCTAAGGTGAAACGGTTAACTCCCAATGCGGTGGTTCAAAGGATGAGGTTTGGGGAGATGGGTGTTTCGGTCTGTATCGATGACTTTGGGGAAGATGGGCTTGAGTGTTTCACAGAAGGAACGGTCATCTATATCAATCAGCAACATCCCCTCTATCAACGGGAGGCCAAAAAAACAGAAAGTTACCTCTTGAATTTGACAAGACTGATTACCCAAGAGATTTCCCTGATGAAGGATACTAAAAATCCACGTCAGGCTTTTTTGAGACAGAGTAAACTCCTCAAGGATGCGTTCATCGAAAATCTTCAGGATTAGTCTATGATCACCCTTTCAATGCTAACCAAATTCTCGATATCTTGAAGACCTTCGAGAAGCTTTCTGCCTCCTCCGCTTTGCCTCCTGTCGTTTTCTTTTTCTTTTGACCGAGGGCTTTTCGTAAGATCTCCTTTTCTTCAACTCCTTCAAGATCCCCTCTTTGATGAGTTGACGCTTAAGAGATTTGATCGCATTCTCAATATGGCCATCTTGAACTTTAACTTCCAAAGGGTTCTCCTTTATTCAACTCCCAACCATTCTAACGGCTTCTTCCCCTTCTCCCTTTAAAGTTACTGCCTCTTTTTTTCTGGGGTCGGGCTTTATTCACCACCAATGTCTGACCCATCAGGGTTTTGCCGTTCAGTAAAGAGATGGCCTTCTCTGCTTCGGCTTGTGAGGTCATTTCGATAAAGCCGAATCCCCTCGAACGGCCTGAATACTGGTCTGTAATGATTTTGATAGATTTGACCTCCCCTACCTGTGAAAAGAGGTTCTTCAAATCATCTTCGGATGCTCCAAATGGGAGGTTTCCCACGTAAATCTTCTCTTCCATCTTCCCCTCCTTCCATAAATTAAAACCCCCGAGGCTTTCTAAATAGCCTTGGGGGTTCCCAAAACTCTTTACAAAGCTTATCGTTTTTCCCCTGAGACAGGGGAGCCCTTTTTTAATAACTTTACAAGAATAAAAAGGATATGTCAAAGAAAAAATTTCTTCATGTTCAAATCAGACATAAGGGCAGGTGAGGGTAGGTTGATGGCTGATCGGCCTCTTGGGGAGAAAAGGAGAGACCATCTGATAAAGTGATAACCTTCGAGCTATGGGATAATTCTTACCGGTTTCCTTAAATGGAGATTGCAATAGAAGAAGGTAGCATTGATGAAGGACTCGGAGAGGGAAAAGTTCTCCTATCTATCTGGTAGGAGAGCATTTTGAACGGACTGGGAAGCCGAGGAGTCAACAGAACGCCCTATCAAGGGGCTCTGATCTTTTCTCTTCTAAACTTCTTGATCCACCGACACATCCTCTGGTGGGCATTGGGTTTCAGATGCAAAATAATGTCCGTATACTCATCGAGATCAAAAACGGCAAAGTATTTCTCCGCGTAGACAATGACCGCATCCTTCCCTAATCGCTCCTCCTGTTTTAATGTCTCAATCGTCTGGGTGGCCAACTCCTCATGATGGGTGGCCTTCAAATAGAGTTGAATCAACGTATAGACCAATAAAACGAAAACCACATGGACCACATCCGCATTGAAATTCGGAGTCGTAAAACAACCTACCCACCAACAATTCTTGATCTGGTCGATCCTCTCCTCGATCTGCATTCGACCCTTATATAACTTCCTGGGCTCCCTGGGATCATGAAATTCTTTCGTCGAAGCCAAGGCCCAGAGCTCACTCCTACCATCTGCCTTCCGGCTCCGTACCAGCACGACGTAGAGCGGAACGTCACAGCTCTCCCATGATTCCACCTTTCCTACCCCCGCCACCTCCTCCACTTCTACCACCTTCCCCCCCTCATCCTTGACCTCCTCGTATTTCATCCAATTCACCTTCTCTATCTTCGTAATCCCCAAAACATCCAGTAATGCATGCATATTCGACTTCAAGGGAATCAGACAGTCGATCCCGTGAGTCTTTTTAAACCGACTAATCATGGCCCCCAAATGTCCACCAGCAAACATGAAATAATCATCCTGCCGACTCCAATGAAGTAACATCGTCAACTTATAAGCCCGTGTGTATTTGAATCGCTTCCTCTCCTGAGGAGAAAGTTTCTTGACATCCACATACCTCCCCTCCCGGTCTAACGGCAATAGGGCAGACCCCTTGTAATTCGGATTATCCGATAGAGGAATCAACGTAGGATCCAGGATAAAGATCCCCTCCTTATCCGAATAGCCCCGATGCCTTCTTAACCACTTCTTAACATCCGTGTTATACCAATCTTCAAGCTCAGAAGCCCCTGTTATTTACCTCGCTAAGGAGAAGGAGTGAGGTAAAGGATTGGCAGAATAAATGGACCGGTGCTATAAAGGTGGGTGAAATTGCGAGGTA
>FWPU01003132.1_pt1 | contig 42722 bp, 55 predicted proteins | sample 2228361 | NCBI WGS metagenome assembly FWPU01 (sample SAMEA103939777, study PRJEB20133) | metagenome | reverse complement strand
TGCTTCTTTCTTTTACAGCTTCCGACAAAAGAAAGAAGATAAAACTTTCGGTCACTTTTTTCCAAAAAGTGAAAACTTTTAGTAAAAAGACCGTTAGGTCAGAACACTGTTCTGCCCTAACAACGTAATGTCATGAAGGTTAGTTAGAATAGAGCCTTTTGTTTAACCCAGGTTTTTTATTTTTTTCTTTCATTCAGTCCCTCTGGGTTTACTTTCCTTAAGCAAGAATTTTGGTCAAATCTCTCGAATGCTTTGCTAAAGCGAACAGGATGTTCGCTGTTGAGGCAAACTGTTGATACTACTTATGAGTGAGGTAGAATTTTATCAGTGGGTACCCAGTGTTTTACTTACCATTTTACTTATCACTGGGCTGATAAAATTCTACCGAACGATTTTACTACCGAAATCAGGATGATGAGTTTTTGCCGATTCTTACTACCGAGAGATTTGACCAAAATTCTTGCGTTACCTACCAGAGGAACGATTGTAGCGTAGCGGAGAGGCTGACAGAGTCAGCCTTTTTTTTCTCATCATTGAGAAAGAAGAACCACAAGTTTTTTAGAACAAATAAACCTCAAATCTTAAATCCATCATTCCATAGAGTATTGAGAAACTCTCTCCAGGGAAGTATCTGAATATTTTCAATTCTTCTTGGTCTTTCATCGCAAGATACAACGACAAGATAGGGAAATTTTACTTCCTCATAAAGTGCATGAAGTGATGAAAGATCACTTTCAGAAACAAAATTTTTTCCTTTGACCTCTATAGCTATTTTATCGCACAGAATAAAATCAACCTCAAACCCTGACTGAGAACGCCAGTAGTTTAGCCCCTCAAGATTGTTATAGTCAAGGAAGCATCTCAATTCATGAAATATCCAGTGTTCAAAAGCAAAACCAAACTCGGGAGTTCCAGCATTAAGATAACTCCTATTTTGAAGAATTCTCACCACACCAGTGTCAAAAAAATAAAATTTAGAGGTTGTGATTGGCTTCCTTTTAACTGTCTTTTTCCACGCTCCAACTTCAAAAGCAATGAGAGTATCTTTCAAAATCTGAAAATATTCCTGAACGGTGCTTGAGGCAACCTGAGAATCGCTCGCAATTTTTGAGTAATTAATGAGCTGTCCATTCATTATAGAAGCAACCTGTAAAAATCTGCTAAAAGCAGGAATATTACGGGTAAGCCTCTCTGAAGCAATTTCCTCCTGTAAGTATAATCCAGTATATGCTCTTAAATCTTCTTCCGGTGAGTTTGAGAAATAAACCGAGGGAAGTAAGCCATAGTTTATTGCTCTGTTAAGATCAAAAAAATCGCCGAGCTCTTTATAGCAAAAAGGATGTAATACCTTATATCTTGCCCTTCCACCAAGTAAATTTACCCCACCACGCCTTAGCTTTCTTGCACTTGATCCAGTAAGCAAGAATTTTAAACCTCTTTTCTCAATAAGTCTGTGAACTTCATCAAGCAATTCCGGAAGTTTTTGAATTTCATCAATCACTATAATATCATCTTTATAATTTAATTCCTGTTCTATTAGTTTTGGATTTCTTGCCAGCTTGAAAAAGGTTTCACTATCAAGTAAATCATAAACTTTTTTATCTGAAAGTGTTTCTTTTATTAGAAAAGACTTACCTGTCTGCCTTGGTCCAAATAGAAAGCACGATTTTTCCGATACTATCTTTTTCAAATCTATCACTCTCTTAATCTTATTCATAAAAATCTCTTTCTATAACATAATAATCAACAACTATTCCGTTGATTATTATAATAAACAGCAATTTTATTGTCAATTTTTTTAAAAAATTTTACAGATCCAGTAACCTTTTCTCTCCCTCCAGTTTCTTAATTTCAGTAATATCCTGTGTAACTTCAAGGGTTCCCAGATAATCTCCATTTTCTCCTTTCACAGGGAAGTAACTGATTAAAATCTTTCTTCCATGATGATCAATCCAGAAAATCGCCTCATTAAGAGTGCCATTTTTAAATCCATTCAAAATCTGATTTACCTTATCCACACTTTTTGGTGGATGACAGTTCTGAACTTTCCTGCCCAGATCCATCTTTGTTCTTGGAAAAATTCTTCCTCTTTTTGGCGTATTAAAAAATTTCACCGTATCAGTAGCATCTACAAAGGAAATATCTACAGGCAAACTATCCATAAGTGCTTCAATGGTTTCAATGGCTAATTCTTTCAAATTCATTTTTTCCTCCTATTAAACTTTATAATCCACATACCCAAGCAAATCACATTCCTCCTTTATTTCCTTCCACTCATCATCACTTATAACTTTCAAAGCCGTAACATATAAAATATTTTCCTCCTTTTGTGTGTGTGATAAAAACTTCTTAAACAATGAACTACTCAAATCTTCAACTTTCTTTATAAAATCACTATACTCCATATTTTTTCTCTCCTCAAGAAAACGCAAAAGATTTTTCTTTTCTTCTTTCATAAGAGTATGTTCATGCCACATAATAGCTGGTGGTTGCTCTATGCCCTTTTTCTCCAGCACAGGAAAGAGTGTATTTTCCTGCCTTACATTATGGTTTTCTGCCTCTAAAAGTTTTTTTGCAATCCTCTCAATAAGTTCTAAACTTGCCTGTGCTTCCCCATAATTCTTGTAATACTTTAAACTTCTGACTTCATTTTCAAGCCTTTCCATAAGTTCTAAAATATTTTTGTGATCATTCTGGAAATCCTTTATTGGATGCCAGTCTGGAACCTTCAAATCTGAATTTCTTATTGCATCCTTAAATATCTCAAGATGAATATCACATGCCTTCATTACATTCTCTATCTTTTCCCCCTCGTTAATTAATTCATTTTCAGCCATTGCAATGAGAAGGGGATTTGCATCCTTTATGACATTTTTAAATTCTTCTTTTATTCTTTCAATATCATCAGGTAACCCAGTAGAATTTATTTTCCTCAACAAAGATTTTATTTTTTCCCTAACCTCTACCTCATTCATACTCTGTCCTCCTTTTTATAAAAATAAACAATAACCATATCCCCCTCTTTTTCATAATAAGCTTCAAAACCAAGACTTTCAAGATACCCTATCACAGGGAGGGGAATAAAGCTCTGGATAACTATAAATCCCTCTCCTTCTTTTAATGAATCTGCTTCTTTCAAAATTAATGGGAATGGCTCATCAATCCCTCTTACATCAAGTATCTTAAAATTTTTCTTTTTATCAAACCAGAAAGGTCTTTCTTTTTTCTCCTCCTGAATTTTCTCAAAAAACTCCCTTTGCAGCATGGGAATTTCCTCTTTAAATTTCTTCAGAAACTCCTCACCTTTCCCTATAGCAGAATTTAACTCATACAAAAGCTCATAAATATAAACTCCTGTAACCCTTGAAGCCTTTTCAATAGTGGTAACTTTAGCAACAGTATTAAATAAAAGTGGGTTATTAAGTCTATTAAACTTTTCTGAGATTTTTAATAATACCTCTTTTAATTGTGGATATTTTGTTATCACATCATAAACAGTATCATTTTTTGAAATTAAATCTCGCATCTCTCCTCCTAAATCTCGGTTAAACAAATTTTTGAAAATTTTTTCAATAAATCTTTTTCTATATCTAAAAGTTTAATTCTTAATTTACAATTCTTCTGAAAAGGACAGCTTTTTTTCAAAAACTTGCATTCATTAATTTTAAACTTCCCACCAAAAATTTCAATTATTTGCAAAAGAGTCACTTTCTTTAAATCAGATTTTAATCTTACTCCCCCACCTCTCCCCTTATAACTTTCAATAATTCCGCTTTTAGAAAGTTTTAAAACAATCTTTCTCACCTCCTCCCTCGGTATATCAAGGTGCTCCACAATCTCTTTTGTAGAAACCACTTTCCCCTTATTATCATCAATATACTTTAAAACCGTTATAGAATAATCCATGTCTCTTGAAATCAATTTCATTTTATTCTCCAATTAATTTTTATAGTATAATGATACTATGTTTGTATCATTTTGTCAAGTAATTTTAGCTAAAATTTTTTAATTAAGTTAGCATTTTTTTAGTTAATAGAAATGAACACCACCTCAAAAATACGTCACACAGTCTGTATTTGAAAGAATTTACACACCTGCACAAATATATACTGGACATTAATATTAAGACATGATATAATTCTAAAAATATTTTGTAAGGAGAAAAATGAGAAAAATACTTATTGGCACATCAGGTTACAATTACAATCACTGGCGAAATATTTTTTATCCACCCGAGCTATCTACAAAAGAATTTCTCAACTATTATCAGAAGTTTTTTTCAACGGTGGAAATTAATTATACATTTTATCATTTTCCAAAAGAATCCACTATAAAAAAATGGTTTGAAATTTCTGCTGATAACTTTCTTTATTCTGCCAAGGTTCCACGACTCATAACCCACCTGAAAAAACTATCAAATTGTAACGAAGAATTAAAAAGGTTTCTTGACACAATTTCAAAACTTGATAAAAAATTGGGAATTCTTTTATTTCAAATGCCCCCCTCCTTTAAATTTTCACAGGAAAACATAGAAAAAATACTTTCAATAAAAGAACAAATAAGAAATTTTAATTTTACATTTGAATTCAGACATCAAAGCTGGTTTGAAAACGAAATCTCGATATTGACCGAAAACAAACTTTCTATAGCAACTGTATCAGCACCTCGTTTAAAATTTAAAATCTTTGATTCTTCATCTCATATTTACATAAGACTTCACGGCAAAAACGCCTGGTACAGCTATGACTACACAGAAGAAGAACTGCATGAAATTGCAAAATTAATTTTTCCACTTTTAGAAAAAGAAAAAACCATATGGATTTACTTCAACAATGACTTTGGGGGATTTGCTGTAAAAAACGCAATGAGACTAAAAGAGATTCTTGGTAATCCCTGAACTTGAAAATTCAAGCAAAATCAACTATAATATTTTTGGAGTTATTTATGAAAAAGAAGAGTATAAAAATCGCAATTGTTGGGATAGGAACTATTGGCTCTGGCCTTGTTAATCTTATAAACAATGAAAAAGAACTTATATTAAAAAAAACAGGCATAAATATTGAGATAAAATATATCATTGATAAGGACCAGGAAAAACTTAATAAAGTCGAATTTTCTGGCGCAGTTAAAACAGATGATTATAAAAAAGCCATTAATGATAAAGAAGTGGATGTAATAGCTGAACTTGTAGGAGGAATAGATTTTGCATATACACTTATAAAAGAATCCCTTGAAGCCAAAAAAAATGTGGTAACTGCAAACAAAGCCCTCCTTGCAGAGAAAGGACTGGAACTGTTTAAGCTTGCCGAAAAACTACAAAGAACCATCGGCTTTGAGGCAAGTGTTTGTGGTGGCATACCCATAATCAGGACAATATATGATGCCCTTCCTGGAGATAGAATTATCGGCATCTACGGAATTGTAAACGGCACCACAAACTATATCTTAACAAAAATGTATGAAGAAAACATTTCTTTTTCAACAGCCTTAAAAGAAGCACAAAAACTTGGTTTTGCTGAAGCAGATCCTTCTTTAGATATTAATGGAATAGATGCGGCACACAAAATATCAATCCTTGCTCAAATCGCCTTTAATACTGAAGTAGATTTTAAGAAAGTCTTTGTGGAGGGAATAAATAAAATTGAACTTGAAGATATAAAAAATGCTGATGAACTGGGCTATATTCTGAAACTGCTTGCCATAGCAAAGCTTGACCCTGATAACACTGTCGAAGTCAGGGTACATCCCTGCCTTGTTTCAAAAGAAAACCTTCTTGCCTTCGTAAGAAACGAGTACAACGCAGTTTTTTTAGAAACAAAGTATTTCGGCAACTCAATTTATTACGGAAGAGGAGCTGGCGCATATCCAACCTCTATAGCAATCTTATCAGATCTTATAGATATTGCAAAAAATATTAATAGCCCACAGGGTTTAACAAAGCTAAAGCATATATCAAAACTAAACATAAAAGATATAGGGGAAATCGAATCAAGATACTATGTTAGGTTCTTAGTCCCCGATAAACCTGGTGTATTAAGTAAAATCTCTGGAGTATTTGGTGAAAACAATATAAGTATAGCCTCTGTTATTCAGAAGGAAAGAAGTAAAGAAACCTATGTTCCCCTTATTATGACCACACACACTGCAAAAGAAAGAGACTTAATAAATGCTCTCACAGAAATAGAAAAACTCGATTTTTCCAAGAAACGTGGAATTATGATTCGTTTGATTGATGAGTGATATTTTTATTCTTTTCTTTCAATTCAACATATTTTTTATCTATAAACTCAACTATGCCTCTAAAGTTTAACCTGATCGCCATTAAGAAAAAATCTTTTAAAAGCTCCTGATATAATTCAATAGTAAGAAAAAAAAACGAAAGCCTCTTGTATAAAATGATGTTTTCTTTAATATCAGATAGATTTACCAAAACTTTGAACAAAAAAAATGAAAAAATAGAAAAAATAGAAATTAAAAAAAAGTAATTTAATGCTTTTGCTATACCATCAGAGTAAATTTGAAAAGAAAAGATATTTATAACTTTTCCTTCTCTGCTACCTATTAACATTCCTAATAAAAAGGGTAATATAGAAATAGATAGCACAGTAAAAATTTTTAAAAAATATAACAATTTCTCAAAGTTATAAAAAGCCAACAAGAAAAATAAAAGCATAAAAAGAAATGCTTTAAAAGGCAAAGGTAAAAAAAAAGCCCCTATTAAGGATAGGGGCAAAAAAAATATAAGAAAAATCCTACTTATTCTCAACAAGTAACTCCTCAACAAGTTCAATAATTGCCATTTCTGACCCATCTCCAGCTCTATGCCCAAGTCTATAAATTCTGGTATAACCTCCATTTCTATTTTTATATCTCTGAGCAATATCCTCAAAAAGCTTTTTAACAATATCCTTCTTTCTTAGCTTTGAAAAAACTATCCTTCTTGAAGAAACGCTATCTTTTTTGGCCTTTGTGATCAATTTTTCTGCATATGGCCTTAATGCTTTTGCCTTTGCAAGTGTGGTCTTTATAGATTCATATTTAAAGAGTGAAATAGCGAGATTCTTTAAAAGAGCCTTTCTATGTGAATACGTCCTGCTTAAATTTTTAACCTTATCTCCATGCCTCATATTATTCTCCTTCTTCTATGTTTTCTTCTTCATTATCTTTACTTATAATCTCATCATAATTTTCACCATCTTTCAAAGCCAAACCATAAAGCTTCAACTTTTCCAGAATCTCATTGAGAGATTTTCTACCAAAATTTTTTATATTCAATAAATCTTGCTTTGAATATTCCATTAACTGCCCGATTGTACTTATATTTGCTGCCCTCAAACAATTTGATGCTCTAACAGATAATTCAAGCTCAGCAATAGACTTAGAAAGAATATCATCTCTTGTTGTAGCAACAGCCAATTCACCCAACTCTTCCTCTTCTGGCTCAATACCTGCAAATATCGAAAAGTATTTCTTTAATATTTTTGCGGCACAATTCAATGCATCCATGGGTAACAAACCACCGTTGGTCCAGATCTCTAAAATTAGCTTCTCACAATCAGTCTTTTCCCCAACTCTGTAATCCTCTATATAATAATTAACTCTCAATACGGGGGAAAATATTGCATCAATGGGAATAACTGAAATCACAGAATTTGAATCGAGTAATTCTTCGGCTGAACGATAACCCTTCCCAAGTTCAATCTGTAAATCGATATTGAGATCTGCATCTTCATTTAGAGTGGCAATCTTTAAATCTGGATTAAAAACCTCAACTGTTGGATCAACGGCAATATCCTTTGCTAAAAATTCTCCTGAACCCTTCTTGGAAACTCTCACTATCTTTTTATCACTCCCATCAATCAACTTGATTCTAACCTTCTTAAGTGCCAGTATCACATCTGTATAGTCCTCTTTTACTCCCTTAATTGGTTCAAATTCGTGATTCACCCCATCGATTTTTACAGAAGTAATTGCATATCCCGGAATGGAACTCAATAAAACTCTCCGTAAGGAATTAGCAATTGTTACACCCACTCCTTTCTCAAAAGGATAAATCGAGAATTTACCATAGGTATTAGTATATATATTTTTGTCATATCTAACTTCAGAAGGAAACAGAGCATCTTTCCAGATATCTTTTTGCATTAATATCCCTCCTAACTTTTAAAAAACATAACTACTTAGAATATAACTCCACAATCAATTGCTCGTTGACATCAATTTCAAGATTCATTTCTTCTCTGCGCGGAATTGAGGTAACCTTTAACTTAACTAAAGCATTATCAACCTCAAACCAAGAAGGAATAACTTTATTCACAGAAGCTTCAATAGATTTGACAACATTATCAAAAGTCTTCGCCTTTTGTGATAACTCAACTTCGTCATTCACTTTAACTATAAAAGAAGGGATACTTACCCTTCTTCCATTTACAAAAACATGTCCATGTGAAATTAGCTGCCTTGCCATTCTTCGTGATTGAACAAATCCAGCTCTATATACAATATTATCAAGTCTTCTTTCAAGATACTGCAATAACATCTCACCTGTAACACCCTTATGCTTGGTAGCAAGTCCAAAAAACTTTCTAAATTGCCTTTCATAAAGACCATAATATCTTTTCAGTTTCTGCTTTTCTCTCAATTGAAGAGCATACTCCGTAGGCTTTTTGGAAAATTTCGAAAGTTTTCCAGGTGGATAGGCCTTTTTATTCAATATACATACCTGAGAAAAACACTTTTCACCTTTTAAAAATAACCTATTGCTCTCTCTTCTACATAATTTACATAAAGGACCTGTATATCTTCCCATAATCTTTTACCTCACCTAAACTCTTCTCTTTTTTCTTGGTCGACATCCATTATGTGGGATGGGTGTAATATCCCTTATAGTCTTAACTCTTATACCAACTGCATCAATTGATCTTATTGCTGCTTCCCTGCCCGGTCCCGGGCCCTTAACTTTAACATGAACATATTGCAAACCATGAGACTTCGCCAGTTCTCCTGCTTTTTCCGCTGCAAGCTGAGCTGCATAAGGAGTGCCTTTTTTGGTTCCCTTAAACCCAACAGTTCCAGCACTGGCCCATGCAATTACATTTCCGTTCATATCGGAAAAACTCACAATAGTATTATTAAAAGTGGAATGAATAACAACAATTCCCTCTAATACACCTTTTTTCTCTCTTTTTTTAGTAGTTCTTCTTTCAGTTTTAGCTGCCATATTCTCTCCTGTTATTTTTTCTTAATGGTATTGGCACGCGGCCCTTTCCACGTTCTCGCATTGGTTCTGGTTCTCTGCCCTCTAACAGGCAACCCCACTTTATGTCGTATTCCTCTGTAACAGCCAATATCTATTAATCTTTTTATGTTCATAGCAACTTCTGTTCTCAAATCACCTTCCACCTTAAAATTCTGCTCTATGACATCCCTGATCTTAGCAAGTTCCTCTTCAGAAAGTTCTTTTACTTTTTTGTAAGGTTCAATACCAGCCATCTTTAGAATCTTCTCGGAAGTTACCCTCCCAATGCCATAAATATAAGTTAATCCTATAAATACAGCCTTATTCCCGGGAATTTCTCTACCTGCAATTCTTGCCATAAAACCCTCCTGTTAATATCATTTCCTCTTTTTACCCATCTGTCTTTGTTTGTGTTTAACATTTTCGCATATAACCCACACCAGACCATGTCTTTTAATCATCCTACATTTTTCACAAATCTTTTTCACAGAAGATCTAACTTTCATAAAAAACTCCCTTTCATTTATAACGATAAACAATTCTCCCTTTGGTTAAATCATAAGGAGAAATTTCAAGCGTAACTCTATCACCCGGTGTAATCTTAATGTAATTCATCCTCATCTTGCCAGAAATATGGGCAAGAACTTTCTTCTTCGTATCCAGTTCCACCAAAAACATTGCATTTGGCAGCTGTTCAAGAACAGTGCCATCAAACCTTAAAACATCCTCCTTATCCATCATTAAGCCTTTAACACCTCCATAATCTGCTTGAATACCTCATCTACAAATTTATTACCATCAACTTTTGCAAGAATGTTTTGTTTTTTGTAATAATCAACGAGAGGCTTTGTATCGGTTTTATATACCTCAAGCCTTTTTCTTACAGTTTCTTCTTTATCATCATTTCTAATAACGAGCCCTTCACCATCTTCATCACATAAACCTTCTTTTAAAGGCGGAGAAAAATAAATATTATAAATTCTACCACATTTTGGACAGCTTCTTCTACCTGTCAACCTTTTAATCAAACTTTCCTCCTCAACATCGATCAAAATAACATAATTCAACCTTTTATTTGAAGATAGTTTATCAAACATCTCTGCCTGATTCAATGTTCTGGGGAAGCCATCAAGCAAAAACCCATTTTCACAGTCATCCTGTCCAAGCCTTTCGAGTGTTATTTTAACAACAATATCATCTGGAACAAGCAATCCCCTGTTCATATAATTTAGTATTTCAGAAACAGGAAAACTTCCAGCATACTCTCCTTTAACAATAGATCTGAAGATATCTCCCGTTGAAATATGAGGTATATTTAAAGTTCTTGTAATTTTCTCCGCTTGAGTGCCTTTACCACCTCCGGGAGGTGCAATTAAAGCAAGATTTATCATTTTTTCTTATCCCCTCTCAATAAAAAACCATCCATATGATACATTAAAAGCAATGACTCTATCTGTTTAAGAGTTTCAAGAGCCACTCCCACCATTATCAAAAGAGAAGTTCCTCCCATTAGATAACCAAGACTTGAAGGAACATTAAGAAAAGTAACTGCAATATTAGGTATTAATGCTATTATGCCTAAAAAAATTGCTCCTGGCAATGTAATTCTGTTAAGTACATATGCAATATACTCTTCTGTTTTCTGTCCTGGTCTTATCCCTGGAATAAAAGCTCCACTCTTTCTAAGATTCTCGGCAACGTCATGTGGGTTAATTTCAACCTCAGTATAAAAATAGGCAAAAAATAAAATCAGTGCAAAATAACATAGAGAATACCACAACTTACCCGGCAACATCTGGTCACTTATTACCCTTAAAAATCCAATTTTACCACCAAACCAGTTATGCAACTGTGCAGGAAAAATTAAGAGGGAGGAGGCAAAAATTATCGGAATAACTCCTGTCGGATTAACCTTAAATGGCAGATAGGTTATCTGAGAGCCACCCCCCCTGCTCGCGTGCTGTATGGGTATCTTTCTTAATCCAAGTTCCTCAAAAACAACAAAACCAATAATAACAAAAAATAAAATCAATATTATCATCAAATTAAGTGGATCCGTTCCTCCTTTTTCCACACCGATAAATAACCTGAATATAGAGTGAGGCAGTCTTGCAACAATACCAACCATAATTATCAATGAAATACCATTCCCGATACCCCTCTCAGTAATCTGCTCACCCATCCACATAAGAATCAAAGTACCTGCAGTTACCGTAAGTGTAAAAATAATAATAAATGGAATACCCTCAATCGTAAGAAAACTATAAGCAGCATTTTGCTGGACGAGTCCTCTTGCGAATATAAAACCCTGTATTATAGTAACAAGAACGGTTCCCCACCTACCATACTGTTGAAATTTCTTTCTACCTTCAGGACCCTCTTTCAACATTTGATCCAATGAAGGGACTACAGACTTTAAAAGCTGAAGTATAATCATAGCAGTAATATAGGGCATCACTCCAAGTGAAAACACTGAAGCATTCTCTCTTGCACCACCTGTAAACAAATTTAAGAAATCTGCCAGACCACCACCAGTTCCCCCTTTTGTCATTTCAAGCAATCTCACCAAATTCACTCCGGGAGCTGGAATCTGAACACCTATTCTAAAAAGAACAAGCATTCCAATGGTAAATAAAAATCTATCTCTTAATTCTTTGGTCTTAAAAATATTTTTTAATATTTTAAACATAAAAACTCCACTCTAAATTATAACAACCTCTCCACCAAGCTTCTCTATCTTCTCCTTTGCCGAGGCACTTGCAGAATTAACTGATATTTTTAAACCTTTCACTTTCAAATCACCTCCACCAAGTAGCTTAACAGGAGCATTACCTTTTCCTATCAAACCCTTCTCTTCCAGCTTATCTATAGTAATTTCCTCATTTTCAGGAAAAACACCAAGAGAAGAAATATTAACAAGCCTATAAATTACCCTATCAACGTTCTTAAAACCCCTTTTTGGAAGCCTTCTGTAAAGTGGCATTTGTCCACCTTCAAATCCCATTCTCACGCCACCGCCACTTCTTGCTTTCTGCCCCTTCTGACCTCTACCACAATATCTACCCCTACCATTTCCGCAACCTCTTCCCACTCTTTTTACCTCTTTTACTGCCCCCTTTGGCTGCTTTAACTTCATAAAACTCATTTCTCCCTCCAGAACCATTAATTGCGAATGCCAAAAATTTCGGAAATCGTCTTTCCCCTTTTAGCTGCAACTTCTTTCACATTCATAAGACTTTCAAGAGCTTTTAATGTAGCTCTAACAAGACTTAAAGAATTTGGTGAACCCATGGACTTTGTCAAAACATCATGAACTCCTGCCATTTCGAGTATCGGTCTTACCGCACCACCAGCAATCACACCTGTTCCCTCTGAAGCAGGTTTTAAAAATACAACAGCCCCTTTATATTTAACTTTAATTTCATGCGGAATTGTCCTTCCCTTCAAAACAACTGGCTTTGCTGATTTTATAGCTTTATCTCTTGCCTTTCTTATTGCATCGGTAAGTTCATTGGCTTTACCATATCCCATTCCAACCATCCCATTCCCATTACCAACCACTACCAGTGCATTAAATCTAAATCTCTTACCTCCAGAAGTTACCTTGGCTGCTCTTCTTAAACTTACAACCTTTTCCTGCCATTCACTTTTCTGATTTGCATTCACTTCTTTATCCATAATAGACCTCTCTTTCAAAAGTTAATCCCTTCTGATCTGCAGGCATCTGCAAGTGCTTTTATTTTCCCATGATATAAAAAACCATTCCTGTCAAAACAAACCTCATTAATGTTTAGCTCCTTTAGTTTTTTCCCGAGAAAACTACCCACAATTTTAGCACTTTCAATATTCTTGCCCAGATTTTTTTCTTTCAACTCTTTTGAAATGGGAGAAACATTGCACAACACCCTACCATTTTTATCCACAACCTGCGCATAGATATACCTTCTTGATCTAAAAACAACCAACCTGGGCTTCTTTTCACTAACCTTAAGCGAATGTTTAGATCTCTTTTTAGCCTTCTTTCTTCTTTCAACCTTCTTTTTAACAATATCAATCATTTCATTACCCTCAGAAATATTATTTACTTAGCAGTCTTTCCTTCTTTTATTTTGACTTTTTCGTTTAAATATCTTATTCCTTTGCCCTTATAGGGTTCAGGAGGTTTAATTGCTCTTATATTTGCAGCGACCTGTCCCACAAGTTGTTTGTCAATACCACTCACAACAAGAGTTTGTGGGTTTTCAAGTTTTAAGCTTATCCCCTGAGGAACATTAAATTCCACAGTGTGTGAAAAACCAACCGTCAAAACAAGCTTGTTACCTTTAAGTTCCATTTTATATCCTATTCCCTGCAAAATCAAAGTCTTAGAGAAACCCTCTTGTACACCCTTTATCATATTGGTAAAGAGTCTATAGTATAATCCCTGCAAGGCTCTATATTCTTTACTGTCACCCCTTCTGTTTACAAAAATACAATTGTCTGAAACTTTAACCTCTATAAAGTCGCTCCTGAAAGTTTGCTCAAGCTTACCAAGTTTCCCTTCAACTAAAACTGTATTATCACTCAGACCAACTTTTACTCCAGCCGGTATAATTAGCGGTTTTTTAGCAATCCTAGACATATTTCACTCCTACCAGATATAACAAATAACCTCTCCTCCAACTCCAAGCTCCCTTGCTTCTCTGTCTGTCATAACCCCCTTGGAAGTTGAAAGAATGGCGATACCCAGGTTATTATAAACTCTCGGAACATTTTTGAAGGAAACATAAACCCTTTTTCCTAACTTGCTTATTCTTTTAATTCCCGAAATCACAGGCTCACCATTATAATATTTCAATTTTACATTAAAAAAATACTTATTTTCAACCGAGGGGGAATAATCCTCGATATATCCTTCCCTTTTCATAATTTCTAAAATATTCTTAATTAAATTTGATTGCTTTACTTCTACTGTAGAAAATTTTCTTTTCAAGGCATTTTTAATCCTAACAAAAACATCTGCAATTACATCCATAAATTCCTCTCTTACCAGCTCGATTTTTTTACTCCGGGTATCAAACCCTCTGAAGCGTACTTCCTAAAACAACACCTGCAAAGACCAAAGTCTCTCATATATGCTCTGGGTCTACCACACAACCTACACCTATTATATTCTCTTACTTTAAATTTTTTTGGTTTTTTCCATTTTGCTATTAAAGACTTTTTTGCCATAATTCACCCTCCTAATTTTCCCTAAAAGGGAACCCCAACAACTTTAAAAGCTGATAAGCTTCTTCATCGGTTTTCGCAGTAGTTACAATAGTAATATCCATCCCCCTGATTTTCTTTATCTTATCATAATCTATCTCAGGAAAAACAAGCTGTTCTCTTAAACCAAGAGTGTAATTACCCTTCCCATCAAAACTTGAAGGATTAAGACCTTTAAAATCCCTCACTCTTGGCAAAGCAATTGAAATTAGCTTGTCAACAAAATCATACATTCTGTTGCCTCTGAGAGTAACCCTGGCTCCTATTGGCATTCCCTTCCTTAAATGAAAATTGGAAATAGCGACTCGAGCATAAGTTTTTAAGGCTTTTTGTCCTGTAATTAAAGATAACTCATCAACTGCAGGATCAAGAAGCGATTTATCCTGCGTGGCTTCACCCACACCCATATTGATCACTACCTTTACCAATCTTGGAACAGCCATATCAGAAGAATATTTGTAAGCTTTTTTCATTTCTTTTACAACGTTACTCTTATAAAAACTTTTCAATCTTGGAATATAATCTTTGCTTAAACTTACAACCTGCTTTTCAACTTCCTTTTTTGCGGCTGTTTTTTTCTTTCCACTTCCTTCTGCCATCGTCACCTCTTAATTACTCAAATTTATTACCACATTTTTTACAAACTCTAACTTTTAAATTATCTCCTAAGAGTACGCGGGTTCTAACACCCCGACCACACTTAGGACAAAAAAGCATAAGATTAGAAATATGAATGGGGGCTTCTACTTCAACAAAACCACCCTGCTGATGTTGTTTGGATTTTTTCACTGTCTTCTTTACAATATTAATACCCTTGACTACAGCTTTATTAATAGAAGGAAAACTTACTAAGACTTCCCCCTTTTTCCCTTTGTCCTTACCAGCAATAACTATAACCTGATCTCCCTTTTTTATCTTTTGCATAAAACTCTCCTAATATACTTCAGGAGCAAGAGAAACTATTTTCATAAAATTTTTTTCTCTAAGCTCTCTTGCAACAGGACCAAAAATTCTTGTCCCCTTTGGTTCATTTTCTTTGTCAATCAAAACAGCAGAATTCCTATCAAAACGAAGATATGTCCCATCTTTTCTTCTAATTTCCTTTGTGGTTCTTACAACTACTGCTCTTACCACTTCGCCTTTTTTTACTGAGCTGTTTGGCAATGCCTGTTTAACACTGGCAATAATAGTATCTCCAACATAAGCATATCTTCTCTTAGAACTACCTTCAACATGAAAACACTCTATTACTTTTGCACCTGTATTATCAGCAACATCAAGCCTTGTACCTAACATCACCATAGTAAGCTCCTATTTCTCACTTTTTTTTATCTCTTGAATTTGCCACATTTTTCTTTTGCTGAAAGGCTTTGTTTCAACAAAAGTTACAATATCTCCCGCTTTACTTTCATTCTTTTCATCATGCACCATATATTTTTTTCTTCTTTTTAAAAATTTTCCATATAAAGGATGTTTTTTCACAGTTTCAACAACAACAACCCTGCTTTTATCCATCTTATCACTTACAACTATACCAGTATAAATTTTTTTTATCTTATTCTCCATGATTCACTCCTTTATTTCTTAATGCCAAGTTCTCTTTCTCTCATAATAGTTTTAATAACAGCTATCTTTCTTTTTAAATTTCTTATTTCCATTGGATTACTTGGTCTTTCAATCTTACTTTTAAACTTAATCTCTCTTAATTTATTCTGAACCTCTGATAAAACATTAGTAATATCTGCATCAGACAAATCTCTCAGCTCTTTTATTTCTTTTCTTTTCATTTCGCAACCTCTCCTTCCACTCTCTCCACAAATTTTACTTTAACTGAAAATTTATGAGAGGCAATTCTAAAAGCTTCTTTCGCCTCCTCCTTAGTAAGTCCTCCAATTTCCATAAGAACTCTGCCCGGCTTTACGACAGCAACCCATCCTTCTGGCATACCTTTCCCTTTTCCCATTCTTACACCTTCTCCCTTTTTAGTAATTGGCTTGTCGGGGAAAATCCTAATCCATAATTTTGCACCCTTTTTCAAACTTTTGGAAACAGCAACCCTCGCTGCTTCTATTTCTCTATCAGTTATCCACTTGGGTTCGAGAGAAATAATGCCATAATCCCCAAAAGATACAAGGTCACCCTTATTTGCATTCCCTTTTATAACACCTTTCTGTTGCTTTCTATATTTTGTTCTACTCGGAAATAACATTATTTTCTCCTTTTTTCTCTTTCTTCTTTATAAATCCAGACTTTTATTCCTATGGTTCCCATCTCCGTATAGCTTTCATTAACTTTATAATCAATATTAGCATTCAAAGTGCTCAGAGGCAATCTGCCTTCTTTATACTCCTCTGAACGGGCAATCTCTGCTCCGTTTAATCTACCGGAAATTCTTATCTTTATGCCCTTAGCCCCAGACTTCATGGCATTTCTTATAGCCTGCTTAATGGCTCTCTTATAAGAAACTCTTTTTTCAATCTGTCTCGCAATATCCTGCCCGACCACATCTGCATCGAGTTCTGGATTTTCAATCTCTCTCACAGAAACAGTAACCTTTTTTCCAGAAACAATTTTCTCAAGTGCCTTCGAAATCGCCTCAATCTCTGCCCCCTTTTTACCAATAACCATACCGGGTCTGGCAGCATTTATTACCACATTAACAAGTTGAGGAAAACGATTTATTTCTATTCTTGAAACAAACGCCTTTGAGTAATTCTCTTTTATATACTTTCTAATTTTAAAATCTTCCACAAGAAAATTCACAAAATCTTTTTCACTATACCACACTGAATCCCAGTTTCTTGATATACCAAGCCTTAAACCGACCGGATTTGTTTTCTGTCCCATATTCTACTCCTCCAGTGAAGTAACTTCTTCTATCATAACATAAAGATGAGAAGATTGTCTTCTTATAACATCCGCTCTACCCCTTGCTCTGGGCATAATTCTTTTTAAAACACGAGCCTGATTAACATAAATCTTTTTTATTTTCAACTTACTCAAATCAGGTCTAACCTCACCGGATAGCTGCTTAAAATTCGCAAGAGCAGAAGTCAAAACCTTAAATGTAATTTTCGCTGCTTTATCACTAAGACTTTTCAACACAAAAAAAGCTTCTTCAACACTTCTACCCCTCACCTGATTAACAACTCTCCTTAACTTCAAAGGAGAAATCCTTAAATTTCTTCCGAGCGCCTTTGCTTCCATAAAATTAACCCCAAAATTACTCAGTCTTCTCTGCTTTCTTCACACCAGAATGCCCACGAAATATTCTGGTAGGTGAAAATTCACCAAGTTTATGTCCAACCATATTTTCATTAATATAAACTGGAACAAAAATTTTCCCATTATAAACCTGAATGGTTAGCCCTATCATCTCAGGGATGATTGTTGATCTCCTTGACCATGTTTTAATGGGTTTTTTTTCCTTACTTTCCTGCATCTCCAACACTTTCTTATACAGCTTTGCATCTACATAAGGTCCTTTCTTTATCGATCTTCCCATCGCATAACTCCACAATAAAAATTTACTTTCTTCTTGATAAAATGTATTTATCAGTAAGCTCATTCTTTCTGGTCATATATCCCTTTGCCGGAACACCAGTTGGACTAACTGGAGTTTTATAACCCTTCTGTTTTCCCCTACCACCGCCATGAGGATGATCAACCTTATTCATTGCCACACCCCTGACAAATGGCCTTATACCAAGGTGTCTTGAATGCCCAGCTTTACCATAGAATATATTTGTATTATCCGGATTACCAACCTCACCAATGGTGGCATAACAATCAATTAAAACCATCCTTATTTCATTTGACGGTAATCTCAATATAGCATATTTACCTTCTTTCCCATCAAGCTTTGCAGAGGTACCAGCTGCCCTTGCAAGTTGCCCTCCTTTACCAGGCTTCAATTCAACATTATGAACAACCGTTCCTACTGGTATATTCCTTAAAGGCATTGCATTCCCGATATTAATTTCCACCTTTTCACCACTTTCAACAACATTACCAACCTTAAGACCAATTGGAGCCAAAATATATCTTTTCTCCCCATCAACATAATGAAGCAAAGCTATACGCGCACTCCTATTCGGATCATACTCTATAGAAACCACTTTTGCTTTTATATCATGTTTGTCTCTTTTGAAATCTATAACTCTATAAAATCTTTTATTACCACCGCCTCTATGTCTTACAGTAATAACCCCATGATGGTTTCTTCCATTTCCTCTACCTCGCTTAATTCCTGAGATCAGAGATTTCTCCGGCGCATCAGTTGTAATTTCCTCATAATCATAACCAACTTTGTGCCTTAATCCAGGAGTAACTGGTTTAAACCTTTTTAATCCCATAATTCCCTCTCACTATAATTTGTAAAAGTCAATTTCACCCGACGAAAGAGTAACAATAGCCTTTTTATACTTTCTTGACAATCCATACTTATATCTCACTCTTTTAGGCTTTGGTTTCCCATTTATGATATTTACATCCTTTACCTTAACTTTATATAATTCTTCAATCGTTTTTTCTATTTCAATCTTATTCACTCTCGGGTCAACTTCAAAAATATACTTTTTCTGTGCCTTTAAATTAGAGGCTTTTTCAGACAAAACGGGTGATAATAAAACATTTTTTAAATCCTTCATAAATTACTCCCTCAAAGCTTTACTATACTTTTCATCCAGTGCAAGAGCCGCATTTTCAAAAATAAACACAGCATCGGCATAAAACAACGGAAGAATATCCAGATTATCCTTTGCCAGCACACACACATCTGGCAGGTTTCTTGAAGCCATCAAAATATTTTTATCATATTCATCCACAATAAAAACCTTTCTGCCCTTAATTTCATTTATATAGGGAGAAACTAAAGTCAAAAAATCCTTAGTTTTAAAAGATGAAAGTTGAAACTTCTTAATAAGCTTTAAACTTCCATTCTTAAAATGTCCAGTAAAAACAGAAACATACCCCAACGTCTTCTCTTTTTTGTTAACTTTTTGAAAATAATCTCTTGGTTTGGGCCCAAATATAACACCTCCACCACGCCACAAAGGAGAACGAATCGACCCTGCCCTTGCTCTTCCAAGACCCTTCTGCCTCCAGGGTTTTTTTCCACCGCCTCTGACTTCACTCTTCGTAAGGGTTGAAGCGTTACCCTGCCTTTTATTTGCAAGTCTGGCCACAACACATCTATACAAAACGGTCTTGTTAATATCACCAATTAAAGTAGATAACTCTATCTCTCCTGCTTTCTTTTCAAACTCAAATACATCCAATTTCATTTTTTACCCCTTAATTGCATCCCTTACCATTGTAATTCCGTTTCTGGCACCGGGAATGGCTCCCTTTATAAACAAAAGTCTTTTCTCTTTATCTACCATAGCAAGTTTCTGATTTAAAACACATACTCTTGTATTACCATAATGACCGGGTCCCTTTTGACCTTTCCAGGTTTTAGCTGGATAGGTATGACCCCCAACCGACCCCGTTCTTCTATGCCAGTGTTTAGCACCATGAGACATGGGACCTCCATGGAAACCATGTCTTTTCATCGCACCTGCAAAACCTCTCCCTTTCATATAACCAATAACATCAACCATTTTAAGCCCAGAAATTAAATCAATATAGGAATCATTCTCATAAACTGAAACATCCGGTACTCTTACTTCTCTAATCCATTTATAGGTTCCATCCTTTTTCTTACCATACCCGAGCATTATTGCAGAATACCCATCCTTTTCCGGTATTCTTTTTCCTAAAACTTCCATTTCAGAAAAATCAACCACACTTACACCTACAAGACCTTCATCTGTAAATAACTGGGTCATTCCAATTTTTCTACCAATAATACCAATCTTTTTAGCCTTCATTTAAAACTCCAAAACAATATTTACTGTTTAATCTCCACTTCAACCCCTGCTGGAAGTTGTAATTCCATCAAAGCATTTATTAAATCAGAACTCGGTTCATATATATCAACCAGTCTCTTATAATACCTCATCTCAAACTGATCTCTTGCATCCTTATTCACATGTGGAGATTTCAAAACAGTATACTTTTTGATTTTCGTAGGAAGTGGGACAGGACCACTCACTGTCCCACCCTTATTCTTAACAGCCTCGACAATAGATTTTGCAGATTTATCAATTAAACTCACATCGTAAGATTTAAGTCTGACTCTAATCCTGTTCACTTTCGACCTCTTATTCTATAATTTCAGTAACCACACCGGCTCCAACAGTTCTACCACCTTCTCTTATAGCAAACCTCATACCTTTCTCAAGAGCAACATTTACAATTAGTTCAATTGTCATATTAATATTATCTCCCGGCATAACCATGTCAGCACCTTCAATAGCAGCAATATTACCTGTAACATCAGCGGTTCTCATGTAAAATTGAGGTCTATATCCAACATGAAATGGGGTTTTTCTTCCGCCTTCTTCTGGCTTTAAAACATAAACCTCTGCCTTAAATTTTTTATGAGGAGTAATAGAACCTGGTTTTGCAATAACCATGCCTCTTCTGATTGCTTCTTTCTCAATACCTCTTAATAACAATCCGACATTATCTCCAGCAATACCTTCATCCAGAAGTTTTCTAAACATTTCTACACCTGTAACAGTAGTTTTCTGAGTTTCTTTATAACCAACAATATCAACTTCTTCACCAACTTTTATCTTACCCCTTTCAACTCTTCCAGTAGCTACCGTGCCTCTTCCTGTAATGGAGAATATGTCTTCTATGGGCATCAAGAATGGCTTATCAAGTTCTCTCACAGGATCTTTAAAAAATGCATCCATTGCTTCTGTAAGTTCCTTAATACAAACAAAATCAGGAGCATTGGGATCACTTGAATTAGACTCCATAGCCTGCAAAGCAGACCCTCTAATTACAGGGACATCATTACCCGGAAACTTATAAGAATTCAAAAGCTCTCTGATATCCATTTCAACAAGGTCAATAAGCTCCTTATCAGCATCTGAAATTTGATCCACCTTATTAATAAAAACTATAATCGAAGGAACTTCAACCTGTCTTGCAAGCAAAACATGTTCTCTTGTCTGTGGCATTACACCATCTGTTGCAGCAACAACAAGAACTGCCCCGTCCATTTGAGCCGCACCGGTAATCATGTTCTTAATGTAATCTGCATGTCCCGGACAGTCAATGTGGGCATAGTGCCTTTTGTCAGTTTCATACTCTACATGTGCAGTATTAATGGTAACACCTCTTGCCTTTTCTTCCGGCGCATTATCAATCTCATCATACTTCTTCAACTTAGCTTTCCCGAGTAAAGATAAATATTTAGTTATAGCTGAAGTTAAAGTTGTTTTTCCATGGTCAACGTGACCTATTGTCCCAACATTAAAATGGGGTTTTGTTCTTTCAAATTTACCCTCTGCCATTTTATTCCTCCTAAAACTTTCTACCTTTATATATTCATGTAAATCAAGATTTAACAATTTCCTCCCAGAGGACTCTCGGCACTTCAGCGTAATGATCAAAAAACATTACATAAGTGCCCCTTCCCTGGGTTAATGAACGTAAAACCGTTGCATAACCAAACATCTCACCAAGAGGAGCATGGGCAGTAACAAGCCTTGCGTTTCCCTTTGGTTCCATACCATTTATTTTTGCTCTCCTTGAACTCAAATCTCCAATAACATCGCCAAGATAATCTTCCGGTACTAAAACATCAACTTTCATTATCGGCTCAAGCAAAACAGGATCTGCTTGAGACATAGCATCCTTAAAGGCTTTGGAAGCCGCAATCTTAAAAGCCATCTCTGAAGAATCAACTTCATGATAGGAACCATCAAGTAAAGAAACCTTTAAATCAACAACCGGATAACCACCTATAACTCCATTATTCATTGATTCTTCAATACCTTTTTGAACAGCTGGAACATACTCCTTTGGAATTCTTCCACCAACCACCTTATCTTCAAAAATAAAACCTTCACCCGACTTAAGAGGCTCTATTTCAATAACAACATGGCCATATTGTCCTCTACCACCAGATTGCCTTATATATTTTCCCTCCACCTGACTTTTCGCTTTTATAGTTTCACGGTAAGCAACCTGTGGCTTACCAACATTGGCCTGAACTTTAAATTCTCTAACCATTCTATCAACAATAATCTCAAGATGCAACTCTCCCATTCCATATATAAGCGTCTGCCCTGTCTCTTCGTCAGTTTTAACACGAAACGTGGGATCTTCTTCCTGAAGTTTCCTAAGCACTTCTGACATTTTATCAACATCTTCTTTTGTTTTTGGTTCAATAGCTACCGAGATTACTGGCTCTGGAAACTCTATGGACTCAAGCAAAACAGGTTTACTCTCATCAGCAAGAGTTTCACCGGTAACTGTATCCTTAAGACCAACCAGAGCAACAATATCACCAGCTTCAACAAAATCAATTTCTTCTCTCTTATTAGCATGCAACCTTAAAATTCTTGCCACCCTTTCTTTCTGACCTTTGTTTACATTATAGATATAACTACCTTTTTCAATCCTTCCTGAATAAACTCTTACAAAAACAATCTTTCCTACAAATGGATCAACCATCACTTTAAATGCAAGAGCTGCAAGAGATTCCCTCGAATCAGCCCTGCAAAAAATTTCCTGCCCGGTTGTCTTTAAAGTAGCTCTGGCAGGAACAATATCAATAGGCGAAGGAAGATAATTCAAAACTGCATCAAGTAGCAATTGCACTCCCTTGTTTCTTAAAGCTGAACCACAAATTACTGGAAATAGTTCACATCTCACTACAAGATTTCTAAGACCTCTTTTTATCTCATCAACAGTAAGCTCTTCCCCATCCAGATACTTTTCCATCAAATCATCATTTCCATCACATATATAATCAACCAGTTGTATCCTATAATGTTCCATTTTATCTTTCAGATCTTCCGACACTGGAGCCTCATAAAAATTTACTCCCTCAGAATCATCATCCGGCCATATATAAGCTTTTCTTTCAATTATATCTACAACTCCCTGAAAATTATCCTCACTGCCAATTGGCAATTGTATAGGTACAGCCCTAACACCAAGTTTTTTATGCATTGATTCCACTGACTTGTAAAAATCAGCTCCAATTTTATCCATTTTATTTACAAAAGCTATTCTTGGGACATCGTATTTATCAGCCTGTCTCCATACAGTTTCTGATTGTGGTTCTACTCCTTCAGCACCATCAAAAACAGCCACAGCTCCATCAAGAACCCTTAAAGATCTTTCAACTTCAGCAGTAAAATCAACATGACCCGGTGTATCAATTAAATTTATCTTATGTTCTTTCCAGAAACATGTAGTAGAAGCAGAGGTAATTGTTATCCCTCTTTCCTTCTCCTGTACCATCCAATCCATCTCAGCAGCGCCCTCATGAACCTCACCAATCTTATGCGTTTTACCTGTGTAAAATAAAATTCTCTCACTCGTAGTAGTTTTTCCCGCATCAATATGTGCTGCAATTCCAATATTTCTGACTTTATCAAGTGGAAACAATTTCTCCGCCATACCTTCCTCACCACTTATAATGAGCAAAAGCCTTATTAGCTTCAGCCATCTTAACAGTATCAATTCTCTTCTTCACGCAATTTCCTGTATTATTGTATGCGTCAAAAAGCTCACCCCCAAGCTTCTCCTTCATTGATTGGCCTTTTTTAAGACGAGAAAGGGTTACAAGCCATCTTAAAGCAAGCGAAATTTGTCTTTCTGGCCTAACATCAACAGGAACCTGATAAGTTGCACCACCAACTCTTCTTGATCTCACTTCAATTGGTGGTTTTATATTATTCAAAGCCTTCTCAAAAGCAGAAAGCGCATTCTCATTTGTTTTTTGCGCCAGATAATCGAATGCTCCATATACAATATCTGCAGCAATTGTTTTCTTACCGTCTTTTAAAACTCTATTTACCAACTTCTGCACCAATATACTATTATACTTTAAATCAGGACCAACCTCTCTTCTTTTAAGCTTCCTTTTTTTTCTTGGCATAAATTTTAAACTCCAATTTATTATGATTTAGGCTTTTTCGCACCATACTTTGAACGGCTTGAAAATCTTTTTTCCACCCCAAGAGCGTCAAGCGTACCTCTAATTATATGGTACCTAACTCCAGGCAAGTCTTTTACTCTACCACCTCTTACAAGAACCACAGAGTGTTCCTGAAGATTATGACCTATTCCAGGTATATAAGCAGTCACCTCTATCCCATTACTTAATTTAACCCTTGCAATTTTTCTTAAAGCTGAGTTAGGCTTTTTTGGTGTCATTGTAGTAACTCGAACACAAACCCCTCTCTTTTGAGGATTCCCCTCAAGAGCAGGGGATTTAGATTTTGACTTTATAGCTTTTCTTCCCATCCTTACAAGCTGATTTATAGTTGGCATATCTACTCCCTCTAATAATACTAAAAGCAAACAAAAGTGAGATAGATTATAAAATATTTATCTCAAATTGTCAACTTTTTTATTAACAACATATTCAAATAATAACTTGAACTAAAGAGATTTTTTAAAAAATCACTCTACTTTATTCCGGATTACCAGAAAGAGAAATTTTAACATTCTGGTAATATTTTATTCCTGTTCCTGCAGGTATCAACTGCCCAATAACCAGATTTTCCTTAAGCCCTTCAAGTCTATCTTTGGCACCCCGCAAAGCAGCATAAGACAAAACCCTTGGAGTTTCCTGAAAAGAGGCTGCCGACAAAAAGCTTTCAGTAAATAGAGATGCTTTGGTAAGTCCCATAAGTATGGGTCTAGATTTTGCAGGCTGCCCTCCTTCTTTTTTCACTCTCGCATTTTCTCTGTAAAACACCACTTTATCCACATGTTGCCCGATTATAAACTCTGTGTCACCCGGATCAACAACCTCAACCTTCTTAAGCATCTGCCTTATAATTACACTTATATGTTTCTCATTGATATCAACTCCCTGAAGTCTATAAACAGACTGTATTTCAGAGAGTAAAAATTCATTCACCCTCATATAACCCATTATTCTAAGAATATCATGGGAGCTTACAACTCCTTCACACAAAGGTTCCCCAGCATTAACCCTATCTCCAATACGGACATAAATATTCTTTCCTGCCGGTATAATATGTGAAAATGGCAATCCATTTTTAGCCTTGACCCAGATAATATATTTTCCTTTCTTTTGCTCAATATTTTCAACAATCCCATTCACTTTAGATATCACAGCAACATTTTTGGGTTTCCTTGATTCAAAAAGTTCAGTAACTCTCGGCAAACCTCCAATGATATCTTTTGTTCTTCTTTTAGCAATGGGTCTCCTTGCAATTATATCTCCGGGTTTCACTTTTTCTCCCTCCTGGAAAAGAAGAGTGGTCCCCGGCACAAGAACAAATCTATCAAGCTCTTTTTCACCTTCACCATAAATTACAAGAATGTTTTTATTCTTCCCTTCTATTCCATCCACCTTTTCAACCGCAAATCCTAAAATACCCTCATACTCACTTATCAACACTTCATTATATGGGTCAAATTCTGCAAGCTTTTCTCCTCTCTTCACAAAATCCCCATTCTTAACAAACAAACGGCTTCCAATCTTTAAAGGATATTCATAAACATTACTTTCCATAATCAGAACAGAATCATCCTTTATAGAAAGAACTACCTTTCTACCAAACTTTACTTCAGTTCCATCCTTCAAAGAAAAAATTACTCTTTCACTTAAAAACTCTTGACCATTTAGATTTTTAATATCAACTCCGTCGGCAATCCTATCGACTTCAATCACATTTAATATCTTTCTAACCCTCACATAAGACTTTCTTGGAACCACAACTTCTTCTTCTCCATCCTTCTTTCTGACAAGGGTATTTTCAGGAATTGAAAGTACATAGGCATCATAATTTAATTTCAGTTCACTTTCTTCGAGCTGGGTAGCCGCTGTTCCTCCTATATGAAAAGTTCTCATTGTCAACTGAGTTCCGGGCTGTCCTATAGATTCTGCAGCAATTATACCAACAGCCTCTCCTATATTTACAAGCTTTCTTGATGAAAGATCCCATCCGTAACATTTTGCACATACACCAAAGTTTGCCTCACAGGTAATAACGCTTCTTATCATTACACTTTCAATCCCGGCCTCCTCAATCCATCTGGCTGTACTTTCATTAATTAATTCATTAGCCGAAATTATCAGTTCTCCATTTCTTGGATCGTAAATATTTGAAACTGGAACCTTTCCAAGAATCATTTCAAAAAGAGGCTTTACAACTTCATCTCCCTCTTTAATGGCTGTCATATTTATTCCTCTGACCGTTCCACAATCTTCGATTGTAACCACAACATCATGGGCTATATCAACAAGTTTCCTGGTAAGGTATCCAGCATCCGCTGTCTTGAGAGCTGTATCAGCAAGTCCTTTTCTTGCCCCATGGCTTGAAATGAAATACTCTATAACAGACAATCCTTCCTTAAAATTAGATTTAATGGCAAGTTCAATAATATCACCAGAAGGTTTTGCCATAAGTCCTCTCATACCGACAAGCTGTCTTATCTGTTCTCTTGACCCTCTTGCCCCGGAATCCATCATGATGTACAGAGAGTTAAAACCTTTTTGATCCTCTTTTAATCTATTTTCAACAAGTTTCTTTAATTTTTCATTCGCACTTGTCCAATAGTCAATCACTTGATTATATTTTTCCTCATGGGTAATCAACCCATTTCTTGAATTTTCCTCTGCCTTTTCCACCTCTTTTTCAGTTTTTTCTACTATAGTTTCTTTTTCCTCAGGTACAACAAGATCTGAAAGCGAAATTGTAACCCCAAAGATTGTTGAATATTTGAAACCAATCGATTTAAGATCATCAAGTAATCTGGCAGTTTCTTTAATTCCATAATACTCATAGCAGGAAGATATCAAACCCTCAATCTTTTTTGCATTAAGTGTATCATTTACAAACTTTAATTTATCTGGAATTATTTCATTAAAAACAACTCTTCCACATGTAGTCTCAATCCATTTATCCCTAAATTTATATTTTATCCAATCATTATACGACAACTTTTTTGCTTCAATTGCAAGCAAAATCTCTTCAAGACTATCAAAAAACTTCATTTTTTCAGGTTTTTCATGAAACGGTTTGGTCAGACAATATATGCCAAGTACCATATCCTGTGTTGGATAAACTATTGGCTTTCCATTTGCTGGATTCAAAAGATTTCTTGAAGAAAGCATTAACATCCATGCCTCTATCTGTGCTTCTGGAGTAAGAGGTACATGAACAGCCATTTGATCTCCATCAAAATCTGCATTATAAGCATGACAAACAAGTGGATGTAACTGTATCGCTTTATCCTCAATTAAAACAGGCTCAAATGCCTGAATACCAAGTCTATGAAGGGTTGGGGCTCTATTTAACAAGACGGGGTGTTTTTTTACAACGTGCTCAAGGATCCCCCACACAAGTTCATGCTCACTTTCAATCATCCTCTTGGCAGCCTTAATATTATGAGCATAACCCTGTTCCACAAGCCCTCTCATGACAAAAGGTTTAAAAAGCTCAAGAGCCATAAGCTTTGGCAAACCACACTGATGCAATTTAAGATTTGGTCCCACAATAATAACCGAACGGCCTGAATAATCCACTCTTTTACCAAGCAAATTTTGTCTGAAACGTCCTTGTTTGCCTTTCAGTATATCAGAAAGCGATTTCAAAGGTCTATCCCCAGTTCCAGTTACCGGATGCGATCTTCTTGAGTTATCAAAAAGTGAATCAACTGCATCTTGAAGCATTCTCATCTCATTTTTTATTATAATATCTGGGGCATTAACAGACTTTAATTTTTTTAATCTATTATTTCTGTTTATAAGCCTTCTGTAAAGATCATTTATATCAGAAGTAGCAAATCTTCCACCATCAAGCGGAACCATTGGTCTAAGATCAGGAGGAATTACAGGAATTACATCCAGTATCATCCACTCTGGTTTATTTCCAGACTTTCTTATTTCCTCAGCAAGCTCCAGTCTTTTAAGAAGTTTCTTATCTGTCTTAAATTTACTCTCTACAAGACTTCTCATTTCACCAATCAAATTATCAAGATCAAGATTTTTCAAAATTTTCTTTAAAGCAATGGCACCTGTCTCCGCAAGAAAAGCCTCTTTATATTTTTCCCTATACTCCTCATATTCCTCATCAGTCAGAATTTGATTCTGCTGAAGATCTGTCTCGCCCGGATCAACAACAATATATTTTTCAAAATACAAAACACTCTGTATATCTGCGGGACTAACATCAAGTAGTAAAGCTATTTTACTTGGAACTATCCTGTAATACCATATATGAGCTACAGGTGCAGCAAGTTCAATATGCCCTGTTCTATATCTCCTCACCTTGGCTTCTGTAACCTCAACACCACACTTATCACATACAATATTTTTATATCTGATTGACTTAAACTTACCACAGGCACATTCATGGTCCTTTGTGGGTCCAAAAATTCTCTCACAAAACAAACCATCTCTCTCGGGCCTGAGTGTTCTATAATTTATGGTTTCTGGTTTTTTAACCTCTCCATAAGAGAGACTTCTTATTAAATCAGATGAAGCTAAATATATAGAAATTGCACCAAATGAAGTTGGTCCCTTCATAATACAAATCTCCTTTTTATTTACGGTCTTCAAATTAAATGAACTTTCATCTCCAATAATTCCCTTTCTTTATCGTTTAGAGCCACACGTTTTCCATTTTTATCAAAAACCTGAATATCCAATGCTAAACCTCTTAACTCCTGAACAAGCACATTGAAGGATTCTGGAATACCGGGTGAGGTTGTATATTTACCCTTGATGATTCCCTCATAAATCTTCACTCTTCCCTCAGTATCATCTGATTTTATTGTTAACATTTCCTGTAACAAATAAGAAGCTCCATAAGCTTCCAGTGCCCAGACCTCCATTTCGCCAAGTCTTTGTCCACCAAAGTTTGCTTTACCTCTCAATGGTTGCTGGGTTACCAGAGAATATGGCCCCACTGAACGAGCATGAATTTTATCATCCACCATGTGATGAAGCTTCATTAAATACATTACCCCAACAAAAACAGGTTTTTCAAAAGGCTCCCCCGTCCTACCATCCCTCAACATAAACTTTCCATCTTTCGGAATCCTGTAACTTTCAATATATTTTTCTATATCTTCTTGATTTTCCCCGTATCTTTTTCTCTCTTCGGTTATTTCCTCAAATATTTTTTTGTTTGCCTTTTCAATTTCAGTTTCTATTTGCTCAAGAGTAGCTCCCTCAAAAACAGGGCATTCATATTTTACTCCAAGTTTCCACCCCGCAAGCCCCAGCAGAGATTCAAAAAGTTGTCCCACATTCATTCTGCTCGGTACACCCAGAGGATTAAGAACAATATCTACATGTGTTCCATCTGGAAGAAAGGGCATATCCTCCACAGCCAAGACTTTTGAAACTACTCCTTTATTTCCATGTCTTCCAGCCAATTTATCACCCGGCTTAATCTTTCTCTTTTTCGCAAGATAAACCTTTACAAGCTTAATCACACCCGGTGGCAGTTCATCTCCTTTGTCCGAACTGAAAATTTTTACATCAACGACCACCCCACTTTCTCCATGAGGAACTCTAAGGGAAGTATCTTTAACATCCTTTGCCTTCTCACCAAAAATAGCATGTAAAAGCCTGAATTCAGGTGTCTCCATTGGTTCGCCTTTTGGAGTAACCTTTCCAACAAGAATATCTCCCGGTTTCACATATGCCCCTACCCTTATTATACCTTCATCATCGAGATTTTTCAGGGCATCTTCGCCAACGTTTGGAATTTCCCTTGTGATCTCTTCACTACCAAGTTTTGTCTCAAGTGCCTTACATTCAAACACCGTTGTATAAATAGATGTAAAGACATCTTCCTGAAGAAGCTTCTCACTTATGAGTATAGCATCTTCATAGTTATATCCATTCCATGGCATAAAAGCTACAAGCACATTTTTACCTAAAGCCAGTTCCCCTTTATCTGTAGCAAAACCATCCGCAAGTACATCTCCTTTTTTTACTTTATCACCAACATTAACCACCGGTTTCTGGTTGAAGCTTGTATCCTGATTTGTTCTTCTAAATTTAACAAGTTCAAATAACTTTTCTTTATTTCCTGTCTTTACAACTATACCCGTAGAATTTACTTTTTTTACTATCCCGTCTAAATCAGAAATCCCCATGGCTCTACAATCCCTCGCAACATGCTTTTCCATTCCCGTTCCAACAATAGGAGCTTCGGTTTCAAGCAGAGGAACTGCCTGTCTTTGCATGTTTGATCCCATCAGGGCTCTGTTGGCATCATCATGTTCAATGAAAGGAATAAGAGAGGCTGAAACAGAGAGAATCTGCTTTGGTGAAACATCCACAAACTGGACTCTTTCCGCTGGAATTAATTCAAACTCTCCTCTGTATCTCGCCTGAACAAAATCTTCAATTATATTTCCTTCTGCATCTAATTTTACATTTGCTTGAGCAATATAATAGTTCTCCTCCTCTGTTGCCGAAAGATACATAATTTTATCAGTAACTTTTTTGTTTTCTACTACTATATAAGGTGTCTCAAGAAATCCATAAGAATTAACTCTTGAATAGGTAGAAAGAGAAACTATCAAACCAATATTTGGACCCTCAGGTGTTTCAATGGGACAAACTCTACCATAATGAGTATTATGAACATCTCTTACTTCAAAACCCGCCCTATCTCTTGACAACCCCCCAGGACCTAAAGCCGACAATCTTCTCTTATGGGTAAGTTCAGATAATGGGTTTGTCTGATCCATAAACTGGGAAAGCTGACTCATGCCAAAAAAGTCATTTATTGCTGAAACTATAGGCTTAATAGGAATAAGGTTCTGTGGAGTCAGATCTTCAATGTCTCTGGATGAAAGTTTATCAAAAATTGACTTCTCCACCTTACTAAAAGCAAGAAATAATTGATTAACAAGTAACTCATTTACATTTCTCACTCTTCTATTACCAAGGTGATCAACATCATCCTGAGGAACCTCTCTGTTATATACCTTTATTAACAATTTTATTGTTCTTGAAATATCTTCATACGACAGGGTTTTCTGTTCTATTAAGGCATTTCTCTCTTCCTGACTCAAATCCGGGTAAAGTTTAAGTACAAGTTTATACTTTCCTACTTCACCCAAATTATACATTTTAGGACTGAAAAACATATTTTTTAATTCTTTCAAAATATTTTCCATCGGAGCAGCTTCACCAGGATGCAAAACACTATAAACCTTCTTTAATGCTTTACTCACAGAATCTTTTGTATCATCCTTCTCAAGAGAATTAATCAAGGGTCTATTTTCAACCACTGACTTTGGATCAATTATTTTAATAACAGTTTTACCTTTTGAATAAAGCTGATTTATTATATTCGGGAAAAGCTTTTCAACTGCCCCAATTATCAAATTATTTTCATCATCATATACATCCTCTGCTACATATCTGCCCACGAGTCTTGCAATAGCTTCTTCCTTATTTATTCTTGAAAGGTCAATCTTCCTCACCTTAAAAAAGGTTTCTATAATTTGTTGAATCGAAATTTCAAGCGATCTTAAAAACATTGTGATGAGTATCTTTCTTCTCGAATCTATCCTGACATACATCAGATCCTTTTTTGCATCAATTATAAATTCAAGCCATGATCCCTTTTCCGGAACAATTTTGGAAGAAAACTCCTTGTTTTTATAACTGAAGAGAACACCCGGCGATTTATAGATTTGATTTACAATTATTCTCTCGGCACCATTAAAAATAAATGTCCCCCTCTCTGTCATAAGAGGAAAATCACCTATATATATATCTTTTTCTTTAACTTCCCCTGTATTTCTATCAATAACTCTAAATATAGCCTTTATTGGGATACTATAAGTAAGATTTTTATCAAAACATTCTTCTTCAGTATATTTTACTTCACCCAGTTCATATCCAACATATTCTATAACGATATCTCCAGACTGAGATTCTATCGGGAAAAAGCTTCTGAAAACATATTCAAGCCTCTTATTTTCCCTTTCGTTCATCTTTTTGTCAATTTGCAAAAATTCTTTAAAGGAGGAAAGCTGAATTTCAAGTAGATCTGGCAATTCTACCTTCTCCTTGCTCTTAGAGAAACTCACTCTATTAAAATAAGGATCTCCCATAAATCCAACCTCTATAACTAAATTTAAAAAACAAATAAAAACACTTCCTCCCCTTCAGGGGGTATAAAGGAGAGGAAGCTAACATATTTTGCGAGTTGTAACAAAAAACAAAAAGCAAAAAGAACTTGAAATGAGATTTCTATTTGATTTCAACCACAGCTCCAGCTTCTTCAAGCTTCTTCTTTAAAACTTCCGCGTCAGCCTTAGAAATATTTTCTTTTACAGGTTGTTTTCCACCACCCTCCGTAAGATCTTTCGCTTCTTTTAACGCAAGACCTGTGACCTCTCTAACAACCTTAATAACTTCGATCTTTTTTGCCCCTGGATCCTTAATAAAAACTGATACTGTTGCAGCCTCTTCTTCCGCTGGCGCAGACCCACCTGCTGCAACCTGTGCAGGCATAGGACCCGCAAATGCCACTGGCGCAGCTGCCTTCACATCAAACTTTTCTTCCAGAGCCTTTCTCAACTCATTTAATTCCATAACTGTCATATTTGAAATGATATCAATCACTTCCTGAATCTTATCCGCCATTGTATTCTCCTTAATATGAAAATTTTACAAATTTACTTCTTGGTATTTTTATCCTCAATTGCTCTTATAGTACCAACAAAAGTGGTTACAACACTATTTAGTGTGCCGACAAAACTGGATATAACCCCTTCTATATTCCCAACAATCATTGATAGCAGCTCCTGTTTTGTTGGTAGCTTTGATAACTCAATAATATCATCCTTTTCAAATAATCTCCCATCAAAGTAAACACCTTTGAGCAAAAACTTTTCATTCTCTTTTGAAAATTTTACAAGAACCTTCAAAACACTCAAAAGATCACTTTGAGAGAAAAAAGCAATAGTATTATTTCTCAAAACTTCTCCAAAACCCTTAATTTTGTTAGCCTCAAGAACCTTTTCAAAAACATTATTTTTTACAACCTTAGGTGTACCACCCTCACTTTCAGCCTTTCTTCTAATCTCTTCGAGCTCGCTGACACTCAGTCCTTTAAAATCAGCCATTATTACGCCGCATCCTTTTTCAAAGTAGCTATTAATCTCAGTAAATAATTCTTTCTTCTTTTCCTTAAACCCCATATTTCACCTCAATCTTAAATACTTTTAAACTGAAAGCTTTTTAAAATCAACTTTTATCCCCGGACCCATCGTAGCAGAAAGAACCATTGAAGCAATATAGTCTCCCTTTAAATCTGTAGGCTTATTCTTCAACAAAATCTTATGAATGGCAAGGGCGTTCTCATAAAGGACTTCAGCCGTAGAAGACTTTTTCCCTATTATTGTATGGATATTACCGGTTTTATCATTTCTTATCTCAACCTTTCCAGCTTTTGCCTCTTTAACAGCTCTCTCTATCTCTAAAGTAACAGTTCCAGACTTTGGATTTGGCATTAATTTCTTCCTGCCAAGAATAGGTGCAACCTTACCCAGATTTTTCATCATATCAGGAGTAGCAATACATGCTTCAAAATCAAGCCACCCACTTGCAATCTTATCTATAAGCTCAGTAGAACCTACATAATCAGCTCCAGCTTTCTGGGCTTCTGACGCCTTTTCTCCCTCTGCAAAAACAAGAACTCTACATTGTTTACCTGTAGAATGTGGAAGCAAAACTACATCTCTAATATTATGTTTTTGTTTAATATTAAGTTTATAACTGAGTTCAATAGTTTCGTCAAACTTAGCTGTTGCCGTTTCTTTAACCAGTTTACAGGCTTCCTCAAGAGAATACAACTTCTCAAGATCAAATTTTTCCATCAAAGAAAGTAACCTCTTTCCACCCTTATAAACTATTTTATTCTTTACGAGTACTTTCATTTCACTCCTCCACCTCGACACCCATATTTCTTGCCGTACCGGCAATTATATTTATTGCGGCCTCCATGTCCTTTGCATTCAAATCCTTCATTTTAACTTCGGCTATCTTTTTCAACTGTTCTTTTTTTATCTTACCCACCTTGGTTTTATTTGGCTCAGAAGAACCCCTCTCTATACCCAGCTCCTTTTTTATAAGATTAGAAGCAGGGGGAGTTTTTGTAACAAATGTGAAACTTCTATCTTCATAAATAGTAACTATAACAGGTATAACAAAACCCGCTTTGTCTTTTGTAGCTTCGTTAAATTGCTTACAAAACTCCATTAATTGTATTCCATGAGGCCCCAAAGCAGTGCCAACAGGTGGTGCAGGATTTGCCTGTCCTGCCTGTAATTGCATTTTAACAATCGCTTTAACCTTTTTAGTTTTTGGCGCCATTTATTACTCCTAAAAAAAATATCTCAAAGTTTCCTGACCTGACTAAACTCAAGTTCAACAGGCGTAAGCCTCCCAAAAATCTCAACCCTTACAGTCAAACTATTCTTTTCCAGATTTATTTCCTGAACTTCTCCTTCAAAATCCTTAAATGGTCCTTCATTAATTTTTACTCTTTCTCCCACAGAAAAATCACTCTCAAGTACTGCAAGGTCAACTTTTATTTCTCCCGTCTTCTCAAATATTGATTTCACCTCATCATAGGATAAAGGGACTGGCTTTTTCCCTCCACCTCCAGTCAAAAACATTCCAACACCACTTATAGATTTTATTTCTGCATAAACTTTCTTCCAGAAAGCATCATCCTCAGGTAAATCAAGCTCAACAAGAACATAACCAGGATATAAATTCCTTTTCTTTACCACCTTTTTTTTATTCTTTTCAACAGTATATTCTTCTTCAGGAACACATACTTCAAAAATTATATTTTTCAAAAAAGTATTATTTTTTTTTGAGATCAATTCACTCATAACTCTTTTTTCATAGCCAGTATATACCTGAATGACAAACCAGCCCCTCGCCATATTAACCAACCAATTTAACAAAAAGTAAATTTAATACATAATCCACCAAAGACAAACACAACGAAAAAACTATTATAAACACAATAGTAATAATTGCAGAATTCCATGCCACATCCCGAGATGGCCAACTTACCTTCTTAAGTTCTCCAAAACTTTCTTTTACATAATTCCAGTTGAAAACAACATAAAGAATAACACCTATTGCAATCAAAACCAGAAGAACAATATTAACTATTCTTAGCATAACCACCTCATATAATTAATACAGGCCGGGCGGGAGTCGAACCCACAACCAACGGTTTTGGAGACCGCTACTCTACCAATTGAGCTACCAGCCTATTCATTTTTTATAAATCAAAATAAGTAAACCCCACACCACACAAAAATTACTTTATCTCTTTGTGAAGTGTATGCTTCCTACATCTAGGACAATATTTCTTTAAATTAAGTTTAAGCCTTTGTTGAATCATTTTTTTAGTTTTATTTGTTGAATAATTTCTTTCACCACAAACTTCACATTCGAGAGTAATAATTTCCATAAAAACCCCTAAAAAACATTCTAGCCCACAGGCGGGATTGAACCGCCGACCCCTTCCTTACCATGGAAGTGCTCTACCTACTGAGCTATATGGGCAAAGATTAATATTCGAAAACCTGCTTAAGAAGTCGAGAAAACAAAGCTTATTATTATAAATCAAAAATAAAAAAAAGTCAAAAAAACTTTTCTAAAAAATCAAAAAACTCAGGAAAAGACTTTGAAACACAAGATGGATTTTCAATCTTTATACCCTCAACTTTCAACCCCACAATAGAAAATGCCATTGCAATTCTATGATCATTGTAAGTAGAAACAAAGGAAGAATTATAACATAGTTCCGGATAAATCTCAAGCCCATCATCAAATTCTTTAACTCTTCCTCCAATTTTTACTATTTCATTACTCAATGCTTTCAATCTATCTGACTCTTTTATTCTAAGATTTGCAACATTATATATTCTGGTTGGCGAATCAGCAAAAAGGGAAACCGCAGCAAGTGTTGGAACAAGATCAGGTACATTATTCATATCAATCTCTATACCTTTTAACTTTTTATCTGAAGTCAAAATAATAAAATCTTTTTCTATTTCAACTTTGCACCCCATCATTTCAAGAATCTTCGCAAAGTATGTATCTCCCTGTATTGAATCCCTCCCAAGACCTACAATTTTAATTCTTCCTGAAAGTATAGCTGTAGCTGCAAGAAAATATGAAGCCGTTGAGGCATCAGGTTCAATATAATAACTACCCGGAGAAATATATTTCTGTGGATGCACCACAAATTTATTAAAATTAATATTTTCTACATCAACACCAAAATTTTTCATAATTTTTAATGTCATTTCAATATAAGGCTTTGAGGTAAGTTCACCATTAATTTTCAAAATAACACTATGATTTGCATAAGGAACTGACATCAGGATAGAAGAAATATACTGGCTTGATTTCTTAGCAACCACATAACTTTCACCACCTTCTATTCCATTAGATTTTATTCTTACAGGTGGACAACCATTCCCACAAACACTTTTAATATCCACGCCAAGATTTCCAAGCACATCTATCAAATCCTGAATTGGTCTTTCTCTCATTCTTTCATCGCCGTCAAGCAAGAATTCACCTCTGCCTATAGAAAGGTAAGATGTTAAAAACCTCATTGCAGTACCTGCATTCCCAACAAAAAAAGAATGATTACCTTCCGGCAATTTACCACCCTTGAGAATGACCTTTCTTTCCTTTTCATTGATGTTAAGCTCAATTCCAAGTTTTTGTAAGACATTCATCATATAAAATGTATCATCGGAAAACAAAACATTATTCAATTCAGTCGTGCCTTCTGCAAGAGCCGAAACCAACAGGCATCTATTTGTTATACTTTTCGAACCAGGAAGACTTAATTCAATATCAAGAGTTTTATTTTTAAATGGTTTGACACAATAACCCATAAGATTAACTACACCTCATATAATTTACTTTCCGACTGTATAAAATCGAGTCTACAATCTCTTTCACTGAAAGGCACCTGATCGATTATTTGAAAATCAAATGCAACTCCCACCTTTTTTTTAATCGGATAGCTTGAAAGGAAATCATCATAGTAATTCTTTCCGTAACCAATCCTGTAACCATTCATTCCAAAAACAATGCCCGGAACAAAAACTACATCAATCTCGGAATAAAAGGGTTTAGTTTCTGGCTCAGGTATACCAAACGCCCCTCTTTTAAAATCAAAATTTATATCTTCTATAATGTATGGAACAATTCTTTCGTAATCTATGACCCTTGGAAACAGGATCTCTTTTCCTTTTAAAAAAAGCTCTTTAGCCAGAGGAAGCAGATCAACCTCATTCCTTATAGGAACATAAAACAAAAAAATACCATTCTCAACAAAACTCTTTTTTATTTCTGCTATTATTTTCTGTGATCTACTTTCAACCTCTTCTCTCGACAGAAGAAGACGCTTCTGAATAAATTCTTTTCTAAGTTTTCCCTTTTTTTCATAATTTAAATCATTCATTAAATCCTCATCTTACTTCTTCAATTTTTTTATCGCCTCTGATACATAAATCCTGTCATTTTGAGAAACCCTGCCTCTTAAACTGATAAGATATGTATTTGAAGATTTCTTCCCATGAGCGACAATTGCGTCTACAAGGCTTCTAACCACCCTCGAATCTGTCCTGTAGTTTACTGTGAGTGAATATTCCTGCAAAAAATCAAGGGCTTTTTCACTACCTTTTAATTCTCCCAGTGCCTGTAAAATACATACACTTCCGAGCACATCCTTTTTTGTATCTCTGAGAAAACTTGCTATATATGTGGCATCTTCTTCGCTATTTCCGATTTTACCAAGAACAAGTACCCCGAGGTAAAAAATATTTCTGTAATTAGCAGAAAATCTGGATTTTGAAATATTCGCCTGTGGATTGGCTGCACCAATCAACCCAATAACCTTTGGTTTTAAATTGGTGAGTCTCAATTCTCCAACCCTTTTTAAAGCTGAAAATACCAGATCAAGGTCACTATCATCAAGGGCATTAGATAAAAAAGCCTCATCACTAATATTCTTTAATCTCTCATCGTACTTACTGGTATGAGGGTAATCAGAGATCTCATAGGAATATAAAAACCCCGCCATTAAAAACATCATTAAAAAGTTCTTAAACATTTACTTCCTCCCCCTCTTATTATACATTATCCTGAGAAGATAAATCAAAATTTAGGTAAATTGGTTTCTCAAGTAAAATACCAAGTCCACCAAGATCCGCTTCTGAAAGTAAAAAAAGTGCACCACAACAAAAGTTATAGGCAGTCTCTATTATTTCTATCACTTTTTTACCATCTGAAAAACGCTCTCCATCAATTTTATGATCAAATTCCATAACATCGTTTGGATTTTGCAAAATTTTCCTCTCACCACTAAAATCTGTAATTAAATATAAAAGCTTATTTGAAAATTCGTCAAACAAGCTTTTCATATCCCTTCTTATTATCCTTGAAAGCTGGCTCCTCTCAATTGAATATTGATTTAACCTTCCACTTTTTTCCTGAAGACTCATAAAACTATCTGCCTCAATTTTTTTAATTTCCTTCATTATCTTTAAATACTCATCCACTCTCTCAAATATTCCATTTACCCTGTAATAGATGTTGGAAAGTTCCTTTTTTAAATCCTGTCTGTTACCATCAACAAAAGCAATACCAATTTCTACTTTATTTGATGTAAAGATAAAAGAAAATTCTTTATCAAAGTAATCAAGTATCAAATATGAAAGGAAAACCTTATCTTTTACTGGAAAAATTGCCCTCAAATCTTTAATTTCCGTATAATGCTTGAGGCTTTTCAAAGGATTAATGTTATTAATAATAAATTTTATTCCCTCTGCAACAGGGTTTGCTAATTTCTTTTCCTCCTCATTCGCTTTTTCACTCTCGACTTGATTTTCAGTTTTTTTGGGAGTTTCTTCCTCCTTAACAAGCTTTAGCAGTTCCTGTTTCCAGATAAAAGTATAATATCCAATGGAATCCTTTTCTCCAAAACTCAAAAATTCCCTGAAGCCCTGCCTTGTATTATTTCTTTGCCTGTAATAATAATCTACAAGAAGAAAAAGTTTGGGATATACCTTATTAAATACAAATTCAATATAGCCATTTAGCTTGCGAAGATTTTCAAAATAAACTGAAGAATCAATACCCCTTAACTCCTTTTCCAGCCACAAAGCCTTTTCAACTCCTGCTTTTAGTGAGGCAAAATATGGTTGTAAAATCAAAAGTTCTTTGAATATCTCCATAATACTGGTCTTTAATTCGTCAACTGTATCAAGTGAATATCTCATCCGTTCAAGCGTAGCATATCTTTCTTCAGTATAAATGTTATCATACCTAAAAATAAGCTCATAATAATATGGAAATGCACTATCAAACAAAAGCTTTTTTTTAATTTCCTGTGAAACAAACCTATCCTGATAAAGGAGAGAAGCCAGTATCATCTTGCTTCCTAAAAGAGAATTTAAAAAATTTATCAAGAATAAATTTCTAAACCTCTCAGTAAAATTCTTTCCGTTGAAACTCAAAACTCCATTAATAAAACAATCCACTCTTGAAGAAAATTTCTCGATCCATCTGCTAAAAGGATTTAAGTTTTTATTTTCAACTTTTTTATACTGTGAAACAGACTTCCCTTTAATTACCCTTTCATCTTTAGCACTTACACCTACCTGCCTTAATCCCTTATTAATTTTTTTACCTATTAAAGGATTTTTTTTCTCCTCTTCAAGAGGAACAACCCTACCACCAGCCTGAACAAATTTCTTAAACATTTCCTTTTTTTCTTTTTCTGTCAGGTTTTTAATTCCAATTCTTTCTCTTATTTCGTCAAGTTTTGTTTTTTTCATTGCACACCCCTTAAAAATTCAAAAATATTTGGGCTTTTGTAAAAGTTTGAAAAATCAAAATTTTCACTTATTTCTATAATTTTATCACTTATCTCTATAATGTCAAAAATAAATATTCCAGACTCAACAGAAGAATTGACCTTAAAAGCAACTCTCTGTGGAAAAGAATTCCTTGTCTTTAAAACCTCACAATTTAAAACAACTTCTCTTCCATCATCAGAAAATTTTTTCTCCAGCAAAAAACCTTCATTTACTTCTCTTTTAAATAGAGAGTAAAAGTTCTTTGTGAAAAAATTCCCCATTTCCTTATTTGCTATAGTATAACCAATCCCCTCTTCATGCAGATATATATCCATTCCCTTTTCATTTTTGAAAAAAATTGTTATTAGCAGCCTATCAAAAAAATTATCATAAATGTTGCATTTAAAAGCATTTTCAGTTAAAACACCCTCTCCTTTACCATTAAACTTTTCTTTATTTTTCTGTTCTACAAACAAAAAAAATCTCATTCCAAAAATACCACTTTCCCTTCTTACAAGAAAAGCCTTTTCAGAACATCCAGTAAAAATAATAAGCAAAAAAAGAAATTTAAAACCCAATTTCATTTTAATTAAGCCATCACAGATAATTTATCCACAAGAATATAAGGAGCATATAAAGTTCCACGTTTATGTTGCTTGTTCTCAACCATTTTTAAATTCTTTATCGCCTCAAAAGCGTTACCCGCAAGCATAACATCTTTTACTCTGCCTACGATTTTGCCATTTTTCACCAGAAATCCAAGCTCAACATTCACAGAAAAATCCCCGGCAAGAACATTGCTCATTCCCTCACCTAAAAATTCATAAACAAGAAGCCCATAATCTATAGAAGAAATCATCTCTTCAAAACTATAATTCCCCGGCTTTATAAAAAGATTTGAAAATGCAGGAGAAGGCAAAGAGGCAACACTCCTTTTTGCATGTCCTGTGCTTTTCCTCGAAAGTTTGTCAGCAGTAAAGAGATCAAAAATAAAATTTTTGAAAACACCGTCCTCAATAATTGTCAATCTTTCTGGTATTACTCCCTCATCATCAAAAGGGTAACTTCCACTCCCAAATTCATAAAGAGGATCATCATAAATGGTAAAAATCTCAGAAGCAACTTTTTCATTCTCCTTATTTTCAAAAATAGAAATTTTTCGATAAAGAGTTTTACCATTTGCAGCAATTTCTACCGGATCAAGAATTAAAGATAGAGACTCAGGAGAAAACAAAATTGGAAAGTAACCAGATTTGACCTTTGCCTTTTTCTTTGCAAGGACATATTTATTTTCCAGACTTTCGCACATCCTATCAAGCTCTGACATATCAAGATAATTAAAGGTATCCCCCTCACTTATTGATGAAATTCCTCCTTTTCTATCAATATTCGTAATGTTTAAATACACAGAAAAACTTGTTTCTCTATAGCAACCATCGAAACCAGATGTATTTAAAAGACAATTAGTTACAATCCCTTTACTTAGATGTATATTTACCTTCGCATCCTTATCTACTTTTTTCAATCTCTTAAGAATTTCAAAACCTTTCTCAACAAGCATTTCTTTATCCAATCTGTTAAAATTCTCATCAAAAACCTTCACTTCTGGAAAATCCTTTTTCTCTGGTAGGTTAAAATCCTGCTCATCTCCAAACTTCAGGGTTTCAAAAACATTCTTTAATAAAACATCTTTATCCACTGGATTAATGCTATTTATGAAAGAATTTCCTACCATTCCATCTTTAAAAACCCGTAAACCTATGGCAAAATTGCTCGTATTCTCTACAGATTTAAAACGATCCATTTCAAAATCAATGGAGCAATTATCAGAGTAAACCCCCACAATATCTCCCTTGTTAATATGAGAAAGAATTTCTTTCATAAAATTTTTAACATTCATTTCAAGCATAAATTCCTCACAAATTCCATATACATTTCTCCAAACCACATGAAATTAATTATTCCATAGCAATTCACAATAAAAATCAATTGATTTGAAAAAATACCACTATTTTATTATAAAATCAAGAAAAAGCCCCGTCAAGTTAATGTGTCAGTTGAAAGTTTATAGAGTTATAAAACATTCAACTTTTTACAAGAAAATATAGTTTTTCAAAAAATTTAAACTTTTTGATAAAAAGTTAGGCTAAAACCATTTGCCACCTTTCTTTTGAATGACCAAAAGAAAAAAATAGAGGTGCTGACAGCCTCAGCACCTACAAAAATATAGCCGCTA
>FWPU01003092.1_pt1 | contig 42731 bp, 47 predicted proteins | sample 2228361 | NCBI WGS metagenome assembly FWPU01 (sample SAMEA103939777, study PRJEB20133) | metagenome | reverse complement strand
CGATTTCGCCGGCGGCGAGCTACGGCGCGAACGCGCCGCGATCCCACTCCTTGCCGAACACGACGAGCACGCGGGCGGCGCGCGTCTTCTGCGCCGGGTGCGCGGCGCGCTGCGAAGCGCGGCCGTCGACGGTGCGCGGTGACGACGTGGAGCGAAGCGTATCGGGCATCGGGGGCGGCGCGTGCAGTCGAGCGGATGGGTCGGCAGCGTCGGGTCGGGTTTACGCGCGGCGCGTCACTTCAGCGCGCCGAACACCTTCTTCGCAATCGCCGCACCGCCGGAGAGCGGATCCTGGCGGATCTTGCGCTCCTCCTCGCCGATCATGAAGTACAGGCCGTCGAGCGCCTTGCCGGTGACGTGCCGCTCGATGCGCGCCTGCTCCGGTTTGACGAGGCCGAGCTTCTCGCCCAGGCCGGCGAGCGCGTTGTACTGCCGCGCCAGCCCGATGCGGTCGGTCACCTTCGTCACGATCGGCAGGAAGCGGGTGGTCAGCGGCGCGCGCGTCTTTTCGGCGAAGAACTTCGTCACCGAATCGTCGCCGCCGGTCAGGATGGACTTGGCGTCCCGCACGGTCATGGTACGGACGGCGTTGACCAGCAGATTCTTCGCCTCGGGCACGGCCTGCTCGGCCGCGCGATTGACGCCGAGCTTCAGTTCTTCCACGTCGCGGCCGCGCCCCATCAGCTTCAATGCGGTTTCGCCGCGCTGCAGCCACTCGGGCAGCGGAATGCGCACGCGGTCGTTGCCCCAGAATCCGTCGGTCTTGCCGAGCAGTTGCACCGCGACGTTCGCACCCTGCTCGAGCGCGGCCTTGAGGCCGGCCGCGGCGTCGCGGTTGCTGAGCTCGGCGAGCGAAAGCGCGCGGGCATCGCGCGCGGCGAGCCCGAGCGCGGCGAGCGCAGTCCACGCCGCAAGCCGTGCGAGCGCGTGACGGCGGTCGGTATCGGTGTCGTTCATCGGGGATCTCCGGGAGTCGTGTGCGGATCGGTGAAAAACCTCATGCGCCGACGCGGCGCAAAGGCGATCGCGATGGCTACACTGCGCCGCGGGAATGGACCGAACGATCATGACAGAACGCCCCCGACGACAACAGGCGCAGGCGCACGATTGTTCCAGCGCGCGCCCGGCGCGTCGTCTTGCATTCGCGCTCGGAGCCGGCGCGTTCGTGCTCGTCGCCGCGCTGGCGGCGCTGCCTTTTCTCGCGAACCGGCCGAAGCCCGCGCCGCAGATCCAACTGACCAACATCGCAGGCGAGGCGAAGTCGCTCGCGCAACTGCAGGGCCGGCCGGTGCTCGTGAGCTTCTGGTCGACGACCTGCGCGCCGTGCGTGGCCGAGATGCCGGCGCTTGTCGCGCTGCATCGGCGGCACGCCGAGCGCGGGCTCGCGACCTTCGCGGTGGCGATGCGCTACGACCGGCCCGACCTGGTGCTCGACTTCGCCCGCGCGCGCGGGCTGCCGTTCGATGTCGTGCTCGATTTCAAGGGAGAAGTCGCGCGCGAATTCGGCGATGTGCAGGTCACGCCGACCAAGTTCCTGATCGACGCGCAAGGCCGAATCGTGCGCGTCTACGTCGGCCGCACCGACTTCGACGATCTGGAGCGACGCATCGCCGCCGAACTGGCCGACTGATGTCACCCCGCTCTCGCAAAGGGGGCACGGGGGATTTCGACGGCGCGTCGCCGAGCGGGAACACCGAGAAATCCCCCCTCGGTCCCCTCTTTTCAAAGGGGGGAAGAAACGCGCTTGCTCAGCGCATGAAGCGCCGCACGATCACGGCGGTGATCGCCGGCGCGAGCGCCCATAACAGGGCGAACCCCGCGGATACCGCGGTCGAAGCGCCGCTGCCCCGATCGAACTGGTAAAACAGCAGCGCCAGTGCCACGGTCGCCACGGCGATGACGGCGGCGCCGCCGCGGCGCGCGAGCAACCACGGGTAGACGAAGATGCCCAGGCCGACCAGAGCGGCGACGGTGATCGCGCCGGCGAGCGCGTTCGGGACCTCGATCATCCGCGACGTTCCGACGAGCCTGCGACGACGGTCTACGCGAAGCCCGCGGCGTGCGCCTGCCGGTCGGCGTGGTACGAGCTGCGCACGAGCGCGCCGCAGGCGGCGTGCGAGAAACCCATCGCCCGCGCCTCGCGCTCGAACATCTCGAACGTGTCCGGATGCACGTAGCGGCGGACCGGCAGGTGATGGTTGGTCGGCGCCAGATACTGGCCCACCGTCAGCATGTCCACCTCGTGCGCGCGCAGGTCGCGCATGACCTGCAGGATCTCGTCGTCGGTTTCGCCGAGACCGACCATCAGCCCGCTCTTGGTCGGCACGTTCAGTCCGCGCGCGACCATACGGCGTTTGAACTCGCGCAGCAGCGCGAGCGAATGCGCGTAATCGCCGCCGGGGCGCGCTTCGCGATACAGCCGCGGCACGGTTTCCAGGTTGTGGTTCATCACGTCGGGCGGCGCGGCCTCGAGGATGTCGAGCGCGCGCTCCATGCGCCCGCGGAAGTCGGGCACCAGCACCTCGATCTTCGTCGGCGGGGCGAGCTCGCGCACGGCGCGGATGCAGTCGACGAAGTGCTGCGCGCCGCCGTCCTTCAGGTCGTCGCGGTCGACCGAGGTGATGACGACGTAGGAGAGCTTCAGCGCGGCGATCGTCTTCGCCAGATTGACCGGCTCGTCGGCGTCGAGCGGATCCGGGCGGCCGTGGCCGACGTCGCAGAACGGGCAGCGGCGCGTGCACTTGTCGCCCATGATCATGAAAGTCGCCGTGCCTTTGCCGAAGCATTCGCCGATGTTCGGGCAGGTGGCCTCCTCGCACACCGTGTGCAGCCGGTGCGCGCGCAGGATCGACTTGATCTCGTAGAAGCGCGTGGTCGGCGAGCCGGCGCGCACGCGCAGCCACTCCGGCTTGCGCAGCGGCGCGGCCTCGGCCGCGACCTTGATCGGAAATTTCTTGAAGACCGGCGCGGTCTTCGCCTCGCCCTTCTTCTTCGCGTAGGGGTCGGCGCCGGGCGTGGGCGTGCGGATGACTTCGGAGCTCATGGACTGAGGTGATGGGCAAGCCGCGCCGCGAGGCGCTCGGCGGCTTCGTGCCAGGTCGTCTGCACGCGCAGTGTAGCCAAGTCGACCGTCGCCAAGGACGGATAGCCGCAAGGGTCGATCAGCGCGAACGGCGACAGATCCATCGCGACGTTGAACGCCACGCCGTGATAGCTGCGCCCGTTCGTCACCTTGATCCCCAGTGCCGCGATCTTCGCGACCCCCGAAAAATCGGGGTCAGACACCTTTTTCTCTCCCTCGCACCGGGCACGGAGCAAGGGTCGGGGCAAGGCGCTCTCGTTCACCGGAACGTAGATCCCCGGCGCGCCTACTACGCGCCTGCCTTCGATGCCGTACGCATCGAGCGTCTGGATCACGCTCTGCTCGATGCGATACACGAGTTCTTTCACGAAGATGCCGAGCCGGCGCAGGTCGATCAGCGTGTAGATCACGACCTGGCCCGGGCCGTGGTACGTGATCTGACCGCCGCGATCGGTCGCGACGACGGGAATGTCGGTCGGCGCGAGAAGGTGTTCGCGCCTGCCGGCCTGGCCGAGCGTGAACACGGGCGGATGCTCGACGATCCACAACTCGTCGGGCGTGTCCGCGTCGCGCCGCGCGGTGAATTCGCGCATCGCGTGCCAGGTCGGCACGTACTCGGCGCGGCCGAGCGCGCGTATGACAGGCGGCGGCGCGAGCGCGGCGCTCATGGCATCGAGGTCAGAGCACGACCTTGACCAGAGGATGACCGGTCAAGGCGCGGTACAGGTTGTCGAGCTGCTCGCGCGAGGTTGCGCGCACGGTGACCGTTAGCGAAAGGTAGTTGCCTTCCTTCGACGCGCGCATCTCGAGCGTGGCGGGGTCGAAGTCGGGCGCGTGCTCGGTGACGACCGCGACGATCGCCTGCGCGAACCCGTCGACGCGCCGACCCATCACCTTGATGGGAAAGTCGGTCGGAAACCGCAGCGGCGAGCCGCCGTCGGCGGTGGTCGGTCCGTTCATGCGGCCCATCGAAGCCCGGGCAACATCGATCTCCAGCGCAGCGCGTCCTCGCGCTTGGCCTGCTGAAACCAGCCGTGCATCCTGCGGAAGAGCGGGCCGGGCGCGCCGTCGCCGACCGGTTCGCCGTCGAGCCGCGTGACCGGCAGCACCTCGCGCCCCGAAGACGACAGCCACAGCTCGTCGGCCGTGCGCACTTCGGATTCGTCGACGGGCCTCAGGTCGACCTCGATGCCGCGCGCGCGCGCGATTTCGAGCACCGCGTCGTAGGTGATGCCCGGAAGGATCAGGTTCGACTTGGCCGGCGCGACGATCGTGCCGCGGCGCACGACGAACACGTTCGCGCTGGACGCTTCGGTCAGCAGCCCGTCGCGGAACAGGATCGTCTCGAACGCGCCGTGATCGACCGCGTGCTGTTTCATCAGCACGTTGCCGAGCAGCGAGATGCTCTTCACGTCGCAATGCAGCCAGCGCTCGTCGGCGTGCGTGACGCAGGCCACCCCGCGTTCGAGGTGCTCGGCCGGAATCGGCGGCCACGGCGAGCTCGCCGCGAACACGGTCGGCGCCACACCCTGCGGGAAGGCGTGGTCGCGCCTGGCCGCGCCGCGCGTGACCTGCAGGTAGACGGTCTGCCGCGGCCACGGGTGCCGCTCGATCAGCCCGGCGAGCAGACCGAGCCAGTCGTCCATGGTCCGCGGATTGTCGATGCGCACCGCGGCGAGGCTGCGCTCGAGCCGCAAGAAGTGCTCGCGCGCGCGAAACGGCGCACGCAGCCCGGGCTCGATGGTGTCGACCGGGATCACTTCGTACACGCCGTCGCCGAAGATGAAGCCGCGGTCGAGCACGGAGATCCTGGCGGAGGCGAGCGGCTGCCACTCGCCGTCGAGGTAACAGGTCGCGTCTTGCCAGTCCATGCGTGTGCGGCGCCGTCGGCGCAAGCGGTCGGTCGAAGGTCGAATCGTACCCGCGCGGCCGTCCGCGGCCGGACAAGGCGATGGCTCAGCGGCCGCGCAGCGCGCGCAGGAACTCCGCGACCGCGGACTCGCCAAGCAGGCCCGCGACGATGCGCTCGGCCTCCCGGATGCGTTCGCGCAGTTCGTCGGCCGTGCGCGTCTGCTCGATCCGCATCGAGATCACCTCGGCGTCAGGGCCCAGGCGATCGGTCAGCGCACGCACCGCGCGGCGTTTGGCTTCGTCGAGCGTGAGCCGCGCGCGCTCCTCGCCTGCTTCGGTGCCGAGCGAATGCACCTCGACGCCCGCCACGGTCGGCACGTCGGGCGACCGCGTCGTCGGGCGGGCCGCGGCGTCGTCGCCGTGCATGCGCTGGATGAACCCCTGCGCCTCCAACGTCGCGATCAGGCCGTCGATCTCGCCCGGCCGCGCCAGCGGCGCAAGCTCGGCCACGGTGCGTTTGCCGTCGACCATGATCAGGATGCGGCGCGCGGTGAGCGACAGCGTGCCGCCGCGCGCGGCGACCTCGGCGACGCCCTTGGCGGTCTTCGTGTAAACGCGCTTGTCGTCCATCCGACTGTGCTGCAGAACCGGGGCGCCAGTTTCACCGATCGCGCGGCGCGCCGATCGTGTCGGGTGCGGCCGAGCGGCCCGCCTATTATCGGCTTCGACCGGCAGCATCGGTCGCGCCGGCCGCGACCACGTGATCGATCACGAGCTGCTTCAACGTCGCGAGCCGCTTGTGGAAAAAATGGTCGGCGCCGGGCAGGACGACGACCGGCAGCTCCTGCGGTCGCGCCCAGTCGAGCACGTCCGCGAGCGGGATCGTTTCGTCGCGTTCGCCGTGGATCACGAGCGTTCCCGCGCGCACCGGCGGCATCGGCCATTTGCCGGCGGCCGCGCCGACCAGCACCAGGTGCTTCACCGGATGGTGCTGAGCGGCCAGCGTGCGCGCGCTGCGTGCGGCGACGTAGCTGCCGAACGAAAACCCGGCCAGCGCGCGCGGTGCGGCGGCCGCTTGCGGCGACTCCGGCAACCACTGCGGCAACGTGGCGATCACGTGCAGGAAATCGTCGGTTTCGCCGCGCCCTTCGTCGTGCCTGCCTTCGGTGGCGCCGACGCCGCGAAAGTTCGGCCGCACCGCCAGCCAGCCGACGGCGACGAAAGCGCGCGCGAGTGTGGCGGCGACCTTGTTGTCGAGCGTGCCGCCGTACCGCGGATGCGGATGGCCGACGAAGGCCACGCCCGCGAGCGCGTCGCGCCGCTCGGGCCAGTCCAGGGCGACCTCGATGCGTCCGACCAGCCCCGGGATCGTTCGGCGTTCGTGCATCTGTTCGGATGCGGACTGCGGATCGAGGATCGAGAGGTGCGTCGCCGATGCCGTGTTGTCATCGTGCGCTTTGGGCCGACGGCCGGCGTCGGGCTACAGCTTCAGCCGCTCGACCACTTTGCCGCGCGCCAGGTGCGAGTCGATGATCTCGTCCACGTCGTGCTCGTCGACGTACGTGTACCACACGCCTTCGGGATAGACGACGACGCACGGGCCTTCGTCGCAGCGGTCCAGGCAGCCGGCCTTGTTCACGCGCACCTGGCCCTTGCCGTCGAGCCCGAGCTTCTTGACGCGGTCCTTCGCGTAGGCCTGCAGCCTCTCGGCGTCGTGATTCGCGCAGCAGGCGCGCCCGTCCTCGCGCCGGTTCAGACAGAAGAAGACGTGACGCTCGTAGTACCCCATGGACGACTCGCAGGCGAAAGCGGCAGTTTACCCAGCCGCGGCATCGCGGCCGCGCACCTCAGAACGAAGCGTGTCGATCGCGCCGGATCGAGCGGCCGAGCAGCCACAGCAGCAGCGCGTACGGCCACAAAGCGGCGATCCAGGCGGCGGCGGCGCTGAAGTGTGCAAGCCGACCCGGTTGCCAGCCCTGCAGCCAGTTTGCGTGGTACGGGTTGTCGGGGACGACGTTGACCGCAGCGAGCAGAACGACGACCGCCAGCAACGCGAGCCTTGACTGCGCGCGCGGCGGGCCTGCCGAGGCGACGACGAGCGCGAGCGAGCCGAGCGCCAACCCGCCGACCGCGCCGGGGGTGACCCATGCGAACGCGTGCTCGGGGCCGAACTGCACCGCGTACGCGAGCGCCCGTGCCGCCAGCGCGACGATCACCCATGCGAGCGCGAGCGCGGCGCGCGGTGCGCGCGGCACCGCGACCGCCGCCAGCGTCAGTCCCGCGCCGAGCACGGCCGATGCGGTGACGATCGCTTCGGCCAGCACGAATTCGGCAGGCCCGAAACCCGCGCGGCCAAGCCGCGGCGCGGCGACACCGAAGAAGCCTGCGACGGCGTCGAGCGTCGATTGCGCTTCGCCCAGGCCGAACAGCATCGGTCCGGCGTGGATCTGCGCGAGCGGCCAGCAGGCGAGCAGCAGCAAAGCCGTCGTCGCGTCCGGTGCGAACCATTGCGCGCGTAGCTGCGCGAGCCGGCCGCGGTCCATCAGCGCCTCGGCAAACGGTGCGGCGACGAGCGCGCCGAGCGCGGCGCCCGCGCCGTTGGCGGCGAAATCGACGTTCGACGCGATACGTCGCGGCAGATAGGTCTGCAGCGCCTCGATGCCGGCCGACAGCAGCACGCCGGCGAGCGCGGCAACCAGTACCGCGCGCGCGCCGCGCAACCGCGGATGCAGCGCGAGCACGCCGATCGCGCCGAACGGCGCGTAACCGGCGACGTTGACTGCCACGTCGAAGCCCGTGATGTAGCGCGGTAGCGGCGCGGTCAGGAACGCCCAGGGGCTGACGCCGAGATCGCGCCAGCCCGACCACGGCGCGAGGCTCGCGTAGACGATCAGCGCCGCGTACGCGGGCCATGCGGCGCGCGCCAGCGGTGAGGCGCGTCGCTGCCGGAACGCGTCGTCGAGGGCCGGACGCCGCGGGCTGAAGCCCGCAAACCTGCCAAAGCGCATCGCGGATCAGCGTCGACGCCGCACCGCGCCGACGGCGGCGCGGCGGGTCATGCGGGCGGCGGGCCGGGGTTCGAATGACGGGCTCGGGATGTACATGCTTCGGGGTGCCGCTGCCATGCCCGTTCGCCGCGTATCGCGCGGCGCGCGGCCGATTGTCGGCGCCGTCGCCGGCCGTGGCAAGGCGGCAGCGTTTCGATGACGCGTCGATGGTAAATTGCTCGCGGCTTGGCTTTCTCGTGTTCGATGTCCGCCTCCCTGCCGCCCGCTGCGCTCGCCGCCGTGCCGCCGCCGACGGCCGCGCCGCTGCATGCGCCGACCCTCGAGGCGGCGTTGCCCGGCGTGCTGGTCGAGACCGTCGTCAGCACCGGCTCGACGAACGCCGATCTGCTTGAGCGTGCGCGCATCGCGGCGCCGGCGCAGCCGGTCCTTCGCGCCGCATGGACGCAGACCGCGGGCCGCGGCCGCCTCGGGCGCAAATGGTTTGCCGCGCCGGGCTCGGCGCTGCTGTTTTCGCTCGCGCTGCCGCTGGCGCCGGCGCGCGCGCGTTCGGCGGCGGTGACGCTCGTGTGCGGCGTGGCGGTGGCCGAAGTGCTGCGCGACGCCGGCGTGCCGGTGCAACTGAAGTGGCCCAACGACGTGCTGCTCGCCGGTCGCAAGCTGGCGGGCATCCTGACCGAGCTGGCGGTCGATCCGCGCGGCGCGCGCACCCTCGTGGTCGGCGTCGGCGTCAACCTGTGGTTCGACGAGGCGACGGTCGCAGCGATCGGCCGCCCCGTCGCCACGCTCGACGAGTGCCTCGCGCGCGAGCATCTCGCGCAGTCGCGCGAAACGTGGATCGCGCGGCTCGCGCGCGCGCTGCGAGCGGCGGTGCCCGAGTTCGTCGCGCACGGATTCGCGCCGTTCCAGCCGCGTTTCAACCGTCTGTTCGCCTACGCGGGGCGGCAGATCGAGCTGGTCGAGCACGGTGCGCTGGTGGCGCAGGGCGAAGCGCAGGGCGTGGATGCCGACGGCCACCTGATGCTCGCCACCGCCGCCGGCGTGCGCGCGTTCGGCGTCGGCGAACTGACGCTGCGTCCGCGAGCGGCCTGAAGCATGCTGGGTCCGGCATGAGCTGGCTCGTGATCGACGCCGGCAACACGGCCATCAAGTGGGCGCATAGCGACGCCGAGGGCAATCGCTTCATCGGTACCGGCGTCGAGTACCGGCTGAACCTGCAGCCGCTCGCCCAACGGCTCGCCTCGGCATGGCGGCTGCCGCGCCCGACGGCGGCCTTCGCGTGCAGCGTGGCCGACGACGAAACGATGCAGGCGATCGAAAAGGCGGTCGACGAAGTTGCCGCCATCGACGTGCAGTGGCTGCGCGCGCAGCCGCATTTTGCCGGGCGCGGGCCGGGCTACGGGCTCGCGCTGATCAACGGTTATCGCGACCCGCTGCAGCTCGGCGCGGACCGCTGGCACGCGATGATCGCCGCCTGCGCCAAGTACCCGAACGAGTCGCTGGTCGTCGCCACCAGCGGCACCGCGACCACCGTCGATTGCGTGCGCGGCGAAGCGGGCAAGGCGGCGCTTTTCCTGGGCGGCGTGATCGCGCCGGGCTTCGACCTGATGGTGGCGAGTCTGGCGCGCGGCACCGCGCGGCTGCCGCTCGCCGAAGGCCGCATCGTGCCGCACCCCGACAACACGGACGACGCGATCGCCACCGGAACGATCAACGCGCAGCTCGGGCTGATCGAACGCGTCGCGCGCGAATTCTCGGCCGAACTCGCCGGCGACGGGCGCCCGCCGCCGCGGCTGCTGCTGTCGGGCGGGCGCGCGCGTCCGCTCCTCGCCGCGCTCGGCCGGCATCTGCTCGCCGAACGCATCGTCAGCGCGGTGTCGATCGAGGACAATCTGGTGCTGCGCGGCGTGGCGCTGCGCGCGCACGCCGAAGCGGCCGCGCCGCCGCGCCCGTCGGCATGAAGCTCGCGTTCCTGCTGCTGGTGCTTGCCAACCTCGCGGTGTTCGCGTGGCAGCAGGGCGTGTTCGGGCGGCTCCCCGAAACGGGGCGCGAGCCCGGACGCATTGCGCGTCAGCTCGAAGCCGAGCGCATCCGCGTGCTCACCGACAAGGAAGTGCAGCAGCTTCGCGAAAAGGCGCGCCAGGCACCCGCGGCGATCGTCGCCGGTATCGACTTCGCCGCCGGGCCGGCCTGTCTCGAATTCGGCGACTTCACGCAGGCCGAAGCCGCGCGCGTGCTCGCGCGCCTGGCGCCGCTCGCCCTCGGCGAGCGGCTCGCCTCGCGATCGGTCGAGCTGCCCGGCTGGTACATGGTCTATGTGCCGCCGTACAAGACGCGCGCCGAGGTCGAGCGCGCCGCGGCCGAGCTGCGCAAGCTCGGCGTCAAGGAACTGCTGGTGATCGCGGACAACTCGCCGATGCGTTTCGGCATCGCGCTCGGCTCCTTCAAGGACCAGGAGCTGGCGAACCGCCACCTCGAGGACCTGCACCGCCGCGGCGTGACCAACGCGCGCGTGGCCGACAAGCCTTCGACCGCGCCGGGCACTCGCCTGCAGATCAAGGGTGTCGATGCCGCGCTCGCGCGCGAACTGGCCGCCGTGCAGAAGGAGTTCCCGCAGAGCAAGCTCGCGGCGTGCCGGTAAGTCGGATTGCGGATCGCGGATCGAAGCCGGCCAACCCCCCTTTGAAAAGGGGGGCAGGGGGGATTTCAACAGCGCACCGCACGCGCACTGCCCCACCGCAGCGCGCAGCTTCGCCTTTCAGCGCGGCCCGATCCGTGCGCGGATCTCCTCGGCGAGCTTTGGCAGCCGCGCACGCCGCGCGGCGAGCTTGACCGGATCCGGTTCGCGCTGGCGCGCGCCCCAGATCGGCTGAGGGAAGTGCGCGTCGTCGGCGAAGCGCGGGATCACGTGCCAGTGCAGATGCGGCACGACGTTGCCCAAGCTCGCGAGATTCACCTTGTCCGGCGCGAGCACCGCGCGCAGCGCGTCCTCGACCGCGTACACCGACGCCATCACGCGCGCGAGCGTGGCAGGGTCGAGGTCGGTCATCTCCGTGACGTGCGCGTTGACGATCACGCGCGCGAAGCCGGGGTAGTCGGCGTCGTCCACGAGCACGACGCGCAGCAGTTCGTTCTTCACGACGACCGCGCCGCCGTCTTCGCGGCACAGCGGGCAGGCGGCCGCGGTCACACCAGCACCCGCTCGATCCCGCCCGCGTTCGCCTTGGCGACGTATTCGGCCATCCAGTGCTCGCCGAGCAGCCGGCGCGCCATCTCGACCACGATGTAGTCGGCGTCGGTGTCGGCGTCTTCGTCGTAGCGCTTCAATCCCTGCAGGCAGCTCGGGCACGACGTCAAAACCTTGACCTCGCCTCTGAAACCGTCGGCGCGCAGCTTGCCGGCGCCCTTGCGGAGCTCTTCCTCCTTGCGGAAGCGCACCTGTGTGGAGATGTCGGGCCGCGCGAGCGCGAGCGAGCCCGACTCGCCGCAGCAGCGGTCGCTCTTTTCGATCTTCGTGCCGTCGCCGGTGGCGATCAGCGCGTTGACGGTTTTTAGCGGATCCTGCTGCTTCATCGGCGTATGGCAGGGGTCGTGATACAGGTAGCGCACCCCCGTCACGCCTTCGATCTTCACGCCCTTTTCGAGCAGGTATTCGTGGATGTCGACGATGCGCGAACCGGGGAAGATGTCCTCGAACTTGTAGCCGGCGAGCTGGTCGTAGCACGTTCCGCAACTGACGACCACCGTCTTGATGTCGAGGTAGTTCAGCGTGTTGGCCACGCGATGGAACAGCACGCGGTTGTCGGTCATGATCTTTTCGGCGCGGTCGAACTGGCCCGCGCCGCGCTGCGGATAGCCGCAGCACAGGTAACCGGGCGGCAGCACCGTCTGCACGCCGACCGCCCACAGCATCGCCTGCGTGGCGAGTCCCACCTGCGAGAACAGCCGCTCGCTGCCGCAGCCGGGGAAGTAGAACACCGCCTCGGCGTCGGGCGAGGTCGCGCGCGGGTCGCGGATGATCGGCACGTAGCGGCCGTCTTCGATGTCGAGCAGCGCGCGCGCGGTCTTCTTCGGCAGGTTGCCCGGCATCTTCTTGTTGACGAAATGGATCACCTGCTCGCGCACGGGCGGCCTGCCGGTGGTCGCCGGCGGCCGCTTCGTCTGGGCCTTGCCGAGCGTGCGCAGCACATTGGCGCCGAGCCGCTGCGCCTTGTAGCCCCAGTCGATCATCAGCTTGCGCGCCGCCTTGATCGTCTGCGGGTGGGTCGCGTTCAGGAAGAACATCGTCGCCGCGGCTCCCGGATTGAAGCGCTTCTTGCCCATCCGGCGCAGCAGGTCGCGCATCGCCATCGACACGTCGCCGAAGTCGATGTCGACCGGGCAGGGTGTGGCGCACTTGTGGCAGATCGTGCAGTGGTCGGCCACATCGGAGAACTCGTCCCAGTGCTTGATCGACACGCCGCGGCGTGTCTGCTCCTCGTACAAAAAGGCTTCGATCAACAGCGAGGTCGCGAGGATCTTGTTGCGCGGCGAGTACAACAAATTGGCGCGCGGCACGTGGGTCGAGCACACCGGCTTGCACTTGCCGCAGCGCAGGCAGTCCTTGATCGCGTCCGAGATCGAGTTGATGTCGGACTGCTGCATGATCAGCGATTCGTGGCCGAGCAGGTTGAAGCTCGGCGTGTACGCGTTCGCAAGTGTGGCGCCCGGCAGCAGCTTGCCCTTGTTGAAGCGCCCCTCGGGATCGACGCGTGCCTTGTAGGCGCGGAATTCGCGCGTTTCCGCATCGGTCAGGAACTCGAGCTTGGTGATGCCGATGCCGTGCTCGCCCGAGATCACGCCACCCAGCTCGCGCGCGATCTTCATGATCCGCGCCACCGCCGCGTGCGCGGTGGCGAGCATCTCGTAGTCGTCGGAGTTGACGGGGATGTTGGTGTGCACGTTGCCGTCGCCGGCGTGCATGTGCAGCGCGACGAACACGCGCCCGTGCAAAACACGCTGATGGATCGCCTCGCATTCGGCGAGCACCGGCGCGAACGCCGCGCCGGAGAAGATCCGTTCCAGCGGCGCGCGCACTTCGGTCTTCCACGACACGCGGATCGTGCGGTCCGCGAGCAGGTCGATCACTGCCGGTTCGGGCTGCGCGCCCGCACCCGGCGGCGCGACGTGCGTGATGCCGAGGCGCGCGAGCGCTTCGGCCGCCTGCGCCAGCGGCGTGTCGAAGTGCTCGAGCAGGTACGTCCAGCGCTTGCGCGTGAACGCGATCAGCTCGCGCGCCTGCTCGGCGCGGTCGCCGACGATCTCCTCGCGCGGCAGGCGGTCGAACTCGACGTCGCCGGTCTTGCCAAGCGCGAAGTCGGTGCCGAGGAAGGCGTCGATCGCGTCGAGAAGCGCAAGCTTGTTCCTGATCGACAGCTCGATGTTGATGCGCTCGATCGCGTTGGTGTAGTCGCCCATCCGCTCCAGCGGAATGACGACGTCCTCGTTCAGCTTGAAGGCATTGGTGTGCTTCGCGATCGCGGCGGTCTTGGCGCGGTCGAGCCAGAACTTTCTGCGCGCTTCGGCGCTCGCGGCGACGAAGCCTTCGCCGCCGCGCGCGTTGGCGACGCGAACGACCTCGGAGGTGGCGCGCGCCACCGCCGCGTCATCGTCGCCGACGATGTCGCCGAGCAGCACCATCTTCGGCAGCGCGCCGCGCCTGGACTTGGTCGTGTAGCCGACCGCGCGCAGGTAGCGTTCGTCCAGGTGCTCGAGTCCTGCGAGGCGGACGCCTCCGGCGGACGCCTCGGTATCCAGGTGAGCCTTGATTTCGACGATCGACGGCACCGCGTCGCGCGCGTTGCCGAAGAACTCGAGGCACACGGTGCGGACGTGCGCGGGCATCCGGTGCAGCAGCCAGCGCGCGGAGGTGATGATTCCGTCGCAGCCTTCCTTCTGCACGCCCGGCAGGCCGCCGAGGAACTTGTCGGTCACGTCCTTGCCGAGCCCCGTCTTTCGGAAGCGGTGGCCGGGGATTTCGAGCGTCTCGGTGCGCAGCACGCGCGCGCGGTCGGGATGGTCGCGTCCGTCACGCCAGGTGAGCCTGAACTTCGCGACCGGCGCGTCGTGGATCTTGCCGAGGTTGTGCTCGAGCCGCTCGACCTCGAGCCAGTGGCCCTCGGGGTCGACCATCCGCCACCAGACCAGGTTGTCGAGCGCGGTGCCCCACAGCACGGCCTTCTTGCCGCCGGCGTTCATCGCGATGTTGCCGCCGATGCACGAGCTGTCGGCCGAGGTCGGGTCGACGGCGAATGCGAGCCCGGCCTGTTCGGCGGCGTCCGCCACACGCCGCGTGACGACGCCGGCGCCGGTGAAGATCGTCGGCTGCGGCTCGGCCACCCCGGGAAGCGGCGTTCGTTCGACGGCGCCGAGCGTCTCCAGCTTCTCCGTGTTGATCACCGCCGAGCGCGGCGTCAGCGGCACGGCCGAACCGGTGTAACCGGTGCCGCCGCCGCGCGGGATGATCGTCAGCCCCAGCTCGATGCACGCGCGCACGAGCGCGGGGATCTCGGCTTCGCGGTCGGGCGTGAGCACGACGAACGGATACTCGACGCGCCAGTCGGTGGCGTCGGTCACGTGCGAGACGCGCGCGTAGGCGTCGAAACGGACGTTGTCGGCGCGCGTGTGCTTCGTCAGCAGCTTGCGCGCGCGCTTGCGCAGGTCCCCGTCGTCGCGAAAGTCCCGCTCGAACTTCGCGACGCACGCGCGCGCGGCGTCGAGCAGCCGGCCGACCTTGGCGTCGCGCGCGGGGTCCGACGGATCGCGCCGCTTGTCGATCTCGGCGAGCCGGTGATGCAGCGCCGCGATCAGTGCCGCGCGCCGCTTCGGGTTGTCGAGCAGGTCCTCCTGCAGGTACGGGTTGCGCTGCACGACCCACACGTCGCCCAGCACCTCGTACAGCATCCGCGCCGAGCGGCCGGTGCGGCGCTCGGCGCGCAGCTCGTCGAGCACGCGCCAGCTTTCCGCGCCCAACAGCCGGATCACGATTTCGCGATCCGAGAACGACGTGTAGTTGTACGGGATCTCGCGCAGGCGGGCCGGCGGTTCGGCTGCGGGTTCCGCGGAGGGGTTCAGCAGTGGGGGCGGCAGCGGGGCGTTCATCGAACTGCAGCAGGTCTTCGACGCTTGGATCCGCAGTGTACTGTTGCGCTGCAAGAACCTTGGCTCCGACCCTGTGGACATGCGGGTTGGCGCGCCGCGGCTGACCGCCCACGGACGCAGCACGCGGCGCGGCTTATCGTGGGGGCCCGCCACCGATCCGCGATACCGCCAGCGCAATGAGCGACGACGCCTTTCCCGATCCGCCCGGGCGAACGCTGCCGCTGTGGCCGCTGGCGCTCGTGGCCGGGCTGCTGCCGGCCATCGCAGGGCTTGTGGCGTGGCAACTGTCGACTTGGCTCGAGCTGATTCCCGCGTGCAATCCGTTCATCGACGGCTGCGTGTCGATCAGCCGCGCGGCGCGCCACGGTCTGCCGAACCATCTGTTCCGCGCGATCGTGCTGCCCGCGGCCGCGCTGCAGGGCCTGACCTGGTGGCTTGCGGCCGCGTGGCTGCGCGAGCTTGCGCTGCTCGCGCCCATGCACGCGCGCGTGCTGGCCGCCACCGGCGCGGTCGCGGCGATCTTCCTGGTGCTGTACGGCACCTTCCTCGGCACCGAGGGCGAGCTGTATCGCTGGTTCAGGCGCTTCGGCATCTGGTTCTACTTCGGGCTGACCGCGATCGCGCTCGTGGTCGTGGTCGGCCTGATCGCGCGCGCCGCGCAGCGCGGCAGCCGCGCGCTGTCGCGGCGGTTCGGCCGCACGCTGCTCGGCCTCGCATGGGTGCTGCTCGCGCTCGGGCTCGCCAGCGTGTTCTCGCCGCTCGCGATCCGCGACGAAGTCGCGCACGACCGCTTCACCAACGTGCTCGAGTGGTGGGGAGCGCTGCTGATCACGCTGTTCTTCGCCGCGCTCGCGCGCGCGTGGCGGCAGACGCGCTTCGCGCTGCGGCTCGCGGTCACGCGTTGAACGGGCGCCGCGTCAGACCGCGAGCGGCGGCTCGGCCATCGCGCCGACCTGCTCGCGCAGCTCGAGGATCCGGTCCTGCCAGTAGCGCTGCGTGCCGAACCACGGAAACGCGGCGGGGAAGGCGGGGTCGCTGAAGCGCCGCGCGATCCACGCCGCGTAGTGCACGAGCCGCAGCGTGCGCAGCGCCTCGACCAGGTGCAGCTCGCGCCGGTCGAAGGCGGCGAAGTCCTCGTAGCCGGCGAGCACGTCGGCAAGCTGCGCCTGCATCTCGTCGCGCGAGCCCGACACGAGCATCCACAGATCCTGCACCGCCGGGCCCATCCGGCTGTCGTCGAAGTCGACGAAGTGCGGGCCGGCGTCGGTCCACAGGACGTTGCCTTCGTGGCAGTCGCCGTGCAGGCGGATCGCACGCACGTCGCCGGCGCGCCGGTAGCAGTCCGCCACGCCTTCGAGCGCCTGCGCGAGCACGGCGCGATACGGCTCGCGCAGTTCCTCCGGCAGCCAGCCGTGCTCGAGCAGCCACGTGCCCGGCTCACGCCCGAAGCTTTCGCTGTCGAGCGCCGGCCGATGCGCGTACGGCCGTGCGGCGCCGACCGCGTGGATGCGGCCGATGAAGCGGCCGAGCCACTCGCGTACGTCGCGCCGGGACAGTTCCGGCGCGCGCCCGCCGCGGCGGGCAAACAGCGCGACGCGATGCCCGGCGACGTGGTGCAGGGTGGCGCCGGCCAGCGCCAGCGGCGCAACGACGGGGATCTCGCGCTGCGCGAGCTCCGCGGTGAACGCGTGCTCCTCCAGGATCTGCGCGTCGGTCCAGCGCCCCGGCCGGTAGAACTTGGCGACGACGAAGCGGCCGACGCACGGCGTCTCGTCCTCCAGTCCGACCTGGAAGACGCGGTTCTCGTAGCTGTTCAGCGCAAGCAGTTGACCGGACGTGCGCAGCCCGAGGTCGTCGATCGCATTGAGCACGACATCGGGCGTCAGGTCCGCATAGGGCGGGGTGTCATTCATGCCGCGATCGTACGATGCGCCGCGTGATACCTTCGCGCCGAAAACTCACGGGAGGAATGGGGCGATGCCCGCACAGGAGTACTTGCGCCGGATCCTGACCGCGCGCGTCTACGACGTGGCGATCGAATCGCCGCTCGACGAGGCGCCGCAATTGACGCAAAGGCTCGGCAACCGCGTGCTGCTCAAGCGCGAGGATCTGCAGCCGGTGTTCAGCTTCAAGCTGCGCGGCGCGTACAACAAGATGGTGAATCTGCCGGCCGACGCGCTCAAGCGCGGCGTGATCGCCGCCAGCGCCGGCAACCACGCGCAAGGGGTGGCGCTCGCCGCGGCCAAGCTCGGCTGCCGCGCGGTGATCGTGATGCCGGTCACCACCCCGCAGGTCAAGGTCGACGCGGTGCGCGATCGCGGCGCCGAGGTCGTGCTGTTCGGCGATTCGTACTCCGACGCGTACACGCACGCGCTCGAGCTGCAGGACAAGCGCAGGTTGACGTTCGTGCACCCGTTCGACGATCCCGACGTGATCGCGGGCCAGGGCACGATCGGCATGGAGATCCTGCGCCAGCACCACCCGGGCGAGCACGGCCCGATTCACGCGATCTTCGCCCCGGTGGGCGGCGGCGGGCTCATCTCGGGCGTGGCGGCGTACGTCAAGGCGCTGCGACCGGAGATCAAGGTGATCGGCGTGCAGACCGCGGACTCGGACGCGATGGCGCGCTCGCTCGCCGCCGGCCGCCGCGTGCAGTTGCACGACGTCGGGCTGTTTTCGGACGGCACCGCCGTGCGGCTGGTCGGCGAGGAGACGTTCAAGCTGTGCAGGCAGTTCGTCGACGAGGTGATCACGGTCGACACCGACGCCATTTGCGCCGCGATCAAGGACGTGTTCCAGGACACCCGCTCGATTCTCGAGCCGGCCGGCGCGCTGGCGATCGCCGGCGCCAAGGCCTACGTCGAGCGCGAGAAGCTCCGGCACAGGACGCTGGTGGCGATCGCCAGCGGCGCGAACATGAACTTCGACCGGCTGCGCTTCGTCGCCGAGCGCGCCGAAGTGGGCGAGCGGCGCGAGGCAGTGTTCGCGGTGACGATTCCCGAGGAGCGCGGCAGCTTCAAGCGCTTCTGCGCGCTGGTCGGCAACCGCAACGTCACCGAGTTCAACTACCGGATCTCGGACGCGAAGGAGGCGCACATCTTCGTCGGCCTGCAGATCTTCAAGCCGTCGGACGCGGCGATGCTCGCGCGCACGTTCGAGCGCGCGGGCTTTCCGACGCTCGATCTGACCGACGACGAACTGGCCAAGCTGCACCTGCGGCACCTGGTCGGCGGGCATTCGCCGCTTGCGCGCGACGAGCGGCTGTACCGCTTCGAGTTTCCTGAAAGGCCGGGCGCGCTGATGCGTTTCCTGTCGAGCATGTCGCCGAACTGGAACATCTCGCTGTTCCACTACCGCAACCAGGGGGCCGACTACGGCCGCATCCTGGTCGGCATGCAGGTGCCGGCCAACGAAAAGAAGCAGCTCAGGGAATTCCTCGCCGAGCTCGGTTACCGGCACTGGGAGGAGACCGACAACCCGGCGTACAAGCTCTTTCTCGGCTGACGCGTTTTCCCGCGCCGTGCTGCGGAAGATTCCGCTGAAGTCCGCGTCGCGCGCCGGCATGCTTTCTCCGTCGTCACGCAGAGGACGCGGAGGAGGCAAGGATGAACGCGGCGGATGGATTGGTGGTTGCGGAACTGAGCCTGACGGACTGGCTGCACGCGGCGTTCGCAGCCGAACGCGCGCCGGAGCGGCCAAAGCGCACGGTCGCGCCGGTGCAACGCGCCGACTTCGGCCGCATCGTCGGCGGCGCGCGCGTGACGTTCTGGTGGATGCTCGGCATCACCCTGCTCGCGATCGCGCTGCGCTGAGACTCCGCGCGAGCTAAGCTCGCGGCATGAGCTCGATCGAAACGCTGGTGCGCGGCCGCGCCGCGGATCTCGGTGACGGCTTCACGGTGCTGCGCGTGCTGCCGCATGCGGCACGGCGCGCGGTCGGGCCGTTCGTGTTCGTCGATCATTTCGGTCCCGCCGTGCTCGCGCCCGGTCGCGGCATGGACGTTCGGCCGCATCCGCACATCGGGCTGGCCACCGTCACGTATCTGTTCGACGGTGCGGTGATCCATCGCGACTCGATCGGGTCGGTGCAGCGGATCGAACCCGGTGCGGTCAACTGGATGGTCGCCGGTCGCGGCATCGTCCACAGCGAGCGCTCGCCCGACGAGGAACGCCGGCGCGGGCACGTGCTGCACGGCATGCAGACGTGGGTCGCGCTTCCGGTCGAACACGAGGAGGACGCGCCCTTCTTCGAGCACTACGCGGCGGCGGCGCTGCCGCGGATCGAGCGCGCCGGCGCGCGCATCCATCTGCTGATCGGCCGCGCGTTCGGCGAACACTCGCCCGTGGCCACGCTGTCGGACACGCTGTACTGCGCGCTCGAGCTGGACGCCGAGGCGCAGGTGTCGCTGCCGCCCGAACATGCGGAGCGCGCCGTCTACGTCGTCGAAGGGCGTGTGACGATCGACGGCGAGCCCGTCGCGGCGGGACAGCTTGCGGTGCTCGCCGCCAGCGGCACGGTCGAACTGGCTGCGCGCCGGCCCGCGCGGGCCATGCTGCTCGGCGGTGCGCCGCTCGGCCATCGCTGCGTCTGGTGGAACTTCGTATCCTCGCGCCCCGAGCGGATCGAACAGGCCAAGGCCGACTGGACCGCGCAGCGCATCGGCCGCATCGAAGGCGAAACGGAGTTCATCCCGCTGCCGCAGCGATGACCGCGGCCGTCGCGCCGACGATGCCCTGGAACGAGCGCTACTTTCCCGCGTCGATGCGGCACCTGGCGCCGTTCGTTCGCGCCAAGGCCATCGAGATCGCCAACGCGCTGCTCGAGCAGGGCATGGACGAGGGCAAGGCGATCCGGATCGCGATCGCGCAGGCAAAAAAATGGGCCGCCGAACGCGGGCTGCCGCTGTACGAGTGACGTGCGCGCGCGGCCGCGGTCAGCGCCGCTGCTTCTGGTAGGTGCCGACCAGCTCGGCCTTGGCGAGCACGTGATCCTTGATCGCGTTCATCAGTTGCGCGCGGGTGGGCTGGCGCAGGTTCGGCAGCTTCGCATCGAGCGCGTACAGCTCGAAGAAGTAGCGATGCCGGCCGATCGGCGGACAAGGACCCCCGTAGCCGGTGCGGTGCCAGTCGTTGAGCCCTTCGTGCGCGCCGTGCGGCAACACGCCGCCTTCGGGCAGCCCCTTCGAGTCGGGCGGCAGGTCGTACACGACCCAGTGCACCCAGCTCATTCTCGGGGCTGCGGGGTCGGGCGCGTCCGGATCGAAGCACACCAGCGCGAGGCTTTGCGCGCCCGCCGGCACGTCGCTCCACGCGAGCGGCGGCGCGATGTCCTGGCCTTCGCAGGTGTACCGGGTCGGGATCGAGCCTTGATGCGCGAATGCGGTGGAAGTGAGTTTCATCGTTCGTCCTCCGTTCGTCGCTCAATCATGAACCCGATTCGCCTGCGGCGCATGCCGTATGCGGCGGGTTGAGCCTGCCGCGTGCTGCGCCCGCCCTCGAATGAGCGGCGAAGGTCGAGCCACGCACCGGCCAAACGTTGCCGCGAAGGTGGCGTGCCTCAGCGGGCGTTTGAACCTGAAAACCGCAGTTGCTCACCGCACAGTGCGCGGAGAGCGCAGAGAAAGGAGGGTGTCGCGGGCTTTGCACCGCTCACTCGTTCGGTGAACGGCGCCTCCGAGACAAGTCGTTGATCTTCCTCTGTGTCCTCTGCTTGCTCCGCGGTGAACTGCAGTTGCGAGGTCGAGCGGTCGACGGCCAACGGTCAACGGCCGACCGACCCTACTTCCTCCCCCGCCACAACCACGCGCGCACTTCGTCGAGCGGGCGCGTGTTCAGCACGTCGGCCTTCTCCAGCCAGCCGCGCCGCGCCTGGCCGACGCCGTAGACGAGGTTGTCGAACTCGTGCACCGAATGCGCGTCGGCGTTGATCGCCACCAGCGCGCCTTCGTCCTTGGCCATCCGGCAGTGCAGATCCGTCAGGTCGAGCCGCTGCGGGTGCGCGTTGACCTCCAGCGCCACGCCGCGCGCCTTGCACTTGCGGATCACCGCGAGCATGTCCACGTCGTAGGGTTCGCGCTGGTCGATCAGCCGGCCGATCGGATGCGCGAGGATCTTCACGTGCGGGTTGTCGAGCGCCGCCAGGATGCGCGCGGTCTGCTTGGCGCGCGGCAGATCGAATTTCGAGTGCACCGCGGCGATCACGACATCCAGCGGCGCCAGCGCCGCATCGGGCAGGTCGAGCGAACCGTCCTCGAGCACGTCGACTTCGATGCCGGCGAGCAGGCGTATGCCTTCGAGCCGCGCGTCCAGCCGCTCGATCTCGTCGCGCTGCTTGGCAAGCCGCACCGGATCGAGCCCGTGCGCGACCGTCAGCCGCCGGCTGTGGTCGCTCACCGCGAGGTACTCGAGCCCGTGCGCGCGCGCGGCCTGCGCCATCTCCTCGATCGTCGCCGTGCCGTCGCTCCACTTGGTGTGCGCGTGCAGGTCGCCGCGCAGATCGCCGCGCGCGACGAGCTTCGGCAGCGCGCGCTTTTTCGCCGCCTCGATTTCGCCGCGGTCCTCGCGCAGCTCGGGCGCAATCCACGGCAGTCCGAGCGCCGAATACACCTCCTCCTCGAATGCGCCGGCGATCGCGCACTTGTCCTTGAACAGCCCGTATTCGTTGAGCTTCAGTCCCTGGTCGATCGCGAGGTTGCGCAGCCGGATGTTGTGCGCCTTCGACCCCGTGAAATACATCAGCGCCGAGCCGTAGCTCTCCTGCGGCACGACGCGCAGATCGACCTGCAGCCCGGACTTCAGCACGACCGAGGCGCGCGTCTCGCCCGACTGCAGCACTTCGGCGACGTCCGGGTACTGCGTGAAGTGGCGGCAGACGGCCGCCCCGTCCGGCGCGGTGGCAAGCAGGTCCAGATCGCCGACCGTTTCCCTCGCGCGCCGCAGGCTGCCGGCGGCGGCGACTTCGACCACACCGGGCGCCTGCCGCAGATACGCGAGCAGCGCGTCGGCGTATTGCGCGGCGATCGCGAGCTTGAAGCGCCTGACCTGACCCATCGTCCGCTCGACCGCCTCGGCGATGCGCTGCTCGATCCTCACACCGAAACCGGGCAGCGAGCGGATCCGGCCGTCGCGCGCGGCGCGCAGAAGCTGCGGCAGCGTGTGCACGTGCAGTTCCTCGTACAGCGCGCGCACGCGTTTGGGCCCGAGCCCGGGCAGCTTCAGCAGCTCGGCCACGCCGGCGGGTACTTCCCTCTTCAGCCGCTCGAGCGCGCCGATCCTGCCGGTCGTCGCGAACTCGCGGAGCTTGGCTTCCAGATCGGCGCCGATGCCCGGCAGCTTGGGCAGCGGCCGGCCGGCGGTGATCGTCGCCGCCAGGTCGAGCTTCAGCTCGCCGACGACGCGCGCGGCGTTGCGATACGCGCGCACGCGAAACGGATTCGCGTTCTGCAGTTCGAGCAGATCGGCGATCTGCTCGAACGCCGCGGCGATGTCGGCGTTCCTGACCGGCATGCTCGCGGCTAGCGGCGCGTCACCGTTTCCTTGGTCTGCTCGGCCTTGAGCACGCGAACGACCGAATCGACCTGTTCGGCGAGCGCTTCCAGCACATTGTCGATGGCCACCAGGCCGGTCAGGTTACCGGCGGCGTCGAGCACCGGCAGGCGGCGCACGCCGGCTTCGCGCATCTTCGCCAGCGCGTCGAGGATGTCGTCGTCCTCGCGCACGGTGGCGAGCGGCTGCGACATCACGTCTCCGGCGGTCAGCGTCGCCGGGTCGAGCGCGACCGCCACCGCCTCGATCACGATGTCGCGGTCGGTCACGATGCCGCTCGGCTTGTCGCGCCGCCCCTTGTCGTCGAGCACGACCACGCTGCCGACGTGCTGGCTGCGCATGATCCGCGCGCACTCGGTGAGCGTCGTCTGCGGCGTCACCGTCACCACGTCCCGTACCGCCAAGTCGCCGATTCGAACCGATTTCGCTCTCATCGTTGCCTCCATCCTGCCTTCATTGCGGCCGCACGAAGCCTTGGACCGCAGCGACATCCACCGTTTCATCATGGACGCGCAGCGGGGTGCCGCGCTGACCTGCGTCAAGCCGCCGGGCCGGGGCGGTGCGAGTAAGCTCGCCTGTGCGACGACGACCGCGGACGGACGCGCCTCGCAAGGAGACCCCATGAACCCGCCGGGCAGCCCAGCGGGCCCATCGGAGAGCGCGCGGCCCGAGGACCGTCGAGGCAGGGATAACCGCCCGCTGACCCCGCACGAGGCCGAAGCGGTCGTTGAGCAGCGCATCGAGTTGTTCGGCATCGGCGCGCTACCGCGCGTCACTGTCGCCCCGCTGCCCGACGGCAGGTGGCGCGTGCGCTGGGAGAACTTGGAGGCGACCGTCGCGCCGATGACGGCGCACGCCTGGCGCGCGTGGCTCGAGGAAAACGTCGGCTCGCTCGACGCCGGCGATCTGGAGACGACCGAGAGTTGAGCGGCGGCTACCGGTCGCGGGCCTCCGCGAACCGGATCACGCCGGCCGTCGGCTCGGAGCCTTCCGCGCACGGATCCTCGTCGAACGCGATGTCGCCGTTCGCATCCGGCACGCCGGTCGCCGCGAGCCCCCTGAAGTCGAACAGCCGCGCGTCCAGCAGGTGCGACGGCACGACGCGCGCCAGCGCGTTGAAGGTGTTCTCGACGCGCCCGGGGAAACGCCGGTCCCACTCGGCGAGCATCCGCTTGACCTCCCTGCGCTTGAGGTTGTCCTGCGAGCCGCACAGGTTGCAGGGGATGATCGGGAAGTTCTTCAGCTTCGCGTAGCGGGCGAGGTCGTCTTCCTTCACGTACGCGAGGGGGCGGATCACGACGTGCCGGCCGTCGTCGGAAACGAGCTTCGGCGGCATCGCCTTCAGCTTCCCGCCGTAGAACAGATTCAGGAAGAACGTGCCGAGGATGTCGTCGCGATGATGGCCCAGCGCGACCTTGGTCGCGCCGAGTTCGGCGGCGACGCGGTACAGGATCCCGCGCCGCAGCCGGGAGCACAGCGAGCACATCGTCTTGCCTGCGGGGATGACGCGCGTGACGATCGAGTGGGTATCCTGCGTCTCGATGTGAAACGGCACGCCGCGGCGCTGCAAGTAGTCGGGCAGCACGTCCGCGGGGAAGCCCGGCTGCTTCTGGTCGAGGTTGACCGCCACGAGGTCGAAGTCGATCGGCGCGCGTTCGCGCAGCTTGATCAGCACGTCGAGCAGGCCGAAGCTGTCCTTGCCGCCGGAGACGCAGACCATCACGCGGTCGCCGGGTCCGATCATGTCGAAGTCCGCGATCGCCTGCCCAGCGAGCCGCAGCAGCCGCTTTTCCAGCTTGTTCGCTTCGCGCGCGGCCTTGTGCGCAGCGCGCGCGGAAGATGCCTGAAGTTCGGCCGTGTCGCTCATCGGTGCGCTCCTGATTCACCACCGGGACACAGAGAACACCGAGACGCTCTGTTCTTTCTCGGTGATCACTGTGCCTCGGTGGTGAATTCATTCCTTGAAGTGAAAGACCTCGATGCCGACTGCCTCGACGTCCTCGTACACGTCGGGCTTTTCGCTCGCCACCCGCACGGCGGCCACGCCGGGGTGCGCGAGCAGCGCGCGGGCGATGTCGTCGACCAGCGTCTCCTGCAGATTGATGTGTCCCTGCGCGATGCGCCGGCGCACGGTGGCGCGGACGAAGTCGTAGTCGACGACTTCGTGGATCCGGTCGTGCTTCGGCGTCGACACCGCGTACGGAACGAACAGATCTATGTTGATCACGAGCCGCTGTGCGCCCGTTCGCTCGAACGCATGGATGCCGATGTTCGCGTCGAGCAGGACCTCGCGCAGGAAGATGCGGCGGCAATGCGACAGCCGCGGGTCCAATAGCCAGGTACTCATCGACTCGAGCTCAAGTTGAGCCGCCGCTTCGCGGCTCGGTCAGGAACATCACGTCGCGCGGCGACGCGGTCAAATGCTGCCCGCCGTCGACCAGCAGCGTCGTGCCGGTCAGCGCAGGATTGTCCGCGGCAAACAGTGCCGCATGCGCGACGTCCTCCGGCGTGCTGGAGCGGCCGAGCACGGTCGCGCGATGTGCGCGTGCGAAGCCGGCTTCGGTCTGGTCGCCCGATTGCAGCGTGATCCCGGGCGCCACACCGACGACGCGCACCCTGGGCGCGAGCGCGAGCGCGAGCAGCGTGGTCGCTTCCTCGAGCGCGCTCTTCGACAGCGTGTAGCTGAAGAAGTCCGGATTCGGATTCCACAGCTTCTGGTCCAGCAGGTTGATCACGACGCCGCGTGCGTGCGGCGCGAGCGCCTGGTGCAGCGCGTGCGCCAGCAGCACGGGCGCGATCGTGTTCACGCGCAGATGGCGGATCAGCGTTTCGCCGCGGAAGCGCGCGGCATCGTCGTAGTCGAACAACGATGCGTTGTTGACCACGCAGTCGAGCCGTCCGAGCGCGGCGATGGCGTCCGGCACCAGCTTTCTGACGCCTCGCTCGCGAGCGAGGTCGCGGCCGAGCGCGACCGCGCGGCGGCCGAGCGCCTCGATGTCGCGCACGGTCGCCAGCGCCTGCCTGCGCGAGGTGCCGTAATGGATCGCGACATCCCAGCCGCTGCGGGCGAAAGCCAGCGCGATCGCACGGCCGATGCGGCGCGCGCCGCCGGTGACGAGCACCGCGCGCGCAGCGCGGCGCCGCCTCATGGGTCGCGGCGCGCAGCGCGCGCCGTCGGTGTCGTCGATGTCGTTTGCATGGCCGGGCTCGGGCGAGCGCGGATTATCGCGTAGTGCCGGTAACATCGCCGGCATGAACGCGCCGCGCCTGCCGCAGCCTTCGCCCGAGGCGCTCGCGCACAGCGAGCGCCTCGCCGCGGCGATCCGCGCGCGAATCGAGGCGGCGGGCGGCTGGCTGCCCTTCGACCGCTACATGCAAGCGGTGCTTTACGAGCCGGGGCTCGGCTACTACGCGGCGGGCGCGCGCAAGTTCGGCGATTCGGCCGCGGGCGGCGACTTCGTCACCGCCCCCGAGATCTCGCCGCTGTTCGCGCAGGCGCTCGCCGCGCAGATCGCGCAGGCGTTCGAACGTTGCGCGCCGCGGATCCTCGAGTTCGGCGCCGGCTCGGGCGCGCTCGCCCGCGATCTGCTCGACGCGCTCGACGCGCGCGGCGCGGCGGCCGAACGCTACGCGATCGTCGAGCTGTCGCCGGAGCTGCGCGAGCGGCAGGCCCGCCTTCTCGCCGGCCGGACGGTCGAGTGGCTGGACGCGCCGCCGGCGGATTTCGAAGGGGTGGTCGTCGCCAACGAGGTGCTCGACGTGATGCCGGTCGCGCTCTTCGTCAAGCGCGGCGAAGCGGTCTTCGAACGCGGCGTGGCGGTTCGCGAAGGACGCTTGGCCTTCGCCGGACGTCCGGCCGATGCTCCGCTGACGCAGGCGGTCGCGGCGATCGAGCGCGAGGTCGGCGCGCTGCCCGACGGCTACGCCTCGGAGATCGGCTTCGTCGCGCAGGCGTGGATGCGGACGATCGCGGGCCGGCTCGCGCGCGGCGTGCTGCTCGCGATCGACTACGGTTTCCCGCGCCGCGAGTACTACCACCCGCAGCGGCTGATGGGAACGATCATGTGCCATTATCGCCACCATGCGCACGCCGATCCGTTCTGGCTGCCCGGGCTGAACGATCTGACCGCGCACGTGGACTTCACCGCGATCGCCGATGCGGCGCACGAAGCGGGGCTCGACGTGCTCGGCTACACGTCGCAGGCGAATTTCCTGCTCAACTGCGGGCTGCTCGACCGCCTGCGGGCCGACCACACGCACGCGCGCGCGAACGAAGCCTATCGGCTGCTTTCGGAGGCGGAGATGGGCGAACTGTTCAAGGTGCTGGCGGTCGGCCGCGGCATCGATGTGCCGCTGCTCGGGTTCGCTCGCGGCGATCGCTCGCATACGCTCTAGGACTGCGGATTGCGCCAACGGGCCAGCACGCTCGCGAGCCGACGTCCCACCCCATGCGCTTGCTCGCCACGCTTTTCCTCGCCCTCGTCGTGCTGACCGCGCTGCAGCCCTGGCTGCAGAAGCTCGGTATCGGGCGCCTGCCCGGGGACTTGCGGTTTCGCATCGGCAGCCGCGAGTACCTGCTGCCGTTCGCCAGCACGCTGCTGCTGACGGCGCTCGTCGTTCTCATCGGCAAGCTCATCTGAACGCTCGCGAATCGGCGGGATGGCGCGCACCGCGGCGCGCGGCATGATCGCCTGCGCGGTAGGAGCGCAAGGGGCGGCGAAAGACTCGCATGAACGACGAACAGCAATCGTTCGATCCGAAGCTGGAGCACGAGCGCATCCGCGCGCGGCGCGCGCTGTGGGAGGAGCGCCGGCCTGACGCCGATGCGCTGCCGCCCGAGCATCCCGTCGGGCTTGCGTTCTCCGGCGGCGGCATCCGCAGCGCCACCTTCTCGCTCGGGCTTGCACAGGCGCTGGCGGCCAGGAAGCTGTTCCCGCAGATCGACTATCTGTCGACCGTTTCGGGCGGCGGCTATACGGGGTCGTTTCTGGGCAGCCTCTTCCTGCCGCGCACCGCCGAGCTGACCGTACCCGACCCGCGGCCGCAGCAAACGCGGCAGGCTGCCGCCGAATCGGCACTTGCGGCGGCCGAGCGCGCCGAGCGGCTGCTCGCGGATGCCCCGCACGCGACCACCGCGTCGATCCGCGTCGGCGCCGTGGAGAAAACGATCTTCCATCCGCTGCGCTGGCTGCGCGAGAACGGCCGCTATCTGACGCCGAGCGGCGCGCGGGACCTGCTGTTCATGGCGGCGTTTTATCTGCGCTCGCTGCTCGGCGTGCACTACGTGCTGGCGCTCGCGCTGATCGGCGCCGTGCTCGCGGTGTATGTGGTCCGCATCGGGCTGCACGTCGCGGGGCAGGCGATCGGCGGCGCGATCGCGCCCCGGCTCGACGGGTTGGACTGGGATCTTGCGGTGATCGGCGATGCGCTCGCGTGGTGGTGGAGCCCCATCCTGTGGCTCGTGCCGCTCGCTGCCGCCGCGATCGGCGGCCCGCTCGTGCTGATCTACTGGCTCGTGTTCCGGCAGGAAAGCGCGGCGAAGCTGTCGGCCGAGGAGCGCGCGATCAAGCTCGGTCCGTACTGGCTGCTCGTCGCGAGTCTGGTCTTCGGCGTGCTGCTCGCGCGCTTCGACCGCTGGGACAACCCGGTCGTCTTCCTGCTCGGCTACGGCGCGTACCTGGCGATCGCCACGCTGCTGGCGCAGCGCTTTTGGCTCGCGCGGATGCTCATGCCCGGCGAGGACTGGAGCCATACGTCGGCGGTGGCGCGCGCGCGGCTGAAGCTGACGCAGGCGCTGACGGCCACGCTCGCGCTGCTCGCCGCTGCCGCGGCCTGCGGTTTCGTCGACTCGTTCGGCCAGACGCTGTTCGTCGCCTGGTTGCGCGATCGCCCGGGCGAACTCGCAGCGCTCGCCTCCGGCGGCGGCGCGATCGCGATCGCGCTCGCCTTCGCGCGCAAACTCGGCGAGGCGGTCGGTGCGGACGCGACGGCATGGGCAAGGCGGCTCGCGCGGCTGCGCAGGCTCGTCGCGCTCGCCGTGGCGGCGGCGGCACTGGCCGCGATCGCCGCGCTGCTGGTGGCGTTCGTTCAGTGGATCGTCTGGAGCCCGTGGCTCGCCGAACTGCGCGTCAAACCGCAGGCGCGGCTCGCGACCGGGCACTTCGCGCTGCTGATCGGCGTGGCGCTCGCGTGGGCGCTGCTGGCGGCGCTGGTGCGCGAAAGCCTGGGGTTCCTCAACAACTCGACGTTCCACCGCTTCTACTGCGCGCGGCTCGTGCGCACCTTCCTCGGCGCGGCCAACTTCAGGCGGCTCGCCCGGCTTCACGAAGCGCTGCACGCGCCGCTGGCGAGCCAGTCGGACGCGCACGCGCTGTTCGTCTCCGAATCGCATCCCGACGACGAGGTCGCGCTGCGCAGCTACTACGCGGGCGACTCAGCCGGTCCGCTGCACCTCGTCTGCGCGACCGTCAACGAAACGCTGTCGCAGACCTCGAACCTGGTGCGCGAGGATCGCAAAGGTGTCGCGCTCGCGGTCGGCCCGCTGGGCATCAACGTCGACGACCGCTTCCATCGCTGGGCGCCGCCGGTGCACGAGATCGGATCGCGGCTGCAGTTCGCCGATCTGCCCGCACCGCCCGACACCGCAGGCGCCGACGCGCGCGAGGACTACGACCGCCAGACGCGCTGCGAGCGGCTCCCGCTCGGCGCGTGGGCCGCGATTTCCGGCGCGGCCGTCGCGACGGGATTGGGTCGCATGTCGGCGAAGGGTTTTTCGATGCTCGCGTGGCTCGTCAACGCGCGGCTCGCGTACTGGTGGCTGCCGGCGGCGAAGATGAGCACGCAGCGGCGCGAAAGCCCGCTCAAGACCTTCGACCTCGTGCGCCAGGAACTGACCGGCGGCTTCTACGGCCGCCGCGGACTGCGCTGGAACCTGTCCGACGGCGGTCACTTCGAGAACACCGCCGTCTACGAGCTGCTGCGCCGGCGCGCGGCGCTGATCGTCTGCGCGGACAACGGCGCCGATCCCGAGTACCGCTTCGACGACCTGCAGAACCTCGTGCGGCGCGCGCGGATCGACTTCGGCGCCGAGATCGAGTTCCTCGACGAAGCGGAGCTGGCGGCCTTCGCCGGACGGCTCGGCCGCGCGGAGGCCGCGCATTGGTTCGGCACGATCGAGCAGTTTCGCGACCCGGCGCGGCGCGGTGACCGCTGCGCGCTCGCCGCGCGCGTGCGTTATGCGGCGGGGGCGGACGGACTCGCGCGTGCGGCGCTGCTCGTCGTCGTCAAACCCGCGGTGCCCGGCTTCGCGCCGCTCGACGTCAAGCTCTACGCGCGCCGGCAGCCGGCTTTTCCGCAGCAATCCACCGGCGATCAGTTCTTCGACGAAGGGCAGTGGGAAAGCTATCGCAGGCTCGGCGAGGCGATCGGCCTGCGCCTGTTCGACCTGTGGCCCGGTTTCGTCCGCGAAGCGCGCGCGCTCGCAGCGGCCGCCTAGGGCGCAGCGAGCGTTCTCAACACGGAGACACCGAGAACACGGTGGAAAGCCAAAGAGCGTTGAGTTTCACGGCGTCTCCATAACGGGTTCTTCGGCATTGCGGACGGAGCGCGAACGCCGAGGGCACCGACAAGAAGCCTCTGTTGCAGTCCTCTGTGTTCTCCGTGTCTCTGTGGTGGGCCTAAACCGCTGCGCGCGGCGATGCGCCTCAACGCGAAGCGGCGGCGACCGCTTCGAGCCGCGCCCGGCGGACCGCAGCGGCGATCGCGGCGGTATCGGGTGCGTGGCGCGCGGCGATCGCGCCGGCGTCGACCGCGGATGCCGCACGCAGCGCGCGGCGCAGCGCGTCGAGGTTCACCGCGTCGAGCGTCTCGACCGCCCGCAACAGCAGCTCGAAGCGCTCGGGGCGGCGCAGCGCATCGGCGCGCTCGAGCGCTTCGAGCAGCGCGTGTGCGTCGCGCGCCTGCGGCAGCGCTTGCCGCAGTTCGACGAGCAGCCTGGCAAGGCCCGCGGACTCGCCGTCGACCGGCAGCTTTCCGAGCAAGCCGGCGAGCTTCGCCGGCGTGCCGCACGCGGCGGCGAGGATCGCGAAGCGCGCGGCGAGCGCGAGCCCGCGATCGGCGGCGCGGTCGAGCGCGGGCGCGACGGCGGCCAGATCGGTCAGTTCGGGATAAAGCCGAGCGATCAGACCGCAGTCGCGCAGCGCTTCGATCATCCGCGACGGCTTCGCTTCCGTCAGCCCGCGCGCCAGCTCCTGCCAGACGCGCTCTGGCACCAGCGCGTCGGCCTCGCCGCGGTCGACGATCGCGCGCATCAGCGCACGCGTCTCCGGTGCGATCGCGAAGTCGTGAAAGCGCGCGGCGAAGCGCGCTACGCGCAGGATGCGCACGGGATCCTCGACAAACGAAGGGCCGACGTGACGCAGCACCTTCGCTTCGAGGTCGCGCCGGCCGCCGAACGGATCGATAAGCGTGCCGTCTTCGTCCATCGCGATCGCGTTGATCGTCAGATCGCGCCGCGCCAGATCCTGTTCGAGCGTCACGTCGGGCGCGGCGTGGAAGACGAAACCCTTGTAGCCCGGCGCGGTCTTGCGCTCGGTGCGCGCGAGTGCGTATTCCTCGTGCGTTTGCGGATGCAGGAAGACCGGAAAGTCCTTGCCGACCGGCTTGTAGCCGGCGGCGATCATCTCGTCGGGCGTGGCGCCGACGACGACCCAGTCGCGGTCGCTTTCACCGTGGCTGCGGCCGAGCAGGCGATCGCGCACCCAGCCGCCGACCGCGTACACCTTCATCGGTGCTCGATGACCTCCGGCTCGGCCTGCGCGGCGGCGATCCATTCCTGCATCGGCGGCAGTTCGAGCACGCGCTCGCTGTAGTTGCCGAGCGTGGGCGGCAGCGTCACGCCGTAGGTGACGAATCGCGTCACCACGGGCGCGAAGAATGCGTCGGCGATCGAGAAGGTGCCGAACAGGAACGGCCCGCCCGAACGCGCCAGGCACTCGAGCCAGATGTCCTGCACGCGCCGCACGTCGGCGGCGACATCCGGGCGCTCGAGCGCGGCCGCGCCCTTTTCAGGGTGCCGCGAGCGGATGTCCATCGACAGATGCGTGCGCATCGCGGCGAATCCCGAATGCATCTCGGCGGCGACCGAACGCGCCTGCGCGCGGCTGCTCACGCGCGCCGGCCACATGCGGCCGCGCGCCTGCGTCTCGTTGACGTATTCGCAGATCGCGAGCGAATCCCACACGGTCAGCTCGCCGTCGATCAGGCAGGGCACGCGCCCGCTCGGCGAGTGCTTCAGGATGTTCGCCTTGGTGTCGGGCTGGTCGAGCGCGATGCGGATTTCGTCGAACGCGACGCCGGACATTTTCATCGCCAGCCACGCACGCAGCGACCACGACGAGTAGTTCTTGTTGCCGACGATCAGGGTCAGGGCCATGGCGGGGACTACCTCCTTGCGCGCGCGCGGAAACCGCCAAAGCGCGTGCGCGGATGCAGCCCGGCGAGATAGATCGACGCTTCGGCTTCGAGCGGTGTGGGCGCGATGCCCAGCTCGGGCGCGGGCCGGTACGGCTGTTGCGAAGCGACGTTGTCGCGCTTCATCGAATCGAGGTTGTCGCGCGAAAGCAGCGGCTCGCCGGGCGCGTGCTCCATCAGCCAGGCCTGCAGCCGCGCGATCGGATCGGGCAGCGCGAGCACCGGGCGGCGGTGGCCGGCGGCGGCAGCCGCAAAACGCACCAGTTCGCCCAGCGTGTAGATCTTCGGCCCTGCCAGCTCGTACGTCTTGCGGTAGGTCGCGCGGTTGTCGAGGCTGTTGGCGAACGCGCCCGCCACGTCTTCGACCCACACCGGCTGGAAGCGCACGTTCGCGCCGCCGATCGGCAGCGCCGGAAACCAGCGCGCGAGCCGCGCGAACAGATTGAGGAAGTTGTCTTCGGCGCCGAAGATCACCGACGGCTGGAAGATCGTCCAGTCGAGTGCGGACGCGCGCACGAGCCGCTCGGCCTCGCCCTTGCTGCGCTGGTACAGCGACGGGCCGTCCGGATCGGCACCCAGCGCACTCATGTGCAGATACCGGCGCACGCCGAGCTTGTCGCACGCGGCGACGATGCGGCGCGGCAGCTCGACATGCGTCTTCGTGAACTGCTGTTGCGTGCCGTGCAGAATGCCGACCAGGTTGACGACCGCATCCTGCCCGCGCATCAGCCGCTCGAGGGTGGCGTCGTCGTGCACGTCGGCCTCGACGACATCGCAGGTCGGCAGCAGGATCAGGTGCTTGGCGCGCTCGCGTCGGCGGGTCGGCGCCAGCACGCGGCAGCCGCGCGCGACGAGCGCATTGACCAAGTACCGGCCGACGAAGCCCGAGCCGCCGATGACGAGTACGTTCGTGTGATGCATGTTCGCGATGCGAGATGCGGATTGCGACGGCAGTCCGCATTGTAGGGCGCGCATCGCGGTGCCCGTCGCAGACCGCGTTGCGCGCCCGCGCGGCAAGCGGGTCAGGGCAGCGCGGTCGTGCCGGCCGCTTTGGGGGAAATCACGCCGAGCCGCGCCTTCAGCGACTGCGACCGGTTTTCGAACAGCGCCGCGTAGTACACCGTGTTCGACATCACGCGTTTGACGTAGTCGCGCGTTTCGTTGAACGGAATCGTCTCGACGAAGATCGCGCCCTCGACCGGGCGCGCCAGCGCGGCACGCCACGCGCGCGCGCGCATCGGCCCGGCGTTGTACGCGGCCGAAGCGAGCACCGGATGGCCGTCGAGATCGTCGAAGACCATGCGCAGGTAGGCGGTGCCGAGTTGCAGGTTCACGTCCAGATCGGTGAGCCGCGCGGCGCGGTGGTCCGAAACGCCCATTCGGCGCGCGACGTAACGGGCGGTGGCGGGCATGATCTGCATCAGCCCCTGCGCGCCGGCCGACGAGCGCGCGTCTTGGATGAAACGCGACTCCTGCCGGATCAAACCGTACACCCAGGTCTCGTCGAGGCCGGCCGCCTGCGCGTAGCGCGCCAGCGTCGCGCGGTGCGGCGCCGGGAAGCGTTGGGTGAAGTCGTGCTCTTCGCGCGTGCGCTCGGAGGTGGCAATCATGCGATCGTAGACGCCGCGGCTGCGCGCATATTCGGCGGCGGCGAGCAGCTTGCGATCGTCGAAGCCGCGCAGCTGCCACGACCACTCGCGGTTACCCTCGGCGCGCAGCCCCAGTTCGAAGAACTTCAGCGCGCGGTCGAACCCCGCGTTCACCGCGAAGCTCGCAACCTGTTGTTCGGTGGGCGGCGCAGCGCGCGGCGGCAGCGTCAGCGGCAGCCCCAGTTCTTCGGCGGCGAGCTTGCCGTAAAAGCCGAAGCGGTGCGCGATCGACCGGTACTGCGCCTGCGCTTCACCGTCGCGGCCGGCGGCGGCGAGCGCACGCCCGTACCAGTACACCCACGCCGGCTCGCGTCGCAGTTCGGCCGGCATGCGTTCGACCGTGCTGCGAACCATCTCCCAGTCGGGTCCGCCCGGGGCACGCAGCGCCGCCCGCACCTGCCACTCGAGCACTTCGTCGGCGCGCGCGGCATCGTCGCCGGTGCCGACCTGTTCGCCGCCGCGGCGGTACCACTCGACCGCCTCGGGCAGCAGCTTCAACGCTCCCATGTGGCCGATGCGGCCCCACACGATGCCGCGTTGCTCCGGCGAAAGCTGCAGGTGCAGCGCGTCGGCGTGGCGCGCCGCCAGCGCGGGATCGTCGCGCGCGAGCCGGACGATCGCGACGATCGCCAGTTCGCGTTGCGTTTCGCGCGCTCGTCGTTCGTGCGCGGCCAGCCAGGCCGCGGGACGATCGACTGCTTGCGCGAACTGCGCGGCATCCAGGCTCGGGATCGCCGTCGCCAGCTGCTTGGCGGTGGCGATCTGGTTCTGCTCGACGAGCGCGCGCACGCGCGACCACGCCGAGATGTGCCCGGACGCGAGCAGCGCTTCGGTGAGCGCCATGCAGCCTTCGCCGCCGGACTCGCGGCTTGTGGCCAGCACGCGGCGCGCCTCGCGCGCAAGCTCGTCGATGCGGCGGCCTTCGTTGCGCGTGTAGCGCACGAGCATCGCGTAGCAGCGAAGCTGGCCGTCGTCGTTCCACACGAGCCGCGGCAATTCGCGCGCAAAGGCGGCGTAATCGCCGCGCGCGCCGAGCGCGAGCAGCCATTCGAGCCGCATCCGGTCCGCGATGTAGGTGCCTGCGTGGCGTTCGATGAAGCGCGCGACCGCGGCGTCGACCTGCTCCGGCGCATCGCTGCGCAGCCGCGCCTGCACGCGCCAGAACTCGACGTACGCGGCGAGCGGGTGATCCTCGAGCATGGCCGCCAGCGCGGCGAGCCGGTCTGCGTCGCCGACGCGGGCGGCCTCGCGCGCGGCGACAAACGCGTCGTCGGGCGACAACGTGGCCGGATTCGCGAAGGCGGGTGGCGGCGCCGCGATCATCAGCGCGGCAGTACAGAAGACGGCGAGACGAATCGGCATCGGATGGAGCCTAGCAGCACGTGCCGAAACACGACAAGCTTTGCTGTGAGCGGCGAATCGCGCAAAGTTTGCGCGAGCGACGCACGGGTCGAACGCCGAATATTCACGGCGGTTCGTTGCGCGTTCGCGGTATCCTGCGGCCCGACCGCACCGCGCGATGGACACCAAGGACCCAGTGTTGCCGCCCGATCCGGAACGCGCCGGCTTGCGCGCGCGGCTGTTGGCGCTGCGCGCGGCGCTGGCCGATCGCGAGGTTCGCGAGCGCGCGCTGGCCGCGCGCGTCGGGCGCTGGCTGCGCACGATGCCGGTGGCGCGCCTCGGGTTTTTCTGGCCGGTGCGCGGCGAACCCGATCTGGCGCCCGTAATCCGCGAATGGCTGGCGGAAGACGCCGCGCGAACGGCAGCCTTGCCCGTGGTCGCCGGCGAAGTGCTCGAGTTCGCCGCCTGGACGCCGGACGCGCCGATGCGGGTCGGCGCTTACGGCATTCCGGTGCCCGCGGCGGTCCGCAAGGTCGTACCGCAGCTTTTGCTGATTCCCTGCGTCGGCATCGACGACCGGCGCTATCGGCTCGGTTACGGCGGCGGCTTTTACGACCGCACGGCGGCCGCCTTCGCGGTGCGCCCGGTGCTGGTCGGCGTGTGTTTCGATTGCGGTCGAATCGCGTCGATCGATCCGCGGCCGCACGACGTACGGCTCGATCTGGCGATCACCGAGTCGGGCGTACTCTAGTTCGGATTGCGGACCGCGGATTGCGACGCGGACGCCGGTCGCTCGGCGCCGTACGTCGACGCCCGCCGTGATCCGCGATCCGCAATCCGAACAGGGCGATACGCTCACGTGAGTCGGTGCGGCCCGCGCTTGAACTCCTCGACAATCCACGCGCGGAAGGTCTCGACCTGCGGCAGGTGGGCGCGGCGCGGGTTGACGATGAGGAAGTAGCGGTAGCCGGAACTCATCCGCAACTTCGGAAACGGCATCGCCAGATCGCCGCCGGCCACCAGATCGTCGAGAAACGGCGTGCGCACCATCGCCACCCCCTGCCCGCGCACGGCGGCCTGCACTGCCTGGTCCACATACGTGAAGTAGAGGCGGCCGGCGCGCGGCCGTACCGGGCCGGCTTTGACGAATTCGAACCAGCGCGCCCAACTGCTGTACGGCGCACTGGGCAGGGTGTCGTCCATTTCGAGTAGCGGCAAGCTCAACAGATCGGCAGGCGTATTCAGGACGAGCCCCGACGACTCGAGCAGGCGCGGACTGAGCGCAGGCGCGACCTGCTCTTCGCCGAGCAGCAGCGCGCTCGGGTCGACGCTCGCGCCGGGCCGCAGCCAGCGGATCGCGAGGTCGACCTCCTCGGCCTCCAGATCGACCAGGCGGTCGGCCGCATCGATGCGGATCTCGATCTCCGGATGTGCCTTCTGGAAGGCCGCGAGCCGCGGCACGAGCCACAACGACGCGAACGAGGCGTAGGTCGCGACCGTCACGCGCGGCGGCCCGCCGACGCCGCGGATCTCGTCGACGCAGCGGTCGATCGCGCCGATGCTCTGTCGCACCGCTGCGAACAGGCGCTCGCCGGCGGGCGTCAGTTCGAGCGCGCGTGTGCGGCGGACGAACAGCGGCTTGCCGATCTGCCGTTCGAGGGAAGCGATCTGCCGGCTGATCGACGACTGCGTCAGGTTCAGCTCGGCGGCTGCCAGCGTGAACGACAAGTGGCGCGCCGCGCTTTCGAAGCCGCGCAGCGCGAAAAGCGCGACCGGTCGCGCGGCGCGGCGTGCGGCGGCGGGTTTGGCGGGCATCGTGCGGTCGCTGGCGCCGGGGTTCGGAAGAGGCCGCCTACCATACATGCATATAATGCATCCATCAACTGCGATCTTTTCGTTTGTCGAAGTGGCGCCCGGGGCATTCAATTCGACCGTGTCGACGCATTCATGCGCCGAGCGAATGGGAGACGTGGATGAGCCGGGAACCGATGACGGTGCGCACGATCGATCTGGGCTACGAACAGATGCTGATGTTCGAGTCGCACCCGGGCGCGAAAGTGCGCGTGCTGTACGGCAGCGTTTGGTTGACCGAAGAGGGGCTGCCGGACGATTCGATCGCCGGCAGCGGCGAAGAAGTCGCGCTGCGGGCGCGCGGAGCCGCGCTGCTCGAAAGCCTCGCGCCTGCGCGCGTCGAGATCGTCGAGCGCGTCTGGCGCGCGCCGCGTCCGTGGCGCCGCTTGATCGAGGCCGCGGCTGCGCTCGCGCGGGGCGTGCAACGCTGGCGCACGCGGCTGCAACTGGCCGGCACGCCATCCGCCTGAACCCACGACTTTTCGCCGCGATCACTTTGCCCCCGAAGGAGACTGCCGTGAACGCCTGGAAACCCGATTCGTTGTGGATGTGGCTGTTCGGGCTGGCCGTGGCGGCGGTGCTCGGCGGCGCGGTGCTCGGCATCGGTGCCGCACCGGCCGGCGCGCTCGCCTGCCGGGTCTGAGTTCGACGGCGGCCGTTCAGCCGGCCGAAAGGCCGAGGCGCCGCCAGATCGCGAGGGTGGGCTCGGCCTGATTCATCGTGTAGAAGTGCAAGCCCGGGGCGCCGATCGCGAGAAGTCGTTCGCACAGGTCCGTGACGACGTCCAGACCGAAGGCGAGGATCGATTCGCGATCGTCGCCGAAGCTCTCCAGCCGCTTGCGGATCCAGCGCGGAATCTCCGCGCCGCACGCGTCCGAAAAGCGCGCGAGCTGCGCGTAGTTGGTGATCGGCATGATGCCCGGCACGATCGGTACGGTGCAGCCGAGTGCGGCGACGTCATCGACGAAACGGACGTACGCGTCCGGGTTGTAGAAGTACTGCGTGATCGCCGAATCGGCGCCGGCGCGCACCTTGCGCACGAAGTTGGCGAGATCGTCGGCGGGCGAACGCGCCTGCGGGTGACACTCGGGGTAGGCGGCGACTTCGATGCGGAACCAGTCGCCGGTCTCGGCGCGGATGAACTCGACCAGCTCGTTCGCGTAGCGGAAGTCGCCCGCCCCGCCGGCCGCGCCCGAAGGCAGGTCGCCGCGCAGTGCGACGAGTCGGCGAATGCCGATGCCGCGATAGCGCTGCAGCAGCTCGCGCACCGAGGCACGCGTCGAACCGATGCACGAGATGTGCGGCGCGACCGGGCGCCCTTCGCCGTGGATTTCCAGAACCGTCGCGAGCGTACCCTCGCGCGTCGATCCGCCGGCGCCGAACGTGACCGAAAAGAACGCGGGATCGACATCGGCGAGCCGCGCACGCGCGGCGCGCAGTTTGGCGGCGCCTTCCGGCGTCTTCGGCGGGAAGAACTCGAAGCTGAAGGAGCGCTCGGTCATCGCGGCGGGCTCGGGCCGGCGATCATGGCGTGCCGTGGGTCCGCTTCGGCAGCAGCACGGAAAACGCCCATGAGAACAGGCTGAACAGGATCGCGCCGGCCAAGCCCCACCAGAAGCCGGCGACGTGAAAACCCGGCAGCAGCGCCGCCACGCCCCAGAACAGCAGTCCGTTCAACACCAAGAGAAACAGCCCGAGCGTGACGATCGTCACCGGCAGCGTCAGGATCACGAGCACCGGCTTGACCAGTGCGTTGACGAGTCCCAGCACGATCGCGGCGACGAACGCATGCACGGGGTCCTGCACCTGGACACCGGGCAGGATCAGCGTGACCAGCCACAACGCGACCGCGTTGAGGATCCAGACGAGAAGGATGCGCATCGTTGTGCCTCGGGTGTCGGCCGCCGGGTTCGGGTGCAGGGCGTCGCTCCGCTGTCAGCGATCGCGGTCGACGGCGAATCGGGTTGCCGATACGCCGGACCGCCGACGGCCGTCGCTCAGTACCGATAGTGCTCCGGCTTGTAAGGCCCTTCCTTCGGAACGCCGATGTAGCGTGCCTGCGCGTCGGTCAGCTCGGTCAACTGCGCACCGAGCTTCTTCAACTGCAGCCGCGCGACCTTCTCGTCGAGGTGCTTGGGCAGCGTGTACACGCCGATGGGGTACTTCGCCGTGTTGGTGAACAGTTCGATCTGCGCGATCACCTGGTTGGCGAACGAGCTGGACATCACGTAGCTCGGGTGCCCCGTGGCGCAGCCGAGGTTCACCAGCCGACCCTTGGCGAGCAGGATGATGCGCTTGCCGTCGGGGAAGATCACGTGGTCGACCTGCGGCTTGATCTCCTCCCACCGATACTGCGCGAGTGAGGCCACGTCGATCTCGTTGTCGAAGTGACCGATGTTGCAGACGATCGCCTGGTCCTTCATCCTGCGCATGTGATCGTGCGTGATCACGTGGAAGTTGCCGGTGGCGGTCACGAAGATGTCGGCCTTGTCGGCCGCGTAGTCCATCGTCACCACGCGGTAGCCCTCCATCGCCGCCTGCAGCGCGCAGATCGGGTCGATCTCGGTGATCCATACCTGCGCGGAAAGCGCGCGCAGCGCCTGCGCCGACCCCTTGCCGACGTCGCCGTAGCCGCACACCACGGCGATCTTGCCGGCGATCATCACGTCGGTGGCGCGCTTGATCCCGTCGACTAGCGACTCGCGGCAGCCGTACAGGTTGTCGAACTTGCTCTTCGTGACCGAATCGTTGACGTTGATGGCCGGGAAGGCAAGCGTGCCTTCCTTCGCCATCTGGTACAGCCGCTTGACCCCGGTCGTCGTTTCCTCCGTCACGCCCTTGATGTGCGCGAGCCGCTTCGAATACCAGGTCGGATCTTGCGCGAGCCGGGCTTTGATCGATGCGTACAGATGGGTCTCTTCCTCGCTGCTCGGGCGAGCGATGACCGAAGGATCTTTCTCCGCGCGGCTGCCGAGGTGCAGCAGCAGCGTGGCGTCGCCGCCGTCGTCGAGGATCATGTTGCTGTAGCCGCCATCGGGCCAATCGAAGATGCGGTGCGTGTACTCCCAGTAGTCGGCAAGCGACTCGCCCTTGACCGCGAATACCGGCGTACCGGTGGCCGCGATCGCCGCGGCGGCATGGTCCTGCGTGGAAAAGATGTTGCAGCTCGCCCAGCGAACCTGCGCGCCCAGCGCCTGCAGCGTCTCGATCAGCACGGCGGTCTGGATCGTCATGTGCAGCGAGCCGCTGATGCGTGCGCCGCGCAGCGGCTGACGCGAAGCGAACTCTTCGCGGATCGCCATCAGCCCCGGCATCTCGGTCTCGGCGATGCGGATCTCCTTGCGGCCCCAGTCGGCGAGCCCCAGGTCGGCGACGACGAAGTCGTTCTTGGCTGAAGTCGTGGATTTGAGTACGGCGCTCATCTCGCGCCCTCCTTCCGGAAAAGAAGTTTGCGAGCGCCGTTTACGCGCGCCGCCCCGAGTGCCGCGGCGGCGTCTTCGAGCCTGGCGGAGTCCGGCGAACGCGGCTCCGTTGCAACGCTCCTCGAAGGGACTGGCATCATAGCCGAATCGACCCCCGACGGCGGCGGGTCGCTCCCCATCCGGATCGCCGGCGCGAGGGATGGCGCGGCGGTCACGCTCCCGTCATGATTGTCGCCGGAGCAGCCCCGGTGCGCGACGTGCATCGAAAAAGAGGTTGCCGGCAGGGAGGAGCAGCGCGTGTTTCCACTTGGAAGGCGCGATACGGGAGAAGTGATGGGCGCGGCCGCGTCGGTCGTCATCTTCGTCGCCGTCTACGCGGCGTGTATTTCCGAGTTCGGCGTCCTCGCGGCGCTGGCGCTAGGCTGGCTTCCGGCCGCGGTCGCCGCGGTGGCGGGTGCGCACGCGGTCCGCTTCCTTTGTCGCTTTGCCCGGCGCACGCGGCCGGTCGTTTCTCGAATGCCGTAGCCCCGCGCAAACCGGCGCGCTGAACGGCGGCCGGCGGGGCTCGATTCGATCGACCGACCCTCACGCTCGGCGCGCTTGCGTCTGACCGCGGAGGCACACTGACCGAAACCGCGCGATCTGCGTTCACGGCGGCCGGGGTCCAGGGATCGGTGCCGGAAGCTACGACGGTGTGCACGGCACGCACGATCGCCGATCCGTGTGCGCCGCGAAACGCTTCGTCCACGCGCTACTGCGGACGCGGCTTGCGGCTTCGCGTGACGCCGCCGCGGAGGTGGCGCGGGTGGCCGACGGCCAAACGGCGCGCGACGGGGCGCCGGCGCCTTCGGCGCGGTGTCTCGTGCAACACAGGTTCCGGCGTCCGGCGCGAGTCGTTTCTTCGATTTGAGAGCGCACGCAGATCGTGTCGGCGGACACTCGACACGGAAAACGCGTTGTGGCGAGCGGAGCGCCGGCGCCGAGTGCGGTGCCCATCGCCGCGGGCGCACAGGCCGACGGGCGCACGGTATTCATCGAGGCGCCGTCGCGCATGCCGACGACACGGCCTCGTTGCCGATCCATCGCGGAAGAACGCTGGACGGGCGCGACGTCGCAGATGTCGTCCTCGACACCGGCGACGGCCGAACGGCTGCGTGCCCGACAGCGACCGTTTCCAACCAACGGGCCGACGCAAGCGGCGCGCTCACCGACGTGCCGCGTCGCCGGCCCAGATCTCGTCGACGCGCGTGAGGCCCCAGCGCTCCGGATCCTCGCGGGCGACGATGCGGTCGCTGGTGCCCGGCCGCGACAGGTCGATCGTCTCGGGCGGAATGTGGTGGTTCGACTTCGTCGAGAAGAACGACTTGACCTTCGGCGCGAGCAGAGCGCCTTCGGTCTGGTCGATGACGACGCCGAGCCGTCCCGATTGCATCCGCACGAGCGAGCCGACCGGATAGATGCCGACCGTCCTCACGAAAGCCTGGAACACCGATTCGTCGAAATGTCCCGCGCTCCATTCGGCCATCCTGCGAATCGACTCGGCCGGGTTCCAGCCGCTCTTGTACGGCCGGTTCGACGTGATCGCGTCGTAGACGTCGCACACGGCGCCCATCTTCGCGTACAGGCTGATCGCGTCGCACCTGAGCCGGTGCGGATAGCCGGTGCCGTCGATCTTCTCGTGATGGTGCAGGCAGACGTCGAGGGCGATCGAACCGGCGGCGCCGCCCGCGAGGAGGATGGCGTGACCGTGTACCGGGTGCGACTTGACCGCTTCGAACTCCGCATCGGTCAGCTTGCCCGGCTTGTTCAGGATTTCGAGCGGAACCTTGGCCTTGCCGATGTCGTGCAGCAGGCCCGCAAGCCCCAGCTCGCGCGTGAGGTCGTCGTCCAGCCTGAGCTGGCGCGCCAGCGCGATCATCAGCGCGCACACAGCGACCGAGTGCATGTACGTGTATTCGTCCTTGTTCTTCAGCCGCGCGATGCTGATCAGCGCGCCCGGATTGCGGCTGACCGAGTCGGAGATCTCCTCCACCAGCGAGGCCGCGCGCGCGGCGTCGATCGCATGGCCCATGCGCGCTTCGTTGAACATCGCGACCACCGCGGGCTTCGCCTCGCGGCAGATCCGCGCTGCGCGCGGGCGGCGGCTGCGGCCGCGCGATCGCGCGTGCCAGCTCGCGCTCGATCTCTCCGTCGACGCGCTCGCGGGTGATCACCGTGCCTTCGTCGTGCTCGACGTCGAGGCCCTTGGAGGTGTCGATCCACACCTCGGCGATGCCGCTGGCGCGGTTGCGATCGATGTCCTGCGGTTCGGTCAGCTTGAATCGCGTGCGCCAGAACGGGTGCTCCATCCAGGAGCCGCACACTTCTTCCACGTA
>FWPU01003131.1_pt1 | contig 42748 bp, 25 predicted proteins | sample 2228361 | NCBI WGS metagenome assembly FWPU01 (sample SAMEA103939777, study PRJEB20133) | metagenome | reverse complement strand
ATGGCGCCTGCCGCCGCGACCGCGGCGGCGAGCCGCGCTGCGCCGCGCGCCAGCCGCGCCCGGCGGCGGTCGCTCGCCCGGCGTCGGGGTGGCTCGAGGGCGAGGGCGAGAGCGGCGTCGCGAACCATGGCCGGCGTGATCGTGGGCGTGCCGTCCCGTTCGCCGGCCTCGAGCACCCGGTTACAAAGAATGTTCACCAGGCGGGGCACGCCGGCCGAGTACCGGTGGATCGCGTCGACGGCGCGCGGCGTGAACACGACCGGACCTGGCCCGCCCGCGAGGCGGAGGCGGTGCGCGATGTAGGCGTCCACCTCCGACCGCGTGAGCGCTTGCAGCGTACAGCGGCGCGAGATGCGCTGGTCGAGCTGCCGCATCTCGGGCGCCTTCAGGAGCGTCACGAGGTTGAGCTGGCCGACGAGCAGGATCTGCAAGAGCTTCCGCCGGTCCGTCTCGAGATTCGTGAGGACCCGCACCTGTTCGAGGGTCCCCGACGGAAGATTCTGCGCCTCGTCGATCACCACGACGGCCGTGGCGCCGATGCCGACGAGCGAGAGCAGGAACTGATTGAGCACCTCGACGAGTTGCTGGGCGGTGGCCCCGACGAGCGCGCCGCGCCGGACTTCCTCCTTGCCGACGACCCCGAAGTCGACCAGGATGGCTCCGAGCAGCTCCGCTTCGGTCACGAACGGGTTCAGCACCAGGGCACTGAAGGTGAGGCGCCCGAGCTGATCGAGCAGCGTCCGACACAGGGTGGTCTTGCCGGTCCCGATGTCGCCCGTGAGGAGCAGGAAGCCCTCCCCGCGGGCGATGGCGTGGACGAGCTCGTCGAGGGCGCGCTGGTGCGAGGCACTCCGGAAGAAAAAGCGTGGGTCGGGAGTGAGGCTGAAGGGCTGCTCGGTGAAGCCGTAGGAGTGTTCGTACACGATGACGGCCCGCCGGGGCCCGAGCCGGGCGAGCTCCTGCGCGGTGCGGCTCCAGCTTACTGGAGGTCGCTCGCCGGCTCAAGCCGAATCAGCGCGGGCCTCGGCCGGGCGGCGTGCGACCGCCCGCGGAGCCGTCCCGATGGCCACGGGCGCTCGGCCTTATATACTGGGCCAAGAGACCCGGCCTGGACGGGCGCCCGCGGGGCGTGCGGGGCGGGGCGGACGGGCGAGGGCGTATGCAGAGACTCGTCTTGTTGCGGCACGGCGAGAGCCTCTGGAACCGGGAGAATCGGTTCACGGGCTGGACCGACGTGGGTCTGAGCGAGCGCGGCGTCGCCGAAGCCGTCGACGCCGGCCGGCGGCTGCGCGAGGCCGGCTACACGTTCGACGTGTGCTACACGTCGGTGCTCAAGCGCGCCATCAAGACGCTGTGGATCGCGCTGGAAGAAATGGACCTGATGTACCTGCCGGTGCACACCCACTGGCGGCTCAACGAGCGCCACTACGGGGCGCTCCAGGGACTCAACAAGGCCGAAATGGCCGCACGGCACAGCCCCGAGCAGGTCTTCCTCTGGCGCCGCAGCTACGACGTGCGGCCGCCGGCCCTCGACCCGGACGACGCGCGCCATCCGAAGCACGACCCGCGGTACGCCGAGGTCGACCCGGCGCTGCTCCCGCTGACCGAGAGCCTCAAGGACACGGTGGCGCGCGTGCTCCCGTACTGGACCGAAGTCGTCGCCCCTGAGATCCGCCGCGGCGCCCGGGTCCTCATCTCGGCCCACGGCAACAGCCTCCGGGCGCTCGTCAAGTACCTCGACGCAATCCCCGACGCGGAGATCCCGAAGCTCGAGATCCCGACCGGCGTGCCCCTCGTGTACGAACTGGACGAGGCGCTGCGGCCCATCCGCCACTATTACCTCGACCCGGCGACGGCCCCGTAGCACCGGGCGCCACCGTCGTACCATCACGACATCCACAATTGTTGATTCTTCTTCTTGACAGGCCCGACCGGGCTGACGTATGCTCGGTCCACCTTTCGTTCGCCGAAAGGTTTTATCCAGAGTGGCCGAGGGAACAGGCCCGACGACGCCACAGCAACCTGGCTGCAGGCAGCCAAGGTGCTAACTCCTGCCCGGCAACGGGAGAGATAAAACCGTCTGCCTCGCGTCTCGGGGCGGCGCGCATCTCGCTCCCAATGCTCGAGCGTTGTTAGGAACCGGGTCTGATCCCGGTGCGTCCGGAGCCGCCCTCGCGGTCGGGCGGCGGGATCCCGCGACCCGACGGGCAGGAGTCGTCGCGGGCGCTCGTCCTCGGGGAGGGGGGCGTGACAGCAGTGCGCGTCGGGTTGCTCGGATTCGGCCAGGTGGGCCGGGCCGTCGCCCACCTGGCCGTCGTGGCTCGGGAGTGCCTGCGCGCGCGGGGCTGCGACGTGCAGGTCACCCACGCGCTCGTGCGGGACGTCTCGGCGCGGCGCCCTGACGCGGGGGCGTCGCCCGCCCTCGAGGACGACCCGGATCGCTTCTTCCGCCGGCCGGTCGACGTCGTCGTCGAGGCGCTCGGCGGGGTCGAGCCGGCCCGGTCGCTCGTCGGGCGCGCACTCGATCGGGGCGTGCCGGTGGTGACGGCGAACAAGTCGCTCGTCGCGGTGCACGGAGCCGCGCTCGAGGCGCTCGCGGCGCGCCGCGGCGCGGCGTTTCGGTTCGAGGCGTGTGCCCTCGCCGGGGTGCCGTTCATCGGGACGCTCGGGCGCCGGCCGCTCCTCTCGTCGGTGACTCGCTTCAGCGCCATCCTGAACGGCACGACCAACTTCGTGCTCTCGGCGATGGCGCGAGACCGCCTCCCGTTCGCCGAGGCGCTCGCTCGCGCGCAGGCCCTCGGGCTCGCCGAGCCCGACCCGGCGGCCGACGTGCAGGGCGTCGACGCCGCCGAGAAGCTCGCCGTGCTCGCGCGCCATCTGGGGGCCCGGACCGTCGCGCTCGACGCCGTCGAGCGCACCGGGATCGGTGAGGTCGAGCCCGACGATCTCGCCCAGGCGGCGGCGCTCGGCGGCGCGATCCGGCCGGTCGCCTTCGCGGGCTTCGACGCGGAGTGGGTGAGCGCTTTCGTGGGTCCCGCCTTCGTCCCGCGCGAGCACCCGCTCGCCTCCGTCTCCGGGCGCCTCAATGGCATCGTCCTTGAAGGCCGGTTCGTGCAGAACCTGTTCTTCAGCGGTCCCGGCGCCGGGCCCGACGTCACGGCCGCGAGCATCCTGGACGACGTCGTCGAGGTGGTCGCCGGGCCGACGGCGAGGAGCGGTGGTCTGCGCGCGCGAGCACCGTCGACGGCCTGCGTCCGCGCGCCGGTGACGCCCTGGTTCGTGCGTCTGGTGCTATCGCCCGCGGCGACGGAGGCGACCGCGATCCCCGAGCTCCTGGCGGCCCACCGGGTAGAGATCCGGCGATCATCCGGGGTCGTGACGGCCGGGGGCGCGACCCGACTCTACGTGTTGACTCAACCCTGCACGCGGCAGGTGCTGGAGGGCGCGCTCTCGGTGGTGCGCGCGGCGACCGGCGGGCAGGCGTATGCCCTGCGCGTGCTGGAGGGATGAGGGCAGGGGACAGGAGGGGAGACGATGGAGTTTGCGACCAAGACGATTCATGCCGGACAGCCGTCGGAGCCCGAGACCGGGGCGCTCATCGCGCCCATCTTTCAGACGTCGACCTATCAGCAGCAGGCGCCTGGCGTGCACCGGGGTTTCGACTACACGCGCACGAACAATCCGACGCGCGAGCGGCTCGAGCGCGTGCTCGCCGTGCTCGAGAACGCGGCCCACGCGGCGGTGTTCTCCTCCGGGCTGGCGGCCGAGCAGGCGGTGCTGCTCGCGTTCGTGAAGCCGGGCGACGAGGTCGTGACGCCGCGCGACGTCTACGGCGGGACGTATCGGCTGCTCACCCGGGTCTTTCACCCACTCGGGTGCCTCGCGCGTCAGGTCGACCTGACGGACCTCGAGGCCGTCGATCGGGCCATCACGCCGAAGACGAAGCTGGTCTGGGTGGAGTCGCCGACCAATCCGCGCCTGCTCGTCTGCGACATCCAGGCGATCGCCGAGCGAGCCCACGCGCGCGGAGCGCTCGTGGTCGTCGACAACACGTTCGCCACGCCGTTCTTCCAGCAGCCGTTTCGCCTCGGCGCCGACGTCGTGATTCACAGTGTCACGAAGTACCTCGCGGGCCACTCGGACCTCATCGAGGGCGCGGCGCTCGCCAACGCCCCGGCGATCTTCGAACCGATCCGATTTCTCCAGAACGCCCTGGGCGGCGTGCCCTCGCCGTTCGACTGCTGGCTGACGCTCCGCGGGCTGAAGACGCTCGAGTTGCGGATGCTGCGCCACGCCGAGAACGCCGGCGCGATCGCTCGGGCGCTCGACGGGCACCCGCTCGTGCGGCGCGTCTACTATCCAGGGCTTCCGCACCACCCCGGGCACGAGGTCGCCAGGCGGCAGATGACGGGCTTCGGCGGCATGGTCTCGTTCGAGCTCGACGGCACCGAGGCGGAGGCTGTCTCGCTGGTGAGCTCGCTGCGCTACTTCGCGCTCGGCGAGAGCCTGGGGGGCGTCAAAGCGCTCGTCTGCCTCCCGGCCCGGATGACGCACGCGTCGATCCCGGCCGAGGCGCGCGCGGCCCTCGGTCTCTCGGACACGCTCGTGCGGCTGTCGCCGGGCTGCGAGAACGCGAGCGACCTCGTCGAGGATCTGCTCGACGGGCTGGCGCGGCTGGAGCGAGCGCGGCGGGCCCGGCCGACGCCGGCGCGCGCGGCGGCAGAGGCGTGAACGCCGAACCCGCGTTCACCCTGAGCCGTCGTGCGGCCGCAGGGCCACCCAGATCGACCGTGCGGTGAGGACGCGATGGTCGAGGCCGGCGGCGCGGTCGAGGCGCGCGAGGGTCGGGGGCAGCTCGACGGCGAATCGCCACTCGTCGGCGCGCCCGCCGGCCGCCTCGGCGCTCGCTGCCCACCTGTCCCATTCGGGCACGACGCCGCGCGCGATGGGCTCGATGACGAGCAGGCGCGTCCCGGCGGTGGCGGCGGCGAGGAGGCGGTGGAACAGCCGGCGCCGCCGCGGTGCGTCGAGCTCGTTCAGGACATACGCGGCCACGATGGCTGCGGGGCGCGGCGGGAGGCGGAAGTGCGCGAGGTCGGCGCGCACGGCGCGTCCGCGCAGGCCGAGCGCCCGGTACGTCCAGGCCGCCTCGCCGACGGCCCACGCGTGCGCGTCGACGCCCACGAGGCGCGGTCGCCCGCCCGACTCGAGGCTCCAGGCGGCACCGGCCACGCCCGTCCCGCACCCGAGGTCGACGATGGTGTCGAGCGCCGGGTCGGCCGCGCCGAGCGCCCGCACGATCGCCCGCACCGTCAGGAAGTGGAGCCCCCCGTAGTAGAGCGCAAACGCCGCGCGCTTGCCGGCCGAGGCCAGCGCGCGCACCCGACAGGGGGCGGGCCGGCGCCTGCGTCCTTCGACGTAGGCGGCCGACAGGGCGCGCACCGCGCGTGCGAGCTCGGCCAGCCGGAGACCGGCCCCGTGGCGCGTCTCGAGAAGCGCAACCCAGGCGGGGAAGTCGGGCGCGGCGGCCGAGGTCCCGTGGGTCATCGCGCGGCCTCCTCGCCCGACGCCGGGGTTTTGTGCGAAGATGGCAGCCCTGACCGAAGATGCCCGAGCGGACACCCTATCCGGCTCGGAAGGAGGTCGACATGCTTCGCGCCAACCGGTCACCTGCGCGGGTCGCCCTGCTGTTGTGGACCGTCGTCGCGCTGGCCGTCTCGCCGGCCGCCGCCCAGTCGAAGACCAAGCTCCTCGACAAGGAGACGTTCTTCCAGATGGAGTCGGTTTCGAGCCCCCAGATCTCGCCCGACGGGTCGCAGATCGTCTTCGCGCGCGGGTTCGTCGACATCATGCACGACCAGAACGCGTCGAACCTGTGGATCGTCGACGTCAGGGGCGAGCGGCTGCGCCAGCTCACCGAAGGGACTTATCGGGACAGTTCGCCGGCGTGGTCGCCCGACGGCAAGCGCATCGCGTTCTTGTCGAATCGCTCCGGCTCGACGCAGATCCACGTGCTCTGGGTCGACACGCGCGAGATCCTGCAACTGACGCGCGTCGATCGCGCGCCGTCGAATCCGACATGGTCGCCCGACGGCCGGCTCCTGCTCTTCACGATGAACCTGCCGGACGAGACGCCCGTCCTGCCGGTGAAGCTGCCGACGACGCCGCGCGGCGCGCAGTTGGCGCGCGGCGCCGTCGTCGTGGACCGGACGACCTGGGGCGCCGACGGCGTCGGGCCCACCACCAAGAGCTACAACCACATCTTCGTCGTCGACGCGGTCGTGGGCGGCACCCCCCGGCAGGTGACTTCGGGGAATTACAACCACAGCGCCGCGGCCTGGTCGGCTGATGGCAAGACGATCTACGTGTCGGGCATCCGCAAGCCCGACGCCGAGTATCTGCGCAACGACTCGGAAATCTATGCCGTCGACGTGGCGACCGGGGAGGTGAAGACCCTGACCGACCGCCGCGGGCCCGACACCAACCCGATCCCCTCGCCCGACGGCAAGTGGGTCGCCTACACGGGTTACGACGACAAGAACTACACGAGCCACCTGAGCAGCATGTACCTCATGGACCCCGGCGGCGGCAACAAGCGCCTGTGGGCCGGCGACTTCCCGAGCTCGCCGAGCGCCATCGAGTGGGCGGCCGACAGCTCGGGCGTCTACTACTCGATGCAGGAGCGCGGCGAGCAGAACACCTACTTCCTGCCGGTGACACCGGGCAGCGCGCCCCGCAAGGTAACGAGCGGCGCGCACATGCTGACCGGCGTGTCGATCGCGCGCAACGGCCAGGCGGCGGCCGTGCGCTCGACGATCAGGCAGCCGGGCGTGCTGGTCACGTTCGCGCTCGCGAAGCCGTCGGAAACGAAGGTGCTGGTCGACGTCAACGCGGACGTGCTCGACGGGGTCACGCTCGCCGACGCCGAGGAAATCTGGTACACCTCGACCGACGGGCTGAAGATCCAGGGCTGGCTGATGAAGCCGGTGAACTTCGACCCGACGAAGAAGTACCCCATGGTGCTTTGGATCCACGGTGGGCCGTGGAGCATGTACTCAGTGGGCTGGAGCTGGGCCTATCAGAACTGGGCGGCCAACGGCTACGCCGTCCTCTGGACGAACCCGCGCGGCTCGACGGGCTACGGCCAGGAGTTCGTCAACGGCATCCAGTTCAGCTACCCGGGGAAGGATTACGACGACCTGATGGCCGGGGTCGACGCCGCACTGGCGAAAGGGTGGATCGACCGGGACAACCTGTTCGTGTGCGGCGGGTCGGGCGGCGGCTTGCTCACGGCGTGGGTCGTGGGGCACACCAACCGCTTCCGCGCGGCGGTGTCGATGCGCCCGGTGATCAACTGGCACAGCTTCGTCGGGACCACCGACGGCACGAGCTGGTACCGCCAGTTCCGGAAGTACCCGTGGGAAGACCCGATGGAGTACGCCGTGCGCTCGCCGCTCCACTATGTGGCCAACGTCACGACGCCGACGATGATCATGACCGGCGAGGCCGACTTGCGCACGCCCATCTCGCAGACGGAGGAATTCTACCGGGCGCTCAAGCTGCTGCGGAAAGCCGACACCCTGATGGTCCGCATGCCGGAGGAGTTCCACGGGTGGCGTCGGCCATCGCACCAGTTGCTGCAGCAGCTCTACCTGATGGCGTGGTTCGAGAAGTACCGCACGCCGGCGAGCAAGCAGGCGATCACGGCGCCCGACGCGCACTGACCGGGGATGGGGCTTGCAGCGACGCGAAAGTTGCGTATGATCGCGGTGCAACCCGTTGCTCCGCGTCACGCGGAATCGTGGAGGACGCATGGAAGAGCTTCCGAAGGGACCCGTGACTGGCAGTGAGCCGGCAGCGACGGCGCCGGCTCCGGCCCCCGAGGCGCCGGCTCCGACGCCGAGCGCCGCGTCGGCCCCCAAGCGGGCGGCGGCCGCCCCGGCGCGGCCCAAGAAAGCCCCGGCGCGCAGGAAGAGGGCAGCCCCCCGCAAACAAGCGGCCGCAAGAAAGCCGGCGCGCGCGGCCAAGAAGAGGGCGCGCGCCGCGAAAAAGCCCGCGCGCAGGGCCACACCTCGACGACCGGCGGGCAAACCGGCTCGCAAGGGTCGCGCAAGGAGGTAGCCCGCCCGACCTCGCCCCGGAGCAGCCACGACCGAAGACTCCGGCCGTGACTGCTCCGGGAGGGCAGCTGGGGTGAGTGACGGGGGTCGAACCCGCGACACCCGGAGCCACAGTCCGGTGCTCTACCACTGAGCTACACTCACCGTCCGCGTCGGGTGGCGCTCGGCTGGCTGGCTCGAGCCGTGCCGAACATCCAAGTCTAGCACTCGCGTTTTTCGCCGGGCAACCCCGCGGTACCCGCGGCACGCGCGGCAAGCACCCAGCGCCAGAGGCCCAGGTGCCAGCGGGCGTCGGCGAGGGCCAGCGCGCGCACGAGGAGCTCGGTCGTCGCGGTGAGGACGGCGACCTGGAGGCTCCAGGCCGGCAGGTTCGCGGCCCAGGGCGGCGGCGTTACTCGACCTCCTCGGTCGCCTTGATGAGCCGAGCGACCTCCCGCCGTTCTCTCGGGGTAAGACCCCGACTGCGCGCCCGATGGACGAGCAAGGGTCTCGCGGATCCGTCGAAGATGCGGTCGATCAAGTCGCGGACGAGCCAGGCGAGCACCCGGTGGCGCGGGTGCGTCGGACGGTAGACGTCGGCGCGCTGGACGCGGCGCCGGGCGAGGTGCCCCTTGTCCTCGAGGTTCTTCATCATGGTGCGGATCGTCGTGTAGGCGATGCGGGGCCGCTTCTGCTAGCATGACGGCGATCGCGCGCCCGTAGCTCAGCCCGGACAGAGCGTCGGCCTTCTAAGCCGAGGGTCGCAGGTTCGAATCCTGCCGGGCGCGCCACGCCTCGCTCGCGTACCGGGTGGGTGCCCCCTGAGCGGCTTGGCGGGGTCGGCGTCGCTTGCTGCTGACGTCCCTTGGGCTACCATGACGCGGTGATGCGTCGTGGGCGTGCGATCTTCTGGGTCAGCCTGGCCACTCTGCTGGGGCTCGCGCTCCTGGCTGGACTCCAGGTCGTCCGGCGCGTCCGCGCAGCCCTCCCTGTCACCGACGGACGTCTGGTTGTGAGCGGCCTGGGCGCGCACGTCGAGATCGTGCGCGACAGAGACGGCGTCCCGCACATCTTCGCCGCGAGCGACGCCGACGTGATGTTCGGTCTCGGCTTCGTCCACGCTCAGGACCGGCTGTGGCAGATGGAGGTCCAGCGCCGCCTCGCTCACGGCCGCTTGGCCGAGATCCTGGGCCCGCCGGCCGTCCAGGTGGACCGGCTGTTTCGCACGCTCGGCATCTCACGAGCCGCTGCGCAGGCACTCGAGCACTACAGCGCCGAGACGCGAATGCTCATCGACGCCTACGTAGCCGGCGTGAACGCGTTGTGGTCGACGCGCTCGCGCCGCACGCTGCCAATCGAGTTCGCGCTCCTCGGCGTCAGGCCCGAGCCCTGGCGTCCGGTCGACGTCGTCGCGTGGGCGAAGGTGATGGCCTGGGCGCTCGACGGGAACTGGCGGAGCGAGCTGCTTCGGGCCAGCATCTCGGCGCGCCTGGGTGCCGACCGGGCGGCGGACCTGATGCCGGCCTTTACGCCCGACGGCCCCCTGATCGTGCGCGACCTCGGATGGCTGACCTCGCGGCCGGTCGGCGTCGCCTCGCCGCACACCGGTGCGGGCGCCCGAGTGACCCCGACGTCAGGGCGGGTCGCCACGCTGAGGCATCGGCTGCTCGCGGCGGCGCAGGAGGTCGAACGCCTGACTGGCCTCGGCGTGCCGGGAAGCGGCAGCAACAGTTGGGTGGTTGCGGGCGCGCGCACCACGACGGGTGGGCCGCTCCTCGCGAGCGACCCGCACCTGCCGGTGCAGCTTCCCTCGACGTGGTACCTCGCGCATCTTGAAGGCGACCGCTACCAGGCGATCGGCGCGACGCTGCCCGGGGCGCCCGGCGTCGTGATCGGCCACAACGGACGTATCGCCTGGGGCCTGACCAACGTGATGGCCGACGTGCAGGATCTCTACGTCGAGCGCGTGCACGACTGGCGCTTCGCGGCGTTCGACGGCGCCCTCGAGCCGATGAGCGTGCGGCACGAGACGATCCGGGTGAAGGGCGCGCCCGACGTCCCACTCGCGGTGCGGGCGACGCGTCACGGGCCGATCGTATCGGACGTCGTGGACGATGGTGCCGGTGTCGGCACGGGCGCGGCGCTCGCCTTGCGGTGGACGGCGCTCGACCCGACGGACGGGACCGTGGAAGCGCTGCTCGAAGTGGGCCGCGCGGGCTCGTGGGACGCCTTCGTTCGGGCCCTGTCCCACTTTCACTCGGCGATGCAAAACGTGGTCTACGCCGACGTGGAGGGCCACATCGGCTACTACGCGGCGGGCGCGCTGCCCATCCGCGCCGCCGGCGACGGCATGGTGCCGGTGCCGGGCTGGACGCGCGAGCACGAGTGGCGCGGATACGTCCCGTTCGAGCAGCTCCCGCACGCGTTCGACCCGCCGGACGGGGTGATCGTGACGGCGAACAACCGGGTCGTGGGCGAGCAGTACCCGTGGACGATCGGAACGACCTGGGAGCCGCCGTACCGCGCGGCGCGCATCCTCGAGCGGGTCGATGCGACGCCGAAGTTATCGAGCGACGATCTCGCCGCCATCCAGGCCGACGTCGTCTCGGGCCAGGCGCAGCGGTTGCTTCCCGTCCTGACGCGACTCGAGGGGCGCACCGACCGCGAGCGCGTGGCGATCGCGCTGCTCCGGACGTGGGACGCCCGGGTGGCCGCAGAGAGCGCCGCGGCCGCCGTCTACGAGGCGTGGCTGGCCGAAATCCCCCCGGCGCTCCTCGGTGATGACCTCGGCGTGCCGCTGCTCGCCGACTACCTGCGAGACACTCGACACGTCGCGCTCGCGCTCCACACGTGGCTGGCCGAGGGGAGGCTGGCGCAGTGGTGCGACGATGTGAGGACACCGGCAGAGGAAAGGTGCGAAGCCGTCCTGCTCGACGCGCTCGCGCGCGGGCTCGACACGATGGCGCGCACCCAGGGCGGCGCCGACCCGTCGGGGTGGCGGTGGGACCGCGCGAACGAGGTGCGCTTCGGACATCGGCCGTTCGACACGGTGTTCTGGCTGCGTCCCTGGTTCAGCCGGCGAGTCGCCGTCGGTGGCGATCGGGTCACCGTCAACCCGGTCATGCGCGTACGAGGCGAGACGATCGCGCCCTCCTACCGTCAGATCGTCGACCTCCGACATCCTGACGCCTCGCGCTTCGGCCTCGCGCCGGGCCAGTCGGGTCAGCTCGGCAGCCGCCACTATGCCGACCAGCTGGCGGGGTGGCGGGAGGTGTCGCATCGGCCGATGCGCTGGCGCCGCGCCGCCATCGAGGCAGCGGCCGCCGGTCGCCTTCGCCTCGAGCCGGCACGGTGACCGCCGGGGCGACCTGCGCTACACTCTTGGCTCGCTTCGGGAGGGCCTGGTGATGGGATGGATTCGATGGAGCATCGGGGTCTCGGCGGCGGCGATGCTCGCCGTGCTGGGGACCTTCGTCTTGTTCACGGCCGAGGGGCAGACGACCGCGGGCGCCGCAGGCGACGCGGGGCTGCAGGCGGCGTCGGCGGGCCAGGCGGCTCAGGCGACGGCTCCAGCCCCCGAGGATGACCCGGTCCGCATCCTGGTCGGCCGACTCGACCTCGAGCGCTACAAGGCCACGATCAAGGGCCTCACCCAGTTCGGCGACCGGCGCCAGGGCACGGACCGCAACCGCGCCGCCATCGACTGGATCGAGGCGCAACTCCAGAGCTACGGCTGCCGCAACACGGAGCGGCTCAAGTACGACTACCAGCCGCCGGCTTCTGCAGCACGCGGCGGCGGGGCCGGGCGAGGCGGCGCGACGGGCGGTCAAGCCGTCGGGCGCGGCCGCGGCGCACAAGGCCCGCAGAAAGGGTTCCGCGGGCCCACGGGCGTCAACCAGGACCCCAACCGCCAGCCCGACCCGAAGCTCCGCGAGCTCAATCTGCCGCCGAGCACGCCGGGCCCGCGCGAGCAAGTGTACTGCACGAAGGTCGGCACGACCCGGCCCGACGAGATGTATATCATCGGGGCGCACATGGACGGCCACGGCTACGGCGAGGCCGCTAACGACGATGGGTCGGGCACGGCGATCGTGATGGAGCTCGCGCGCATCTTCAGCATGCCCGACGTCGAGACCGAGCGATCCCTCCGCTTCATTCTGTGGAACAATGAGGAGACGGGCTTGAACGGCAGCCGCGCCTACGTCGAGCAGCGGCGCGCCCTGCAGGGCACGGAAGACCCGCCGGGCTCCGGCCGGTATCCGGAACCGAAGTGGCTGGGTATGATCCAGCACGACATGATGCTCTTCGACCACGGCATGCCGCGCGCCGACGGAACGGTCAGCCACGAGCAGCGGCCGGAGGCCGACGTCAACATCGAGTTCGCGGGCACCTCGAAGCGGGCGGCGGAATCGCAGGCGCTGGCCTGGTTCTTCAAGACGGCCAACGACCGCTACGCGACCGACTATCCGGCCGCCGTGGGCAACCGCATGCAGAACACCGACTCGGTGCCGTTCCAGGACGAAACGGCGGCGATCAGCCTGCGCGAGCTCGAGCGCGGCGCGCAGATCGGCGCGGGCTGGGACCCGCACTGGCACCAGCCGACCGACCTGTACGTGACGTTCAGCGACAAGGACTTCCGCCTCGGCCTGAACGCGGCCCAGACGACGCTGGCGGCCATCGCGCAGCTCGCTGGCGCGCGGCTGAAGCGGTGAGTCGCGCAAACCGGGGCGAGGCGGCGGCGAGCCGCGCGGGGGGCAGGGCGGGCGACGCGACGCGCCACGCGCCCGCCGCGGAGCTCGGGGCGGAGCTCGAGTCGAGGCACGGGGGCGAAGAAGACGGGTCAGGGCGTCGCCGTCTTGAGGCGGTAGCTGCCGACCGCGACGGCGACGGCGGCCGGCCGGTCATTGCCGGCCTGCTCCCGCACGACATCGCCCAGACACACGACGTCTCCGGGCGTCACCCCCGGCACCGCGCTCGGCAGCTCGAGCACGATCTCGACCGCCGTGCGCAAGCTCGGGGGCCGGTCGGTGCGGAAGAGCACGCCCGAGCGGCTGATGTTCTCCGTGACCGCCGGCCGCCACGACACGTCGGTCGGCGTGCGGTACCGCATGGGAAGCGCGACGGCAAAGCGCGGGGCGCGCGGCTTCCCGGTGGCGGGATGGGGCTCACGCACCGGTTGGGCACTCACCGCGCGGCTGCAGACGATGAACGCAAACGCATCCTCGCCCGGACCCCGCCAGACGTAGCGGCAAGCGCGACAGAACAGCCACGTCGATTCGGGCGTAGCTTCCAGTTGGTCGACCGTCGCGGTCTGCCCGCATCGGGGGCACACGTACGGCACGGGGCCCTCGGGCGTCGAAACACGACCTTCCCCGCGGAGGCGCGACGCGACCGCCATCGCGGCGTGCAAGACTAACTCGTGTGGTGCAACTTGCCGGCCACCGTCCCACCCTGAACGCTTCGTCCCGTCTAACAGCGTAGTGGCGTGAGGTTTACCGCCAGCCGACTGTGCCTTGATGGCGCTGGTGTGAGTACGTGGGTGACCAGCTCATGTTACGACATTGAACACACCCGCTCGGCATCGACGCCTAATCAGAGGTTCTAGTCCTTACCGTCCAGTCAGTTAGGGCTACGTGTCTCGTCTGAGAACTTATGGCAATTCTGTGAACAGCCCGGAGTGGCCTAGTCCCTTACTAGGGCCACTCCGGACGTTCTCGTGCCCGTTCACTTGACAGGTGCCGGGGCGGTCAACGAGAGGTTGTACTTGGCGAGCGCGGTGCTCAGCGCACCCGCCTTGGCGAAGAGCGCGTTGGCTTCTTCAATGGCCTTCGGGACTTCCGCCTTGGACTCGGTGTAGGCTCGCATCGTCTGCTCGGTGGGCCACATCCCGCCCATCAGCCCGTTTTTCGCCAGGGCCACCCGCGCCACGACGCTCCGGGGTGGGGTGCCGCCCCGGCCGCCGGCCTGGGCCGCTGGTGCGGCGGCTGCCTGGCCGCCGCCGAACCCCCCGCGTCCGCCGCCCGGCGCGAACCTGGGTGCGAGCGAGGCCACCGCCTTGTTGACGGCGTCGAAGCTGGCCTTGACATCCGCTGGAATGTCCTGTCGGCTCGCCACCTCCTTGGCGAGCTCGCTCATGCGGGTGTTGAGCTGGGAGAGCGGCGTGGCGACGGCCGTGACGCGACGGTGCAGCTCGTGCATCTCCATCGCCATGTCGAACAGGCGCTTCCGCTCGGCATCGGTGAGGACGACCTCCGGGTCGGCCGTGACGCGCAGCGGCTTGCTGTCGACGGGTTTTCCGTCGACGAGGAGCGAGACCGTGTAGACGCCGGGCAGCACGAAGGGTCCGGCGGTCGCCGCCGCGCCGCCGCCGAACCCGCCGCCCGCGACGCCCGCGCCGCCGCCGCAACCGGCGCCGAACGGGCTGCGGTCGGCCGGAGCGGCGCCCGGGGCTGCGGCTTGCGGTGCTCCGCCGGCTTCACGGCCGCGGCCCCCGCGGCCCGAAGCGGGTGGCGGCAGTGGCTGCACGCGCAGGTCCCAGCACGCGGACTGGATGCCGGGCTTGGTGCGGTCGGCGAGCACGGGTGCCGCGATCTCGCGGACCTCGCGGCCGCTGGCGTCCGTGATGCGTAGCGCGACCTCGTTCACCTGTCGTTTGAGGAACCAGGAGATGACGGCTGCCTGCGGTGGATTCTCGCCGAAGAAGGTCTGGTCACCCCAGAACTCGTAGTTGCGGTCGCGCGCCGGCCGCCGATAGAGGGCGTAGGGCGGCGGCGTGAACAGCTTCGCGTCGGCCGTGGCCGCTTGGGCGGCGGCGTACTCCTGGATCGGCTCGAGGTGGTCGAGGATCCACAGGGCGCGCCCGTGCGTCGCGAGGATCATGGCGTTGTCGCGCGGGTGCAGCGTGATCTCGTCGATCCGTACGGTCGGCAGATTCGCCTTGAGGCGCATCCAGCGCCTGCCGCGGTCGATCGTGACGAACAGACCCGTCTCGGTTCCAAGGTAGAGGACGTCCGGATTCTTGAGGTCCTCGGTGAGCGTCCGTGCCACCTCGTCGGTGAGGTTGGCCGCGATCGACTGCCACGTCTGCCCGTAGTCACGACTGGCGTAGATGTGCGTCTTGAAGTCGTTCTGCCGGTGACCGTCGAAGGTGGCGTACACGGTGCCCTCGTCGAATCGCGACGGGACGACTTCGGACACGTAGATCCCGGCGGGCAAGCCGGGGACCTTGTCGATCACCTGGGTCCACGTCTTCCCCCCGTCGCGCGTGACCGCGAGCCGCCCGTCGTCCGTGCCGGCGTACAGCAGACCCGGACGCCTGGCTGACTCGGCGAGCGACACGATCGACGGCCATGCCGCGATGCCGTCGTTCCGGGCGATCCGCACGTCCCGCATCTTGACGCCCATGACCTCGACCTCATCGCGATCCGCGCCCGTCGTCAGGTCCGGGCTGATTGGCGCCCACGAGAGCCCGCGGTCCGGCGACCGGAACACCTTGTTGGCCGCGGTGTACAGCACCTTCGGGTCGTGCGGGGACAGAATCAGGGGCGTGTCCCAGTGCCACCGGTACGGCGGCTCTCCTGGCGCTGGCTGCGGGCGGATGCTGATCGTCTCGAACGTGACCCGGTCGACGCGCACCAGGTTGCCGTCCTGCGATTCGCTGTAGGCGACGCGGTAGTCCCCCGGGTCCTGGAGCACGACGAAGCCGTCGCCGCCTTGGAGCGTCGCCCAGTGATGGTTGGCGATGCCGGCGCTCCCGCGCACGGCGCTCGGCCCGCACCAGCTGTAGTTGTCCTGCATGCCGCCGCACACGTTGAAGGGAACGGCCATGTCGTAGCTCACGTGGTAGAAGAGCCCGACGGGCAGGTTGGGCAGGAAGCTCCACGTCTTGGCGCGGTCCCAGGAGACGGCGAGGCCGCCGTCGTTCCCGATGATGAGGTGATCCGAGTTGGCCGGGTCGATCCAGATCGCGTGATGATCCGAGTGAATGCGCGGTGCGACCGACGTGTTGACGGTCTTGCCGCCGTCGAGCGACTGGTGGAGACCGACGCCGCCCAGATACACGACGTCCGGATCGTTGGGGTCGATCCGGACCTGGCTGAAGTACATCGGGCGCGGGTTGACGTTGTTCACCTTGCGCCAGGTCGCCCCGCCGTCGTCCGAGCGATACAGTCCTGTCGGCGCGGGCCCCACGCCCGTCGCGATGCCGCGGCCGCCGGGCCGAGCCGCCGCTGTCTGGGCTGCCGCCTGCTGCGGCGGCGCCTGCGTCGGCCCGGGCCCTTCTTCGCCGCCGGCCGCCGCCCCGCCGCGCCCCCCGCCAGGCTGGGCCGGTCCCTCGATGAGCGCGTAGAGAATGCTGGGCCGGCGGCGATAGACGTCCAGCGCGATGCGGCCGAGCGGGCCGTCGGGCAAGCCGTTCCCCTTGAGACGCGTCCACGTCTCGCCGCCGTCGGTCGACTTCCAGATCCCGCTGCCCGGTCCCCCGCCGTTCATGCAGCAGGCTGAACGCCGGCGCTGGTAGGTCGACGCGTACAGCACCTGGTTGTTCTGCGGATCCATCACCAGGTCGTTCGCGCCGGTGTCGTCATCCACTTTGAGCACCTGGCGCCAGGTCCTGCCGCCGTCGGTCGTCTTGTAGACGCCGCGCTCGCCGCCCGGACCCCAGAGGCTCCCCACAGCCGCGACGAAGACGACGTGGTTGTCCTTCGGGTCGATGACGATCCGATTGATGTGGCGCGAGGTTCGCAAGCCCATGAAGGTGTATGTCTTGCCGCCGTCGGTCGACTTGTAGACGCCGTCGCCCCACGAGGTGCTCTGCCGGTTGTTGGCCTCACCGGTGCCCACCCACACCAGGTCGGGGTTGCTCTGGGAGATCGTGACGTCGCCGATCGACATGAGCCCCTGATCCTGGAACTGCGCCTCGAACGTGGTGCCGTGGTTGGTGGTCTTCCAGACGCCGCCGTGCGCCGTGCCCACGTAGAAGATGGCCGGGTTGAGCTCGTACACGGCCAGGTCCGAGATGCGACCCGACATCGACGCCGGGCCGATCGGACGGAAGTGGAGCGAGTCGAACGGCCCGGTGGCCGTCGCCCCCGCCGACGCCTGTTCGGAGCCTCCGACGAGGGTATGCGCGGCGACGGCGAGCATGACCGCCAGGGCGAAGGTGATGACGTGCGCGCGCTTCATGAACCTGCCTCCTGAGAACCGACGCGAACGGTGAACCACCACGCGCCGGGTCGGGTTACCGCCCGGACCCAGCCGTGCTGGTGGTCTCGGCGAGCTGCTTGAGCAGCTCCTGGACCGCCACCTCGAGCTGGCGGTCGCGTCCCGCGAGGTGATCCTCGGGGGTGTTCTCGACGAAGATATCGGGGGGCACGCCGTAGTTTTCCATGTTGGTGCGCTTCGGGTCGGCGAGATAGACGCCAGTGCCCGGTGTCCGCACCGTCGACCCGTCGATGAGGGAGTAGCTGCCCGTGCCGATCACGGCGCCGGCGGTCGGCGTCCCGATGACCTTGCCGAGGCCCAACGCGCGGAAGCCCGCCGGGAACATCTCGGCGTTCGAGGCCGACCGCCAGTTCTGCAGCACCACCTTTGGGCCGAAAAACCCGGCGAAGGGTCGCGGGTTGGGCTCGGTGCCGCGCGGCTGCCAGACCTGATACTGCCGCTGCACGAGGATGGCGAGCAGTTCCTGATCGATGTTGCCACCGCCGTTCCATCGCTCGTCGATGATGAGCGCCGCCTTGCTGCGGTTCTCGCGCAGCTCCTTCTCGAAGCGCCGAAGCGAGGGCTCGTTCATCGCCTGGATGTGGAGATACCCGATGCGTCCCTTCGACAGCTTGTCGACGAGCGCCCGGCGTTCCTTCACCCAGCGCTCGTAGCGGAGCTGGTTGTGCTGCCCCTGGGAGATCGGCGCGATGCGAGTCCTCCAGGCCCCGTCCTCGGTGGGCGTGCTGTTGAGCGTGAGCTCCACCTTCCGGTTCAGCCGGTCATTGAGGAGCGCCCAGTAGTTGTCGCCGGCCTTGACCGGCTTGCCCTCGATCGCGAGCAGATAATCCCCGACGCTCACCTTCACCCAATCCTTGTCCGCCGGGCCTTTCTCGTAGACGTGGCTCACACGGTAGCGCCCGGCGCCCGGGTCGGGCTCGAGGTTGAGGCCGAGATAGCCCGTCGCGACGCCCGCCCCCCCGCCGCGGCCGCCGCCGGGTGCGGCGCCCGTGTGCGAGGCGTTGAGCTCGCCGATCATCTCGTTGACGAGGTTGAGCAGCTCCTGCCGGTCGCCCACGTGGGCGACGAGCGGCTCGTACTTCGCGCGCGCCGCGTCCCAGTCCTTGCCGTGCATCTTCGGGTCGTAAAACCGATACTTCATCGTCCGCCAGGCGTCGCCGAACATCTGAGCCCACTCGGCCCTGCGGTCGATGCGGACGCGGACGTTGAACGTGACGCGCCGGCGTGCACCCTCGCGGCCGGGCCCGGTCGCCGCCGGTGCAGTTGCCGCACCCGCCGCGGCCCCGCCCACGCTCACGGCGTAGACACCGCGGCCCTCGCGGAAGTACAGGGAGCGTCCGTCGCGCGGGAAGGCGAGGTCACCCAAGCCACCGCCGCGTCCGCCCACCGCCGGCGGCTGATCCTCGTCATCCGTCCCGCCACCTGCCCCACCCGTGGCGAGTCGCGTGAGGCGCCGGCCGTCGGCCTGAATCGTGTAGAGGACGGGCTGCATCCGCTGGCCAGCGGGCTCGGTCGTGGCGAAGGCGATCGTCCGGCTGTCGGGTGAAATCGTGTAGGTCGAGACCGCGAACGGCATGCGGGTGATCTGGCGCGTCCGGCGTTCGAGGCCCGCCCAATCGATGGTAACAGGCTTCGCCGGCGCCGCGCCCGCCTGGCCCCGGCCCGGTCCAGGGCTCGCGGGTTCGCCCTCGGCGCGCTCCTGGGGGTCGTCCGGGTCGCGCTCCTCGCGCGGGAGCGTGACGGCCCAGATCTGTGCCGACGCGGGTCCGCCGCCGCGGCCCCCGAAGCCCTCCGTGCGGATGAAGTAGAGCTTCTCGCCGTTCGGCGCGAAGCGCGGCTGCGCGTCGCTGTACGAGTCGAATGTGACCCTGCGCTCGTCGCCGCCACTGGCCAGGACGAGGTAGATGTCGGTCGTCCGCACCTCGTCCGGCTTCGCGTAGGCCACCCACTGCCCGTCGGGCGACCAGACCGGCGCGCCGATCGTGCCGTAGCGAGAGGAGACGAGGTCGATCGTCCGGCGCGACTCGAGCTCGTACTTCCGCAGCGTGTTGTCCGACGACACGAACGCGATGGCCTTCGAGTCCGGCGACCACGCGAAGGAGAGCTTCAGGGCGTCGATGTTGGTGACCTGCTGGGCCTCGCCCGACCCGTCCGGCGCGGCGACGTAGATCTCCTCGCGGCCGCTCCGGTCCGAGACATACGCGACAAGCTTGCCGTCCGGCGAGTATTGCACGTCGCGGTCGCGCGAAGGCCCGTCGGTGATCTGCGTCAGGTCACCTTCGCCGGTCGGTGCGGTGAACACCTCACCGTAGACCGAGAAGGCGATACGCCGCCCGGAGGGTTCGAGGTCGTAGTCGTCGACCTCAGAGTTGAACGTGCGGGACTCGACGAGGTTGTCCTGTGTCTCGGCGCTGATCTGCAGCGAGATCGGCGTCGCCCGGCGGCTCGCGACGTCGAGCTTCCAGACCCCGAAGTCGTGCTCGAACATGATCACCCGGCCGTCCGCACTCATGGCGGGCCAGCGGACGTCGCCCGTCTTGAACGTCGTGACCGGTTCGGCCCCGCCGCCCTTCTCCGGCACCCGCCAGAGGTTCGTCAACCCGCCGCCCTCGCGGTCGCTCACGAAGTAGATGAACCCGTCACGCGCCCACATCGGCCACGAGTCGAGGCCGTCGAAATCGGTCAGCCTCGTGAAGCGCTTCGCCGCGAGGTCCATGACCCAGACGTCGGTCTGGTTGGCTCCGCGATAGTACTTGCGCCAGTACACCTGGCCGTGGCGGTTGAGGGCGAGCTTGGTGCCGTCGGGCGAGTAGCTGGCCCAGACGCCCATGTCCGCGCCGACGTTCCGCGGCAGTCCGCCCTCGAGGCTCACGGTGTACAGCTTGCCTGTGAAGTCCTCGCCACGGTTGCTGGCGAAGAGCACCGCCTTCGAGTCCGGCGTCCAGCCGAGCACGGTGTCGTCGGCCGAGTGGAACGTGAGCTGTCGCGGCACACCCCCCTCAGCGGCCACGACGTACACGTCGAGGTTCCCCTGCCGGTCGCTCGAGAACGCGATCCAGCGCCCGTCGGGTGAAAACCGCGGGTACACGTCCCGGGCGCGGTGCACGGTGACGCGACGGACGTCCCGGCCGCTTTCGTCGGCCGTCCAGATGTCGGCCAGATACGTGAACGCGATCCGGCCGTCGTGGTAGTGCGGATAGCGCACGAGTCTGGCTTCGGAGACCGCGCGCGGTGCGACGACCCACGCCGCGGCGAGCACAGCGACCGAGAGGGTGAAGACGACGAGTGGCGCGAGGGAGAAGCGACGGTGCGTGCTGATCATGCTGGCGCTCCCTTCATCGCATCGACGCCGGGCGAGCCGGCTAAAGGACGCCCATTATACCGGCGGCGTGCCGGCCGGCGCCGCTCTCGGGAGACGCCGAGTGGGCGCGACGTGTTTACGCGGTCGAGCCGCCGAGCCGTTCGGGTCGGCCACCCGGAAGTGTTGGCAACCGCACAGTCCGGACGTCCCCCGCGCGTCGCGTCCGCCGGCGCTCCGGTCCGTTGACCGGGCGAGGAGCGAGGCGTATCGTTGGGTGGTACGGAGCCGTGCGGAGGGAGCAGGGGGTGCACGGCGACTCGTGTCTCGATCCCATCCTTTTCCAAGATCCTGACATTCGTGGCCGGTTGGGGCCTGCCGGCCACAATTCCGGCTGGGATCCGTTCGCCGGCGCACGAGGCCAGCGACGCCCGGCCTGTCCACGGTCCGGGGTTGTGGTGAATCGACCTCAGGAGGAGGACCATGAGACAACGCTGTCGGCGGGTGACTCTGGCGTGGGCCCTCACGACCCTGGCGAGCGCGTACGCGTTCGCGCAGGGCGGCGCGACCTCTTCGATTTCCGGAGTGGTCGTGGATACGGGCGGCGGCGTCTTGCCCGGCGCCACCGTCGTGGTGCGCAACAACGCGACCGGCACGAGCTTCGAGGTCGTGACGAACGAGACTGGGGCGTTTTCGGTCCCGGCGCTCGACGTGGGCGTCTACACGGTCACGGTCTCGCTCGCCGGGTTCAAGACTGCCGTCGTCAAGGACGTGCGGGTGCTGGCGGCCGTGCCGGCTGACCTGAAGGTCACGCTCGAGCTGGGCGCGATCGAGGAAACCATCACGGTCACGGGCGGGTCGGAGCTGGTCCAGACGCGCTCGACGAGCGTGACCTCGGTGATGACCGTGGACCAGATTCAGGCCCTGCCGCTGCCGACGCGGAACGCGGTGAACTTCGCCACGTTTCTGCCGGGGGTGAACACGACGGGCAGGGCTCGCGACTCGAACTTCCAGGGGCTGCCGGACAGCGCCGTGGCGATCACGCTCGACGGCGTGAACAACAACGAGAACTACAACAAGTCGACCGAGGGGCTGTTCGCCATGGTCACGCCGCGACAGGACGCGATCGAGGCGGTGACGGTCACGACGGCGACGCCGGGGTCGGACAGCGGCGGGCATGGCGCCGTGACGATCCGGTTCGTGACGCGCTCGGGCAGCGACCGGTTCACTGGCAGCGCGTACGAGTATTTCCGCGACGCGGCGCTCAACACGAATTATTACTTCAACCGCATCAACAACCTCCCGAAGAACGACGTCCGGATCAACCAGTATGGCGCGCGCCTCGGCGGGCCCATCGTGGTTCCCGGCCTCTACGACGGTCACGGCAAGGCCTTCTTCTTCGTGAACTACGAAGAGTTCCGGATGCCCAACGAGTTCACGCGCCGGCGCTACGTGCTCAACCCGGCGTCCCAGACGGGTGTCTTCCGCTACACGGTGACGGTGGGGGGGCAGGAGGTGATTCGGGAGGTCAACCTCTATGAGCTCGCGGCACGCAACGGGCAGGTGGCCACGCCGGATCCGACCGTGGCATCCATCCTGAACGCAATCACCGCGGCGACCAAGGTGACCGGCACGCTGCAGCAGAGCCCGGAGCCCAACGTGATGTGGTACGACTTCCTGAGCCCGGGCGACCAGGTCGAGAAGCAACCGGTCGTTCGTCTCGACTACAACCTGACGCCCGCGCATCGGGTGAACGGGTCGTACATCTGGCAGATGGTCGAGCGCGATCCGGACCACCTGAACGGCACGGACGTACGGTTCCCGGGGATGCCGAACTTCCGGAAGTACCTCTCCTACCGCAAGCTGAGCGGCTGGGCGCTTCGGTCGGCGTTCACCTCGAGCCTCGTCAACGAGCTGCGGGGCGGCATTAAGTGGGGGCCGTCGTATTTCGGCAAGCCGGAGTGGATCGGCTTCGAGTCGTTCGCGAACCAGAACGGCCGGGCGCTCGTCCTCGGCAACGTCGGCGGCGCCAACGCGCTCACCAACGCGCACACGACCTTCAGTCCGAGCGCGCGGAGCGCGTGGAGCTGGAACGTGGACGACACGGTCAACTGGCAATGGAGGAGCCACAGCGTGAGCTTCGGCGGGTCGTTCTACTCCGGCCACGTCTGGGTGACGAACCAGACGATGGTGCCGCAGGTCAATTTCGGCGTGGACGCGAGCGACCCCGCGAACGCCATGTTCACCACGGCGAATTTTCCCGGCGCGTCCTCGGCCCAGCTCACCGCCGCCCGCAACCTCTATGCCCTGCTGACCGGTCGGGTCGTGAGCATCACCGCCGACGCCCGGCTCGACGAGAAGACCAACCAGTACGTGCTGCTCGGCCCGCGCACGCAGCGACTGAAGCAGGACGAGTGGGGCTTCTTCGTGCAGGACGTCTGGCGGGTCAATCCGCAGGTGTCGATCAACGCTGGGCTCAGGTGGGATCTGCAGCTCCCGATCGAGCCGACCAACGACATCATGTCGACGTCGACCTTCGCGGACCTGTGCGGCGTGTCCGGCGTCGGGCCCGACGGCCAGTGCAACCTGTTCAAGCCGGGCACGCTGACGGGCGTGAAGCCGACCTTCGTGCAGTACAACGCCGGCAAGCCGGGCTACAAGACCGACTGGGACAATTTCGCGCCGAACATCGGCGTGGCCTGGCGGCCCTTCGTGGAGACCGGATGGTTGCGCCGGGTCCTGGGCGACCCGGAGCAGGCCACGTTCCGGGCGGGCTACTCGGTGGGGTACAACCGCGAGGGGATGGCGGTCTTCACGGGCGTGATCGGCGGCAACCCGGGCAGCACGATCCCGGTCGTCCGCAACGTCGCCCTCGGCAACATCGTCGGGCCCGGCGAGACGTGGCCGGTGCTGCTCCGCGACGAGAGCCGGCTCTATATGCCACCGTTCCCCACGACGCCCTCCTATCCCATTGCGGCCACGGTCGCCAACGACATCCGCATTTTCCATCCGGACATCGAGGTCTCCTTCGCCCGGTCGTACATCGCCAGCTTTCAGCGCGGCCTCACGCGGGACATGGCGGTGGAGATCCGCTATGTCGGGACGCGCGGGAAGCATGTCTGGAGCCAGGTGGACCTCAACGGCAACTGCGGCGCGGGCGTGCCGTGCCCGAACGTGACGATCGTGGAGAACGGCTTCCTCGAGGAGTTCAAGCGAGCGCAGGCGAACCTGCAGGCCAACATCGCGGCGGGCCGGGGGAACACCTTCGCCTACTTCGGCCCGGGCACGGGCACCTCGCCGCTGCCTATTTACCTCGCGTACTTCAGCGGTGTGCCGGCGGCGCAGGCGGGGGACGCCGCGCGCTATACCTCCTCGCTCTTCCGGAACACGAACTTCGTCAACCAGCTCGCCCTCTACAACCCGCAGCCGTACAACCACGCGTCGGACAATTCGTCTTACGGGCTCTTCGGGAGCGCAACCCGCCGGGCCAACGCCCTGGCGGCCGGGCTGCCGCCGAACTTCTTCATCGTCAACCCCGACGTGGACGAGGCGCGCGTCTACCGCAGCGACGCGTTCACCAAGTACGACGCGCTGCAGGTCGACTTTCGGCGGCGGTTCTCGAAAGGGCTGCAGCTCAACGCAAGCTACCAGTACGCGGTGGGCTACGACGACCAGTACCTCGGGGAACGCTACGGGCGCGTCCCCGAGCTGCGCGTGACCGTGCCCCGTCACGCGTTCAAGACGACCTGGAACTGGATCCTCCCCTTCGGGCGGGGCCAGCGCTTCGGGTCGACCTGGAACGGGTGGTTGAACGGCCTGCTCGGCGGCTGGGAGTTCCACGGCGCCGGCCGTGTCCAGAACCGACTGCTCGACCTCGGCAACGTGCGGCTCGTCGGAATGACGCTCGACGAGCTGCGCAAGGCCTTCAAGATCCGGTTCGCGACCGACCCGGCAACTGGGGTGAGGACGGTCTGGATGCTGCCCGAAGACATCATCTTGAACACGCGCCGGGCATTCAACGTGAGCGCGACGTCGCCGACTGGCTACTCGGCGCTCGGCGTGCCCGAAGGCCGCTACCTCGCGCCAGCCAACGGCCCCGATTGCATCCAGCTCAAGGCGGGCGACTGCGCGCCCCTGCACCAGTACGTGTTCAGCCCGATCTTCACGCGTTTCGACATGAGCCTCGCCAAGAAGATCCCGCTTCGCGGCCGGGCGAACATCGAGGTGCGGCTCGACGTGATGAACGTGTTCGACAATGTCAACTTCAACGCCGTGGCCAACCCCGGCACGGCCGCGACGATCTTCCAGGTGACCTCGGGCTACACCGACCCGAGCAACACGTTCGACCCGGGCGGTCGGCTGGGACAGATCGTCCTCCGGCTCAACTGGTAGGCTCGGGCGCGGCACTCAGCGGCCCTGTCTCCCACGGTCCCAGGGGCGGGACCGTGGGAGCGGGCGACGGTGACGGCGGGCTGGTGGCGTCTCGGTTCGGGGTGCGGAGCGAGGCAAGACGAGGCGCGGCCGCGTGGTAAGCACGGCAGGGCGATTCGGAGTATTGTAGGCGCGTGCGTACCAACCTCGGCTGGTCCCGCCCACTGACAGCGGCGTCGCTCGGGGCGAGTGTCGTCCTCGTGATGGCGCCGGCGGTCGCGGCCACGTCGCCACGGGCTGGCCAGCCCGCCCCGCCGCCAGCGGGCGAGCCGACCGTCGTGAGGATCGAGTTCCGCGCGCTCGGCCCCGATGGTCAGCCCATCCTCGATCTGCGGCCCGACGAAGTCACCCTCCGGGTTGCGGGCCGCCCGCGCGAGGTTCGCGCGCTCGAGCTCGTTCGTCCCGGCGGCGCGGCGGCGTCTCGCCGCCCGGTGCCGCTGCCCTTCGCGGACAACGCGATCGGGCATGCGACGCGAGACATCCTCATCGTCCTCGACGAAGACTCGATCGCGCCTGGGCGCGAGCAGCCGGTGCGCGAGGCGGTGCGCCATCTGGTGCGGTTGCTGCCCGCCGAGGATCGCATCGGGCTCACGAGCGTGCCACTCGGGCGCGCGAACCTGGGGCCGACGACCGACCACGACCAGGTGCTGTCGACGCTCGCGGGCCTGGCCAGCCGGGCGCAGGTGGGCGAGACGACCTCGGACCTGAATTGCCGGACGCGCCTGACGCTCGACGCGCTCGAGCGCGTGTTCGCCCTGGCGGGCGGCGAGTTGCCGCCGACCGTGGTGTTTTTCTCCGTTGGCCTGGCCCGCCCCGCCGAGACGTTCGCCCAGCTCCGGGTCGCCTCCGACCTCTGCGAGGTGCGAACGGAGCACTTCCGGCAGCTCGGTGTGCTCGCCGTCGCCTCCCGGGTGAGCCTCTACGTCGTCCACGTCATGGACGAGCGGGAGCTGCCGGGGCCCGCGGCCGCTGACTTAGCGGCGGGCCTCGAGAGTCTGGCGGGCGTGGCCGGCGGGGAGCTCGTTCGCGTCCTCGGCGACGCCGCCACCACCATGGAGCGCGTCGCGCGCGAGCTGTCGGCCTTCTACGTGGCCGCGTTCGAGCCGGAGGCGTCGGAGCGGGACGGATCGAGCCGGCGCGTCGAGGTGCGTGTCGACCGGCCGGGCGTGAAGGTCCGGGCGCTGCCGGAAATCGCCATTGCGCGGCCCCGCCCGCGCACCGCGGCCACCCGACCGCCGAACCCGCGGGAGATGCTCCGGGTCGGACGAGCGTATCGAGACCTCCCGCTCCGCGCGGCGTCGTTCGCCGCGAGGAATCCTGGCGACGACAAGGTGAAGATCGTGACCTTGTTCGAGCCTGGCGAACCGGCCACGAGGCTGACCTCCGCGGCCGTCGGCTTGTTCAACCAGGACGGCAAGTTGACGGCGCAGTGGACCGCGCAGGGAGACGACGTCGCGCGCCTGCCGGTCGTGGCCGCGCTCGTGGCCTCCCGAGGGACCTATCGCGTCCGCGTGGCCGCGGTGGACGCTGCTGGCCGCCGGGGCACGGTGGACGAGCAGATCGAGGCGACGGTGCCCCGGGCCGGGCCCGTGACGCTCAACCCGCTGCTGCTCGGCGTCGTGCCGGACGGGGCGTTCGCCCCGAGATTGCAGTTTGCCGACGAGCAGGCCGCGGTGGCCTACCTCGAGGTCCTCGGCGCGACGCGGGCCATCGACTTGACCGTGTGGTTCGAGCTCGCGGAGTCGGAGCAGGCGCCCGCCCTCGTGACGGTGCCGGCGCAGAGTCCAGGTCCGAGCTCGGGCGACTTCCGCATCACGTACGGCGTGCTGCCGATTGCGCCGTTGCCGCCAGGCGACTATCTCGTGCGCGCGGTGGTGCAGGTCGACGGGCAGGTGGTCGGGCGGATGACCCGCACGCTGCGCAAGGTCGGATGAGGGGACGGTCCGTTCACGTTGCGCTTGTTTCGCGCTCCGGGAGTGCGAACGCCGGGTTGCCTGCGCCCGGTCGGGGTTCCGCGTCGCCCCAGTCGCCGCGGGGATACGGCAAGCCGCGCGCGCGGCGGGCCGTTCGCATGGCCTGCCGCGCGTGGGTCTCGACGACGGCATCCGAGGTGGGTCGAGCCGTACAGAGCAGGATGTAGCGGGCCTCCGCGTCCTCGGGATAGTACCGCCGGGCGGCGCTCTGATCCACCTGGCCCGCCACGAGCCGACCTGCACACGAGAGACACCAGCCCTGCAGACAGCGGTGCGGCAACTCGACGCCGGCCGCGCGCGCGGCGTCGAGGATGCACGCGTCGGGTGCGACGAGGAGCTCGCGTGCCTCGCCGCCGGGGAGTCGGAGGGTGACCGAGTAGAACCTCACCGCGTGGTCCCCCGGCGGCCGCAGCAGCGCGCGCAGCGCCCCTGGAGCTGGACCGCGCACGAGCGGATTTCGGCGCCGCGGAGCGCCGAGCGCCGGGCGTCGAGGGCGTAGTCGAGGCGCGCGACGTAGACGTCGGTGACCTGGCCGCAGCGCTCGCAGACGAAGTGGTGGTGCTCTTCGGGGTTCGGGTCGTAGCGGATGGCCTCGCCCGCGCGCTCGAGGACGGAGAGGACGCCGGCGTCGACGAGCGTCTGGACGTTGCGGTAGACCGTGGCGGGGGAGACCGACGGGAGCACCTGGCGGACCTTCCGGTAGAGCTCGTCGGCCGTGGGGTGGTGCGAGGCGTCGCCGAGGATGCGCAGGAGGACCTCGCGCTGCGGCGTCATGCGGAGGCGGCGCTCGGCCGCGCGCGCCCGCAGGCGGGCGACGCGGTCGGCGGACGGCCCGGTCTTCGCGGCCACGCTGCCCAGTGTAGCACGCCTCGGGCACCTTCGTCTCACCTGCAACCGCGGCCTACTTGATATTTATTATCATTTAGGCTAGGCTACCGCCTGACCGCCGGCGGCCCGGCTGGGGCCGGCGGGAGGCTGTCCTGCAACGCAGATTCACGAGGAGGAAGCGACCATGACCATCCGTCCGAAACCGCACGCGGCGGGCCGCGTCAAGCCCGGGGACACGTCGCAGCGCGTCGGCGTCGAGCAGCTCGAGGCCCGCGGCGTCGACGTCAAGGCGCTCGTCGAGAAGCTCATCGACGCCGCCGGCGCCGAGTTCACCACCTACTACTACTACACGATTCTGCGCATGCATCTCGCCGGGCACGAGGACTACAAGGAGATCTGCGAGGATGCGCGGCTCGAAGACCGCGCGCACTTCGAGCTCATCACGCCGCGGCTCTACGAGCTCGGCGGCGGGCTCCCGCGGGACATCCGCGAGTTCGCTGACCGCGCCGGCTGCCCCGATGCCTATCTGCCGGAGCCGCCGACGGTCGTCAACATCCTCACGACGCTGCTCGAGGCCGAGCGCTGCGCCATTCGCACCTGGAGCGAGATCTGCGACCTGACCTTCGGGAAGGACCCACGGACCTACGACATGGCCTCCCGGATCCTGCAGGAGGAGGTTGAGCACGAGGCGTGGTTCATCGAGCTGCTGAGCAAGGAGCGCGACGGCGTCGGGATCCCCTCGGGGCACTTCCGGCGGGGTGAGCCGGGCGAGGCGCCGTACAGCAAAAACCGCGGGTTCTACAACCCGTAAGAACCCGCCCGGCCCGGGCAGCCCGGCCGACCGGCCGGTCTTCAGCCGCCCCCGCCCGACCCCTTGCGCCTGCCCCAGGTCGGCGGGGGCGGCTCGGTCGTGAGCCGCTGGACCGGCCACGTCTTCAGCAGGCGGAGCGCTTCCTCGACGGCACGCTCGAGCTGGGGGTCGCGACCGGCGATGACGTCTTTCGGCCAGTTCTCGACGTGGATGTCCGGCGCCACCCCTTCGTTCTCGACGGCCCAGCGTCCCTCGCGGGTGAAGAAGCCGCCGCGCGGCGCGATCATCGACCCCCCGTCGACGAACGGCGGCGTGTCGGCCGTGTGCACGAGGCCGCCCCACGTGCGCGTGCCGACGAGCGGGCCGATCTTGCGGCGCTTGAACATGTAGGGCATCAGGTCACCGCCCGAGCCGGCCATCTCGTTGACGATCATGACCTTCGGTCCCCAGATGCCCGCCGAGGGGCTCGTGAACGGCACGCGGTCGCCGGCCACATTGTTGAAGTAGCCGTCGAAGTCGCGCCCGAGAATCTCGATGATGTAGTCGGCCGCCGACCCGCCGCCGTTGAAGCGCTCGTCGATGATGACCCCCTGCTTGTCCTGCTGGGCGAAGTAATACCGGTTGAAGCTGGCGTAGCCGCCCTGGCCCGTGTTCGGCAGATAGACGTAGGCGAGCCGGCCGTGCGACAACTGGTCGACGAGCCGCCGGTTGTGCTCGACCCAGGCCCGCGTGCGCAGGCCCTGCTCGTTGCCCACGGGCACGACGGTGACGTGGCGGGCGCCCTCGAGCGTCGGCTGGCTATTGACGGTCAGGACGGTCTGACGATTCGCCGTCCCGTCGAGCAGGCGGTAGATGTTGTCGGGCGCGCGCAGTTCCACGCCGTTGATCGCCAGGATGTAATCGCCGACGCGCACGTCGACGCCCGGCTCGGCGAGCGGCGCGCGCAGGTCCGGGTTCCAGCTCTCCGTGTCGTAGATGCGCGCGATGCGGTACCGGCCGTTGTCGACCGTGAAGTCGGCACCGAGGAGGCCGCCGCGCGACTCGGGCACCTCAGGCATGGCGCCGCCGCGGACGTACGAATGTCCCACGGCGATCTCGGCGCCCATGTTGTCGAGCAGATAGTTGAGGTCGGCGCGGTGGTTGACGTAGGGGAGCAGTTGTCCGTACATCTCCTTCATCTTTGGCCAGTCGGTCCCGTGGAGGTTCGGCACGTAGAGGTAGTCGCGCTGGATGCGCCAGCCCTCGTGGAAGATCTGCCGAAATTCCGCGCGCGGCTCGAGGTACATCTGCAATGTGAAGTCGAGGCGGCCCTGGCCGGCCTGCGGGGGCGTCCGATCCGCGTCGACGAGAAAGAGGCTGGGCCCGGCGCCGCCGCCGCGCCCGCGCCCGCCCCGCCCAGCGCCCGCGCCGCCGGCGCGGTAAAGCAGCTTGCGCCCGTCGGCGCTCAAGGCATAGCTCGTGACACCGGTGGCGAACACCCCGGCGCGCCGGTCGCTCAGGCGGTACCGGTGCAGCGTGCTCCCGCTCGCACCGTCCTCACCGCCCACCCCGTCCGCCGCCGGCTGCCGCTTCGAGGTAGTAGACCGTGCCCGCGACGCCCGCCCGGAGCTGCGAGTAGCGGCGCACAGGGACCCCCGGTACGGCGATGATCCGCCGCGCCAGGCCCGCGACGTCGATCTGGACCGTCACGGGCGCCTGGGGGGCGCGCGGCGCGGCGGGCGGTTCGGCGTGAGCGCCCTGCGGCTCGGCGGCGGCGCCACCGGCGGCCCCGCGCCCGCCCCGTCCCCCGCCTCCGCCGGGCGCGCCTCGCCCCGGGGGCAAACCGCCGCTGCCGACGCCGCTGTCCTCGTCGCTCTCCGGCAAGAGCGGGGTCGGCTCGCCCTCCTTGAGAATGGCGAAGTACAGCCCGTAAGTTTCCTCGCGGTCGTACGACGTCATGTCGAGCCACTGCGACCGGAGGCCGAAGTCCGTCGACGCGAGGAACCACAAGTACTTGCCGCTGGCGTCCCACGCCGGCCACACGGCGTCGGCCAGCCCGTCGGTGATTTGGTGCGTCTCACCGGTGTCCACGCGGGTCACGACGATCGCGTGATACAGCGACGGGAGGCGGGTCGCGTAAGCAATCCACTTCGAGTCGGGGCTCCAGACCGGGTTGAGCGTCCGCTGCGGGACCATCCACACGTCGCGCCCGACGACCTTCGCCCGGCCGGTGTCGACGTCGAGCACCCACACCCGCAGATGCGTGTCGGCGTAGACGATCATCTTCGAGTCGGGCGACCATGCCGGCGTGTAGTAGAAGGTCGGCTGCTCGAGGACGACCTCGCGCGGCGGCGTCAAGCCGTCTTGCGCCTCGATCACCAGGCGGTACTCGCCGGACTTGTCGCTGAAGTACGAGACGTACTTGCCGTCGGGCGACCACGCCGGCGCCCGCTCGGCCGAGCCACTCGACTGCGTCAGGTTCCTCACGTCGCCTTTCTCGGCAGGGATCGTGAAGATCTCGCCCCGAGCCTCCACCACGACCCGCTTGCCGGTGGGGGAGAGGGCCATGTGGGTAATGCGGCTCGTGACGTCTTCCCAGCGCGGCATCATCCACGGAAAATCACCCACGGCCGTGATGTCCACCGGCCGGGAGCGGCCGGTCTGCAGGTCGAGCTCGTGGATGCGGCCGGCCTGCTCGAAGACCAGCACTCCCGGCCCGGCGTCGATAGCCTTGACGTCGAAGTCCGTGAACCGCGTGAGCTGCGTGAGCTTCTTCGTCTTCGTGTCGTAGCCCCAGATGTTCGCCACGCCGTCGCGGTCGGAGATGAAGTACACGGTGTGGCCGACCCACACGGGGTCGATGTCTTTCGAGTCGGTCCACGGCGGCGTCTCCAGGTCGTAGGTGTTCAGGTCGACGATCCAGATCGGCCGGTTCTGCCCGCCACGATAGTTCCGGCGCTCTTCGTCCCACGACGTGTTCATCCGATAGGCGACGCGCCTGCCATCCGGCGAGATCTCCCCCTGGTAGGCGCGCGGCAGCGCCATGGGCTCCTCGACGCCACCGGCCGCCGGCACCGTCCAGAAACGCGGGGCCGCGCTCGGCGCCCACGTCGCGCGGCCCGAGGCGAAGACGATCGCCTGGCCGTCGGGCGTCCAGCCCTGAACCACGTCGGCGCCGGGATGCCACGTCAGGCGGCGTGGCTCGCCGCCTTCGGCCGGGATGACGTAGACGTCGGTGTTGCCCGCGTACTCGCCGCTGAAGGCGATCGACTCGCCGTCGGGCGAGAAGTGGGGATTCGACGTCTGGCCGGGAAAACTCGTGAGCCGGCGGGCCAGGCCGCCCCTCCGCTCGACGACCCAGATGTTCTGCGCGTAGGCGAACGCGATGTGCGTCGCGCTGACGGTCGGCGTCCGCAGCAGCCGAGTCGGCCCGCCGTCGGGAGCGGCCGGACGCCCGGCGACGAGCGCCGAGAGGAGCGCCAGACACGCGAGCGTCTGGAAGGTTACGCGACGCGAGAAGAGCCGAGGGACCAGGCGTCTCGACATGGGGAACTCCTCCACAGCCCACTTCCTGCCGAGGGGCATTCTCCCGCCGCGCGGATCGGAGGACCCGGCGACGCGTCCTTACGGCGCGCGTATCCTATCACGCGTGCCGGGGACGGGCGAGCCTCGGTCCCGGGCCGCCGCGGGCGCTCGGGACCGTGACCCGACGCTGTGAGGTTTCCCACCGCCCTGGGGCCTCGGGGCCGAGGTCGGTCGCCCGAGGCTCCGGGCGCCTTGACGCCGGCGCCGCCGATGCGTAATCTGTGGGCGCACCTGGAAGGCAGGCCCGCAACAGCGTCTCGTCAGGGCGTTTGAGAACACGGCGTCGCCCCGGCGCCACGGGCCCAGGGCACGCCGGCGGCAGCGGGCGTGAGGCTCGCGCCGCGCGGCTCTCGTGGGGGGCCGGCAACTCCCGCGGGGCCCACCAACTCGGGAGGAGGATGCGCATGAGACAGCGTGCGGTTCGACTCGGGTCGACGCTGCTTGTGGCGGTGGCCGTCCTGCTGTCCGGCCGTCTGGCGTACGGGCAGGGCAGCACGACATCGACACTGTCAGGAGTCGTCGTCGACACCTCAGGCGGGGTCATTCCGGGCGCGACCGTGGTGGCGAAGAACGACGCCACCGGCGCCACCTTCGAAACGGTGACCACCTCGCAGGGCACGTTCTCGTTGCCGGCGCTGCCCAACGGGCGGTACACCGTGACTGTGTCGCTTGCGGGCTTCAAGACGGTCGTGCTGCACGACGTCGTGATCGAAACGGCCGTGCCGGCCACGGTGAAGGCGACGCTCGAGGTCGGCACGCTCGAAGAGACGATCGTGGTGACGGGCGGGACCGAGATCGTGCAGACGCAGACGTCGACGGTCGCCACGACGCTCAACGTGACGTCGGTATCGAACATCCCCATCGTGAGCCGCAACGTGCTGGACATCGTGACGCTTTTGCCGGGCGTGAGCACGCCGGGCGGCAACCGACAGTCGACGGTCGCGGGGTTGCCGCGGGGGATGATCAACATCACGCTCGACGGCATCAACGTGCAGGACAACACGCTCCGGAGCACGGACGGATTCTTCACGATCGTGCAGCCGCGCCTGGACGCCGTCGAAGAGGTGACGGTCTCGACGGCGGCGCAGGGGTCGGACAGCGCGGGTCAGGGCGCGGTGAACATCCGGTTCGTCACGCGCTCGGGCACGAACGAGCTTCGCGGCAGCGCGTACTGGTACGGACGCCGGGGCCGCTGGAACGCGAACACGTGGTTCAACGAACGGGACAAGCTGCCGCTTCCCGCCGGCGAGCAGAATCAGCCCGGTATCCGGGTCGGCGGGCCCATCGTGATCCCGGGGGTCTGGGACGGCCGCAACAAAGGGTTCTTCTTCGTCAACTACGAGGAGTTCCGACAGCCGCAGCAGCTCCAGCGGACCCGGACGATACTGCACCCGCGGGCGCAGACGGGGCTTTTCCGCTACAACGTGGCGGGGGGCGTGCGCGAGGTGGACCTGCTCGCGCTGGCGGCCTCGCGCGGGCAGACGTCGACCATGGACCCGACGGTGACAAAGCTCTTGGCGGACATTCGGGCAGCCGTGCAGACCACGGGGACGATTCTGGACCAGCCCAACCCGCTGTTGCAGCAGTATCGCTACCTCGTGGATCAGCGCGCGAAGAACCGGTTCCCGACGCTGAGCTTCGACTTCAACCTCACCGACAAGCACCGGCTGAAGACAACGCTCAACTGGCACACGTTCTTGTCGGTGCCGGACACGCTCAACAACCGCGACCCGTTCTTCCCGGGGTTCCCCATCACGGCGACGCAGACGTCGGAGCGGATCTCTCTGACCGGCTCGGTGCGGTCGACCTTGACGCCGACGCTGGTCAACGAGTTCCGCTCGGGCTCGGCCGGCGCGCCGGTGCAGTTCTTCAAGGAGCTCACGGCCGACATGTGGCGCGGGGGGAGCAGCGGGGTCGCGGACCAGGGCGGCTTCCACCTGAACCTGGGCCTGGGGCTGACCAACGCCGGCAACGCGCCGACGCCGAGCTCCAGGAACGCGTCGAACTGGGTCGTCGAGGACACGGTGAACTGGATCCGCGGCGGGCACAGCGTGAGCTTCGGCGGGTCGTTCACGGAGGTAAACCTGTGGCTCAAGAATCAGACGCTCGTCCCGACGATCAGCTTCGGGATCGTCACGGGTGACCCGGCCGACTCGATGTTCACCGCGGCGAACTTCCCGGGGGCCTCGAGCACCGATCTGACCAACGCACGCAATCTCTACGCGCTGTTGACCGGGCGCGTGAGCCAGATCGCGGGCAATATCGGGCTCAACGAGCAGACGGGCGAATACGAGTATCTGGCGCTGCGCGTCCAGCGGGCGCGGATGCGCGAGCTGGGCTTCTTCCTGCAGGATAGCTGGCGCGCGCGGAAGAACTTGACGCTTAACTTCGGGCTGCGCTACGAGCTGCAGTTCCCGTTCACGGCGCGGAACAACGTCTACTCGTACGCGACGCTGGAATCGGCGTGGGGGATTTCCGGCCTGGCGCCCGGGTGCAAGGCGAGCGAGCCGTCGCCGGCGAGCTGCAACCTCTTCAAGCCCGGCGTGATGACCGGGACGAAGCCCGAGTTCATCGAGTTCAAGCAAGGTGTCCACGCGTACAACACCGACTGGAACAACATTGCCCCGAGCGTCGGGGTCAACTGGACGCCGAGCGCCGAGGGCGGCCTGCTCGGACGGCTCCTGGGCCAGCCGGGGGACACAGCGATCCGGGCGGGCTTCAACCGCTCGTTCAACCGAGAGGGGATGAGCCAGTTCACAGGCCGGATCGACGACAACCCGGGCATCATCATCACGGCGAACCGGGACAGCACGCTGGGTAACCTCGGCACGCCGCCGGTGCTCTTCCGCGAGCGCGATCGCCTGGGGCCGCCGGCCTTCGCCAAGACCCGGTCGTTCCCGATCACCGACTACCAGATCACCCAGGGCCTGGGCATGTTCGCCCCGGATCTCCAGGTGCCGTGGGCGGACACGTGGACGGTCGGGGTCCAGCGCGCGATCACGCGGACGATGGCCGTGGAGGTACGCTACTTGGGGACGCGCGCCCGCGACCTGTGGACGACCTACAACTACAACGAGGTGAACATCGTCGAGAACGGGTTCCTGGAGGAATTCCGGAACGCGCAGCGCAACCTGCAGGCGAACCTCGCGGCCGGCCGGGGGACCACGTTTGCGTACTTCGGCCCGGGGACCGGCACGGTGCCGTTGCCGATCTACCTCGCGTACTTCAGCGGGGTGCCGCCCGCCCTGGCAGGCGACCCGGCGCGCTACACGTCGTCGCTCTTCCGGAGCTCGAACTTTACGAACCCGCTGGCGACCTACAACCCGAACCCGTACACACCAGCGTCGGCCAGCTCGACGAGCGGGCTCTTCGGGACGCCGGCGCGCCGGGCGAACGCGCTGGCGGCCGGGCTGCCGGCGAACTTCTTCATCGCGAACCCGGATCTCCTGGGTGGCGTGAACGTGACGGGCAACGGCGGGTACACGAACTACCACTCGATGGAGGTCGAGCTCAGGCGCCGCCTGTCGAAGGGGCTGCAGTTCCAGGCGAGCTATACCTTCGCTCACATGTACGCGTCGGTGTACACATCGCACCGCAAGCCGCGGTTCGAGGTGCGCGACGCCGGCGCTCCTGGAGAGACGACGCACGCGCTCAAGGCGTTCTGGGACTACGAGTTGCCCTTCGGGCGCGGCCGGCGGTTTTTCGGCAACGCCGGCGGTGTGCTCGACCGCCTGGTGGGCGGCTGGCAGATCCACGGGGCGCTCAGGGTGCAGAGCGGTCGGTTGATCGACTTCGGCAACGTCCGGATGGTCGGGTTCACGCCGAAGGATCTCTGGAAGATGTACCAGCTTCGGATCGACGACAACCGCCGGGTCTGGATGTTGCCGCAGGACGTCATCGACAACACGGTGAAAGCGTACAGCGTGAGCGCGACGTCGGCGACCGGCTACGGGGCGCTCGGGCCGCCCGAGGGACGCTACTTCGCGCCGGCGAACGGGCCGGACTGCATCGAGGTGGCTCCCGGGTTCGGCGATTGCGGCAGTCGGAGCTTGATCGTGCGCGGGCCGATGTTCAAGATGCTGGACCTCAGCATCCTGAAGCAGGTCCGACTCAAGGGCCGGACGACGGCGGAGTTCCGCGTCGAGGCGCTCAACGCGTTGAACTGGGTGAACTTTACGCCGGTCGCGGGGCTCGGCAGCAACCCGAACAACTACGAGGTGACCGGACTGACGGGTGACGTGACGCGGCGGATGATCCAGCTCGTGGCGCGCTTCAGCTGGTAGGCGGGGCGCGCGCGGGAGCGTGAACGTGTAGCGGCCGGTCTTTAGACCGGCCGGGGCCGTGGCTCGGGCTCGGCCGACCTGAAGGTCGGCCGCTACGGATGCGGAGTCAGCCGCTACGGAAGGGGCCGGCTGTTACGAAAGGGGTTGCTAGGCGCCGATGACCCGCTCCGCGACACGGAGGACGAACCGAGCGTCGTCGATGGCCCGCGCCCCGGCGTCCGGGCCGTATTGCTCGGTCGGGACGAAGTCGACGTCTCCGTAAAAGGCGAGTTCGCGCTCTTTGCGAAGCCACGTCGACGCGCGCGCCACACGCTCGAGGTCGTGGGCGGCCGTGCCCCTGAACCGATCCTTGTGCTCCAAGATGATCGAGCCCACGTCGTGCCACTTCGGGGGCTCGATCCCCACGTGCCGAAGGAGCGCCTTGAGCGCGAGCTCGACCAGCTCCTGGGCTTCGCGGACGACATCCGAGTACGCGCCCTTGTCCTGCAGCAGCTCGAGCACGCCGACTCGCACCTGCGCTTTCCGCAGGTAGCTGCGCGCGAGCGAGTCGTTCGTCATATCTCGAACACCTCGCCCGGCTGGTAGTCGGGCTTGAGGTCCCAGTACCACGCATCGCCGCGCCAGACGCGGCGCGCGCCCAGGCGCTCCAGCCGCGACCTGAGGTCGGCGAACGCGCGCTCGAGAAAGCCGTGGCGGTCGTGCAGGATTCGGGCGTCCTCGATCATATCGAGGAACAGGGGACTACCGAGGGCGACCTCGGCGGGGGTCTTGATGATCGGGGCGAGGCTGGGGTGAAGTCCGTGGCGCCGAGCCTCGGCCAGCCGCGGCTCGAGCGCCGTCTCGACCTCCTGGAACTCGGCCATGCGGGCGAGCCGACCGTCGGGAAGGGGGTCGGCCACGAGGAGGAGGTCGACGTCGGAATCGGGTCGCGGCGTACCCCGCCCCACGGATCCGAAGACCGCGAGCGCGACCAGACGCGGCCCGTACCGCGCCTCACAGGCGATCCGCAGGTCGACGAGCAGACGACCATAGATGTCGTGCATCCTGGGGTCATTCTAGCGGATCCACATCGGCAGGCCCGGCCAGGCGACGCCCACCGCCGACGGCGACCCGGCCTCGACGTGCCGGACGCGCCCGCCTGCGTGCCGGGCGCGGTCGCGACGCGCCCACGTCGTGGCACCGCCCTCGCGATTCCTCAACGGGTTGGCAGGAGCGGCCGTGGGAACGCTCCTTGCTGTCGTGACGACGCGATGGTGTGGTTCTTCGAGCGCCACGGCCAGTACCTCCAGTGCGAAGTCCGGCGCGCGCCGGAGGGGGCGGTGTACGAGCTCGTGGTGCGCTATCCCGATGCGCCGACCCGGTGGGAGCGAACGAGCGACCCGGGTGCGCTCATCGAGCGATTCAGGGCCACGCAGCAGGAGCTTCGCCGTAACGGGTGGGCCATCGCCGGGACGACCGACCTGCTCGGGCTGCGGTGACGCGGGGCCCGGCGCGCCGCACCTGCCGCGCCTGGACCCAGGTAGATTGCGGGTAGGCGGCTCACTCGTCCCGCCGGCGAGCTGCAACCACGAAGTCCGCCTCTGTCCACGTCCGCGGCGGCGGAGCCCGGCGCTCGTGCGTTCGACGCTCCTGCCGGACCGACGCCTGACGCCGTCGGCGCTCGCCCTGGCGACGGTCGACGAGGATTTCGAGTCCCCGCGTCTTCGCGAAGATCTGGAGAAGCTGGTAGTACCGTTCGCTGAGGCCGCGCCGGACGATGAGGACGGCCATGGAGCAGCTTCCGACGGGCGCGCGTCCCGCCCGCGGCCGGGTGGTCAACATCTGGCCGAGCCGGACCATGCGTTGGCCGGTCGCACGCCCGGCGGCCGGAGCCCTGCGGCCCGAGCGCAAGGAAATCGAGGCTCAGGATTTCGCCAGGGATGTTTCAATGGTATCAGGAGCAACTCCTGTACCCGAGACGCGCCCGCGCGGGGTGCCGGGCCTCGACCAGGGCGACTATCATGGTGTGGTGGGTGCGCCCACCAGGAGGGGAGCTGTGAGCCAGCCGAAGAAACTGGCGATGCTCGTGGGCGGGGGGCCGGCGCCCGGGATCAACAGCGTCATCGGGGCCGCGACGATCCGGGCGGCGCTCGAGGGCGTGGAGGTCGTCGGCATCCGCGACGGCTTCGAGTGGATCATGCGTGGCGACATCGACCACGTCGAGCCGCTCACGATCGACAAGGTGAGCCGCATCCATTTTCGGGGCGGCTCGTTCATCGGGATCTCGCGAAACAACCCCACCGAAGATCCTGCGCACCTCGAGAACGTGGTCATCTCGCTCCTGCGGCTGAACGTGTCGCAGCTCATCACGATCGGCGGCGACGACACGGCCTACTCGGCGATGAAGCTGGAGGAGAAGGCGGCTGGCCGGATCCGGGTGGTCCACGTGCCGAAGACGATCGACAACGACCTGGACCTGCCGCCCTTCGTGGACACGTTCGGGTTCCAGACGGCGCGGCACTACGGCGTCGAGATCGTGAAGAACCTCATGGTGGACGCGAAGACGACCTCGCGGTGGTACTTCGTGATCGCCATGGGGCGGAAGGCCGGGCACCTGGCGCTCGGCATCGGCAAGGCGGCCGGGGCGACCCTCACGCTCATCCCGGAGGAGTTCCAGGGCCAGCGGATCCGCATGAAGGAAGTCGTCGACACGCTCGTCGGGGCCATCATCAAGCGGCTGAGCTACGGCCGGCGCGACGGTGTGGCGATCGTGGCCGAGGGGTTGGTCTTGGGCATCGACCCGTCGGAGCTGGCGTCTGTCGAGGAGGTCGAGCGCGACGCGCACGGGAACGTGCGGATTGCCGAGGTGAACATCGGCGAGATCCTCAAGGCGCTCGTGACCAAGCGGCTGCGCCAGTTCGGGCTGAAGACCACGATCGTGGCGAAGAACATCGGCTACGAGCTGAGGTGTGCGGACCCCATCCCCTTTGACATGGAGTACACGCGCGACCTCGGGTACTGCGCGGCGAAGTACCTGCTGTCGGGCGGCAACGCCGTCATGATCTCGATGCAGGGTGGGAATTTCGTTCCGATCCCGTTCGCGCGTCTGATCGATCCGGCGACGGGGCGCGCGCGCGTCCGGCTCGTCGACATTCACTCGACGCGGTACGCCATCGCGCGGCGGTACATGATCCGCCTGCGGCGCGACGACTTCGAGGATCCGCACGAGCTGGCGAAATTCGCGGCGACGGCCGGCGTTTCCCTCGACGCCTTCCGGCGCGAGTTCGAGTACCTCGTCGAGCAGGAGCCGCCGCCGCTCGTCATCGATCTCGAGAAGGACGGGCTCGAGGAGGCGCCGGAGGAGCGGGAGGCCCGAACACTGGCCCCCGGAGCGCGGACCCCGTCCGCCTGAGCCGCGCTCACCCCCCGAGGAGGTGCTTGAGCGCGAACAGGACGTTCGCCGGGCGCTCGGCCAGCCGACGCATGTACCAGGGGAACCAGAACGCGCCGTAGCTGATGAGCACGCGCAGCCGATAGCCGTCGGCGGCGAGCCTGGCCTGCACGTCGCGGCGGATACCGTAGAGCAGCTCGAACTCGAAGGCGTCGCGCGGCAGGCCGCGTGCCGCCGCGTGCTGCTGGAGGCGGGCGATGAGGCGCGCGTCGTGCGTCCCGAACCCGACGAACGTGCCGGCCCGCCGCGCCTCGTCGGCGAGCAGTCTGACGCCGAGCCGGTAGTAGTTCTCGTCGACCTCGCGCCGCGACTGGAACGCGATGGAGGCCGGTTCCCTGTAGGCGCCCTTGACGAGCCGGATCGACGACCCGAGGGGAACGAGCGTGTCGAGGTCGTGCGCGGTCCGCCGCAGATAGGCCTGCACGCACACGCCGACGTTCGGCTGCTCCCGGCGGATCCGCCGGTACAGCTCGAGCGTGACATCGGTATACGCGGAGCCCTCCATGTCCATCCACACGACCCGGTTCATCGTCGCGGCCTGATCAGCGATCGTCTTCAGGTGGTGATACGCGGTGTCGGCCCCGAGGTCGAGGCCGAGCTGCGTCAGCTTGACGGACATGACCGCATCGACGCCGCGGTCGTGCACAGCCTGCTGGGCCTGGAGATAGTGGTCGACCACGGCCCGCGCTTCGCGCTCGTCGGCGATGTTCTCGCCCAGGTGGGTGAGAATCGTCCCGATGCCGTCCCGCTGCAGGGCGGCGGCTGCCGCGAGTGCCTCCTCGAGCGTCTCGCCCGGCATGAACCGGCGCGTCGCCCGGCGGACGAAACCCCAGCGCATCGCCCGCTCGCGCAGCCACACGGATTCCGACCCCGCCAGCAGTGCCGTCCGCATCACGCCCATCGGACGTATCCCTCCCTGGACGACTGGCCGCCCAGCTCCTCGAACGCCATCTCGAGCACGTGGCGCGCCGTCAAGCGCCCGCCAAGCGCCGCGAAGTCGGCGAAGCCGGGCACCGCGTCGACCCCGATGACCTCTTCCTTGCTCGCGCCGGAGGCGAGACCCCGGCGCACGTGCTCGAGCGCGGCGGAGAGGTAATCGCGGAAATACAGGAGGTCGGCTCGGCCGCCCGTCAGGGAAGCCTGGGGTTTCGCGTGCCCGAAGATGTAGATCGTGTCGGCGTCGTGGTCGGCGACCACGCGCTCGAGAGTCGAGACCCAGTTCGCGATGGAGGCGCCCGCCGGCCGGTCGACCCGCGGGTGCACGCGGTTGAACACCAGATCCCCCATGTGCACGACGTTCGCGCGCGCGAACGTCACGACGGCGTCGCCACCGGTGTGGGCCGGCCCGTAGTGGCGCGCCGAGACGGTTTCGCGCCCGAGCGTGCGGTTCCACGTGTCGGCGAACGTGACGTCGGGATAGACCTGCTGCGCTTCGGTTCCGGCCTGTGCGGCGGCCATCTTCTGGAGGTCCGGCACCCGGGCGTGCGCCACGATGTGCCCGACGGCCGGACGAAAGACGGCGTTGCCGGCGGTGTGGTCAGCGTGGTGGTGCGTGTTGATCACCAGGTCGATAGGCCGGCGCGCGCGCTCCTGCACCCCCGCGAGACAGGCCGGCGCAGTGTCCGGATACTGCGTGTCGACCACGACCACGCCGTCGGACGAGAGGAAGTAGCCGATCGTCCCGCCGCGGGCGGTGAACACGCCGACACCGCCGCGCACGGCGTCGAAGCGCGGGATGACCGGTGGCGTCTGGACCGTAGGCGGAGCGGAAAGCCTGGGGAGCCAGGCAGCGAAGAACGGGATGGACGAACTCGTGAGGAAGTGGCGTCTGGTGAGCGGCATAACCCATCATTTTACCGTGCGACTTACCGAGGAACGCTGCCCAACGCGGTGGCTGGGTCACTTCCGGGGCCCCAGGCGATGGGGACTTGACAGGGGGGGCGCGCGATGTAACAATTCATCCGGATTGACGGATAGGACGACGCTCGGGTCGCACGCGATGACGGAATTCCCCGTCTTCGACCACCTGTCGGCCCTCGCGGACCGCACGAGGGGGCGCATGCTGCGGGTGCTCGACGGGCAGGAGCTGACGGTCTCGGAACTCTGCGACGTGCTGCAGCTTCCGCAGTCGACCGTGAGCCGCCACCTGAAGGTTCTCGCGGATGCCGGCTGGCTCTCGTGGCGGCGCGACGGCACGAGCCGCTACTACAGGGCCGCACTCGGGGACCAGGGGAGCCCACGGCACGCGCTCTGGCTCGCCGTCCGCGGGCCCATTGCCTCATCGCCGCGGGCGGCGGAGGACGACCGGCGGCTGAAGGTGGTGCTCGAACGCCGACGGATGAGGTCCCAGGCGTTCTTTGCGGCGGCGGCGCGCGAGTGGGACCGGCTGCGGGAGGAGCTGTTCGGCCGGCACTTCTGCGAGCGCGCGATGTTCGGGTTCTTCGACCCGGACTGGGTCATCGGGGACCTGGGGTGCGGCACGGGGCAGGTGGCGGCGGGCATCGCCCCGTACGTGCGTCGGGTCATCGCCGTCGACGCCTCGGCCGAGATGCTGCAGGCGGCGCGCCGCCGGCTGCGGGAGTTCGACAACGTGGCGATCCGGCCTGGTCGTCTCGAAGCGCTGCCCATCGAAGATGCTGAGCTGGACGGCGCAGTCATCGTCCTGGTTCTACACCATCTGCCGCAGCCAGGCGTGGTGCTGCGCGAGGCGGCGCGGGCTCTGAAGCCGCGCGGGCGGATCGTCGTGGTGGACATGCTGCCGCACGACCGCGAGGCGTACCGCCAGGAGATGGGCCACATCTGGCTCGGG
>FWPU01003128.1_pt1 | contig 42830 bp, 31 predicted proteins | sample 2228361 | NCBI WGS metagenome assembly FWPU01 (sample SAMEA103939777, study PRJEB20133) | metagenome | reverse complement strand
TGGCGAGGGCTTCAACCCTCCCAAAGTGGGACAGTGAAAAGCACTCGCCCCTCGCGGGTGTGCTCGGGATCGGAGACCAGATTCACGATGAAGACCGGGTCGTGCCGCTGGCCGAATCGATGGATGCGGCCCATGCGCTGCTCGAGCCGCGCCGGGTTCCAGGGAATGTCGTAGTTCACCATCAGCCAGCAGAACTGCAGGTTGATTCCCTCGGCCGCGGCGTCGGTGCAGACCATGAAGCGCGCTCCGCCCTGGTCGGCAGGCTTGCGGAAGAGCTCGACCTGCTCCTGCCGCTCGGGCCATTCCATGCCGCCGTGGATTCGCGCGACCTCCCCGGCGTGGCCCATGCCCTCGAGCCTGCGGACCAGGAAGTCCGCCGTGTCGCGGTGCTCGGTGAACACGAGCAGCTTCTCGCCCGCGAATCGCGGGTCTTTGGTGACCTGCAGCAGCCTGGTGAATTTCGAGTCGTCGGCCGCCTCGTACGTCGCGCGCGCGAGCGCAATCAGCGCCTGCACGCGCTCACGTTCGGCGCGCAGCTCGGGCAGCGACGAGGAGACGACGCCCGCGAGCGCTTCGTTCTCGAGCACCTCCGAGCGTTCCGCCCCATCTTCCGGCTCGGCCTCGTCCGTCGATTCGGCGTCGAGCGGGTCGGGCAGCGTCTGAAGCAACCGCTGCTGCTCTTCGTCGAGCTGCCTTTCCGTCAACCGGCCCGTCTCGAACTGCTCGATCAACTCGTCGAGGCGCGCCAGACGGCGTTCGAACGAGCGCAACAACGCCCACGTGGAGCTGGTCAGGCGTCGCTGGAACACGCTCATCGCCAACCTGGCCGCCGAACGATTCAGGATGCGCGCCCGGTTGTAGTGGGTCGCGATGTAGTCGGTCGTTTGTCGGTAGAGCTCCTGTTCCGCCGGGCTCATCTCGCAGGCGAGCGTGTCTGACACCCGGGTCGGGTAGATGCGCTTGCCGTCGAAGTCGACCATCTCCTCCTTGGTCCGGCGCAGGAAGTAGCGCGCCCGAAATTCGGACGGCATGGAGTGGAACGCCTCGAGCGTGGAGAACACGCCATGGTCCAGCAGGCGAAAGAGCGCGTAGAACGGGTACTCGCGCCCCATGTGGGGCGTGGCCGTGAGGAGAATCGCGTGCGTGCAGCTCCACGGCAGCATCCACCTCGGCTCGTCGCTGGGAACGCCCAGGAGCGCCTCGGCCAGCTTGTACCGGTCGCGCTTGGTGATGGTGAAATCGGCTTCCCGGAACGCGGAGAGCTTGTGGGCCTCGTCGATGAAGACGATGTCGTACGGCGCGACGCCATCCTCTTTCAGCCGAGCGAACGTCCGCTCGCCGGCGAGCGTGTCCATGCTGACGATGACGAGGTCGCTCCCCTCGCCCGCGAACGGATTCCGCGTCCGCGCGTCGGAGCCAACGACGATCTGGAATGGCAGGCGGAACAGCCGCCACATTTCGCTCTTCCAGTTCCCGACGAGGCCTGCTGGTGGCACGACGAGCGCCCGGCGGACGATTCGGCGCGAGAGCAACTCGCGTAAGAGCAGACCGCTCATGATCGTCTTGCCGCCACCAGGATCGTCCGCGAGGAGAAAGCGAATTCGCGGCAGCTTGAGCAGCCGGTCGTACACGGCGATGCGCTGATGGGGCAGCGGCTCGACCAGAGAGACCTCTGCTGCCAGCTTGGGGTTGAAGAGGTGGCCATAGGCCAGCCGCATGGATTCGGCCACCGTTCGAACCGCTTCCGGCTCGGCCGAAAAGTCAGGCACCACCGCGGCGTCGTCCCACACCGTGGGCTCGCCCGCGACGAGGGGATTCGGCTCGTCCCCTCGATACTCGACGCCGCTGGTTTCGGCTTGCTCGATCTGCTTCCAAGCGAGCGCTGACGGTTTCGCCTGTCCGTTCTCCCAGCGGTTCACCGTCGCGAAGCTGACCCCCATACGCTTGGCGAATGCAGCTTGGGTGAGCCCCAGCCGGCCCCGAAGCCGCCGTATTCGAATCGGATAGTCCTCTGGAATTCCGGACATCGCACTTGTTATAGCGCCAGGCCGATCACGACCGCAGCGGGGCTCGATTGTCCTCGTACCGGGGCGGAGCGGTCAGACGAGCTGAAATGGGCACGCCCGGGAACCGGGCCTCAGCGCACCGCCCGCGAAAGAACGCGCTCGGCCTGCTCGCTGGCCGCGCGCGCCAACTCCTCCTCGTCCACCGTCACCAGCACGCGGTCGCGCATCACCACCCGGCCATCGATGACGACGTGGCGCACGTCCTCGGCCTTGGCGGCGTAGACGAGCTGCCCCACCACGTCGCCCGTCGCCGGAAGCGCATGAGGCGCCTTCAGGTCGACCAGCGTCAGGTCCGCGCGCTTGCCCTCCTCGATCGAGCCGATCTCCGCCTCCAGCCCGAGGGCCTTCGCGCCCATCAGCGTCGCCATCTCCAGCACCTGCATGGCGCTCATCGCGGTGGGCCCGACCCGCGGCTTGTGGATGAGCGCCGCCAGCCGCATCTCGAGGAACAGATCCAGGTTGTTGTTGCACGGAGCCCCGTCGGCCCCGAGGCACACCGCCACGCCCGATTCGAGCAGCTCGGGCACCTTGGCGATGCCCGAGGCCAGCTTCAGGTTCGAGCTCGGGCAGTGGCAGACCACCGTGCGCTGCTCGCGGAGCAGCCGCATCTCCTGCGCGGTGAGCCACACGCAGTGGGCCAGGGTGACGTGCGGCCCGCCGACGCCCAAGGACGAGAGGTAGGCGACGTTGTCCTGCCCCGTCTTCTGGCGCACCACGTCGCACTCGGTGGCGTTCTCGCTCGCGTGCGTGTGAATGCGCACGCCGTGCTCCTTCGCCAAAGCCGCCACCCTGCGGAGCAACTCCTCGGTGCAGGAAAGAACGAAGCGCGGGGCGAACGCGTACCGCAGCCTTCCACCGGCCTGCCCATGCCAGGCGCGGAGCAACCTCAGGCTCTCGGAGATCGACGCCTCCGTCGACTCGCGGAGAGAGGCCGGCACGCCCTGGCCGGTGTCCATCATCGCCTTGCCGCCGGTGAGCCGGAACCCGATGTCCTTCGCCGACTCGAACACCGCGTCGTAGTGTCGGGTGGTGCCCATGTCGAGCGCGGCCGTCGCTCCCGACTTGATGAGCTCGGTGAAGGTGAGGTCCGCCGAGGCCCGCATCGACGCCCCATCGTGCGCCGCCTCGAAGGGCCAGATGCGGTCGCGGAGCCAGTCGAGCAGCTCGAGCCCGTCGGCCCGCCCGCGGAACAACGTCTGGCAGGCGTGCAGATGCCCGTGGACGAGCCCGGGAATCACCACCAGGCCGGTGCCGTCGAGCGAGCGGCGCACGCCGGCGGCCGACAATCCGCGGCCGATCTTCTCGACGCGGCCGTCCTTCACCAAGAGGTCCGCCCCCGCGAGCACCTCCCGGCGGGCATTCATGGTGACGACGGTCGCGTTGGTGACGAGCAGATCCAACCCGCGAGCGGTTTAGCATGGCCGCCGCCATGTGGCTCCTGGTCGTTTGCGTGGCCCTGCTCGCCGTCGGAGCGGGCGTGTACGCGGCGTACGTCTGGCGGGCTCGCCGCCGCCTGCCGCAAAAGCCCGTACCGCTCAAGCCGAAGCGGCCGCGCTACCCGGTGGTGCTGGCCCACGGCATGTTCGGCTTCGACGCGCTCGAGCTGGGAAAGCTGCGCCGCGACTACTTCCACGGGGTGCGCGATCGGCTGATCGCCGCCGGGGCCGAGGTCGTCACCCCGCGCGTGCCCAAGGTGGCCTCGGTGGCCAGGCGGGCCGAGGCGCTGGCTTTCGCCGTGCGCCAGCTCGACGCCAAGCGGGTCAACATCATCGCCCACTCGATGGGTGGGCTCGACGCGCGGTACGCCATCAGCCGGCTGGGGCTGGCCGCGAAGGTGGCCTCGCTCACCACCATCGGCACGCCCCACACCGGCACTCCGCTGGCCGACCCCCTTCAGGTGGCGGGGCTCTCGAAGCTGCTCGAGAAGCTCGGCGCCGCGGGGCTGTGCGACGTCTCCACCGTGCGCATGGCCGCCTTCAACCGCGAGATCGCCGATCAGAAGGGCGTCGACTACGCCTGCGTGCTCGCCAGCGTGAAGCAGGCGCAACAGGTGCACCCGCTGCTCTTGCCGGCCTACCTCTTCCTCTCCGAGCGGTGCGGCCCCAACGACGGCCTGGTACCGGCCGATTCGCAGAAATGGGGCGAAGTGCTGGACCAGGTCGACGCCGACCACTGGGCGCAGATCGGCTGGCGCGCCGGGTTCGACGCGGGCGAGCTCTACGCAAGAGTGGTGGAGGAGCTCGCCCGCCGCGGGCACTGACTCACGGCTCGAAGGGGAAATGGCCCGACACGCCGAGCAGAAGCTGCGTCTCGTCGCGGTGGAGCGGCACCACGTTCACCAGGCCGTCGCGCAGCACGTTGGCGTTCTGCGACACCGACAGGCTCGCCGACAGCCACTGCTTCGGCCGGTACGAGACGCCCAGGCCCCAGCCGTACCGGTGCAGCCAGAGCTGCGCGTCGGACGAGCCGGAGAGGTACGTCTCGCGCGAGCCGTACTTCTTCACCAGAAGCCGGCTGGCGTCGGCCGACACCGACACCGTGCCGTACCGGGAATGCTCGAAGACGCGGAAGCTGGCCGACGGCTCGAGGCCGAAGACGTACTGGGTGTTCATGCCGCCGTAGAGCCCGGCCCGCTCGGCGTAGCGGTGCCACCGCCACTGGGCCGAGAGGTCGACGCCCAGCTCGAAGCGGGGGAACAGCTCGATGCCAACAGCCGCCCGCGCCTCGGGGGCCACGATCAGATCCTGGTACCGGCTGGCCTGCGAGGTGGGCAGAAAGAGCTGCGCGCTGTACGAGAGCCGCACGTCGCGGCGGCCCAGGTACGGCAGCTCGGCCGGCAGGGCGTGGCCGTACTCGAAGCCCACCGTGGTGTCCTGCAGGTCGAACGGCGAGAGGCGGTCGACGCCGACGACGAACTCCTGCAGGACGCCGAGCCTGAGGAACGCGGTGGCGTTCTGCATCGGCTTGAGCTCGGCCCTGGCCCAGTACACCATCGCCCGGTCGTTGGCCGGGTCGGCGTCGGAGACGAGCAGGCCCAGAAACTGGGCCCCGCCCCGCACCGCCCACGTCGACCGAGCGGCGGCCGCCTTGGCCTCGGCCGCCGGAGCCGGCGTGGCCGGAGCCACCTCGGGGTTCTGCGCCAGGGCGGTGGCGGCACAGAGCGCCGCCAGCGTGAGTGGGCGCATGCTCAGTACCCGGAGAAGTTGTTGAAGTACTCGTAGTAGGCGAGCAGCACCTTGAGGCCGTAGGTGTCCTCGGTGGTGCTCCCCGACGCGAGCGCCTCGTTGTACTCCTTGATGTACTGGTAGCTCACCGGGCTGCGCGACTTGCGCGCCACCAGGTGCCAGCCCCGCTCGGCCAGATACGTGTAGACGTACTGCTCGCCCTCGTGGACGAAGATCTTCGCCGGGTTGTCGGGCCGGTTGACCTGCTCGATGACGGTGGGGAACTCGAGCTCGAGGTCCTGCCGCGTGTTGTAGCGGCGGATGCCGATGCGGTCCTTCAGCGAGAGGGTGCTGACGAGGTTGGTATTGGTGACCGCGGCGAAGATGTTCAGCGCGTAGTACCGGAACCAGGGGAACGTGTCGTAGTTGGCCCCCAGCATGTTGTCGAGCACGCGCAGCTGAAGCGCCAGGTCCTGCCCGCCGAACGGAGCGTCGTACATCGCCACGTACGTGGCCACGTTCGGGTTGTAGTTGCTGACGTCCTGCAGGTCCATGAAGGCGAAGGTGGCGAACAGCTTGTCGATGATGATGCCGACCCGGAGAATGTCTCCGTAGAACGGGTCGAACTCGGTCTGGTAGTTCCGGTAGCTGGCCGGCTGGTTGATGATGGCGTCGAAGAACGCCGAGATGAGCTGCGCCGCCGCCGCTCCGTCGTTGTAGAAGTCGATGGAGATCTCGTCGTACTGCTGGTCGGTGCGCAGAGGCCGCCCCTCGACCTGGTCGAGCCGCTTGAGCGTCGACTGCACCCCGCCGCCGGCCCAGTCGAACTGGAGCAGGTACCACAGGCGCAAGAGCGGGAAGGTCGAGTTGTAGACCGAGTAGATGTAGCCGCTGGTGTCCCAGAACGTGCGGTAGGCGCGCCGGTTGCGAATGGCGTAGAGCATGTCGTACCGCTCGATGGCGTTCAGCACCACCTGCGACGGCGTGATGCCCAGATCATGCGCCGCGCACATCGGCGAGCGGAACCGGTGCTCGTCGGTGCAGTACAAGAAGTCCTCCTGCATCATCTGCTGGCGCACCGAGTCGGTGCCGTAGATCCACTTGAGCGCCGCCACGTCGTAAGCGCCCCACTGGCGCGCCGAGCTGGCCTCCTCCCAGGCGGCGACGTAGTCCATCACCGACGAGGACAGCTCGCCCTGCCGCATGTGCTTGGCGTCGACCGAGCCGTAGAAGTTGTGCCTCAGCCCCAGGTTGTGGCCGAGCTCGTGGATGGCGACGTGGAACACCACGTCCTCGATGATGCGCTCGCGGTACTGCTCGTCGGACTCCCAGCGCCCGTTGACGCAGCGCCGCGCCGACCGGCTGATGGCGGTGATCGCGTCGTTGGCGTCGAACGTGTAGACGTTCTTCAGCCCCAGCAGCATCTCCTGGTCCACCACCAGCCGCTCGTGGTTCTTCCGCCAGTCGCGGAACTTCTGCAGAAACTCGAGCTGCCTGGTGATGCCCTCGCGGGTGTAGAGGCCCACCGGCCCGAACGGGTTGCCGTTCTTGAGCACCACGTGCATCTGGTCGAGGAACTCGCGCTCCTTCTTCATGCGCCGGGGGAAGTCGGCCAGCGGGGCCTCGCTGGGCCGGTAGACGTACGGGTTCCACCTGGGCTCGACGTAGCGGTACTCGGGCAACAGCCGGTGGTACTCGGCGAGGAAGGCCTCCTTGCCCCGCGCCGGCGTCGGCAAGAAGTCGTCGGGCGTGCCGGTGTTGTCGAAGATCTGCATCGTCCGGCGCATCTCGTTGAAGAGGCCGGTGTTGTAGCGACCCGAGCCGTCGACCGGGGCCACCGTCTGGCCGTCGGTGCAGCTGATCTCCTCCCACTTCTTGTTCGGGTCGACCTTGCGCAGGCCGCCGCTCTGCTCGAGGAACAGCTGGATGAGGTAGCGGTAGTAGTCGAGCCCGATGTTGTAGAGGTTCAGATTGGCGCTGATGACTTCACCGGTGCGCGGGTCCGACGTCGACGGGCCGTAGCCGAGCAGCCCGCGGGTGGTGTCGATGTCCTGGTGCCAGACGACGAAGCTGTAGCGTATGTCGCCGAGCTTCCGCTCGATGCCGCCGTCGTTCCACTCGCGGAAGTCGAAGCGCAGCTTCGCCCCGGCCTGCTCGAGGATGGCGTTCGTCTGCTGCTTGATCTCCTGGAACATCGGCTTGAGCTTCTCGGGGAAGCCCTCGTGGAAGTAGAAGACCACCGGCTCTTCGCGGTCGGGGTTCCACCGCTGGAGCAACGTCTTCGCCGAGAGGATGTTCGTCTTCGGGTCGCGGAACAGGTTCATCACCTGGAACGCGCCGTACTTCTTGTTGACCGGGTGCTTCTCGTCGATGACCGTGGGCTTGAAGCTCGACCTGCCCGGCCGGTAGAACGAGAAGCGGTACTGGATGGTGGCCGTGCCCGCGCCGTGGGCGAGCGACACCAGGTCGTAGCAGCCGCCCTCGACCGTGAGCAGGTACGTGGTCTCGACCACGAAGGACATGTACTGGTCCTCGGCGTCCCACTCGAAGCTGCCCGGTACCAGGTTGGCGCTCACCGGGCGGGCGCACTCGTGCAAGAACTGCCCGTAGAACCAGGCCCAGGTGGTGATCGGGTCGAGCGAGGTCTTCTCGAAGTCGACCTTGAACTTCTGGCGCTTCTGCCAACTCTCCTCGGTGTTCTCCTCGATGAAATTGGTGCGCTCGCCGTCGAGGCTCTCGCGCAGCTTCACGTCGACGTGCTGCCCGGCGAACTCCATCATCACCCGGGCCGTCGCGGTGGCCAGATCGTCGTTGCGGTCGCCCGGCGAGTCGAGCATCAACGTGCGCCCGTCGAGAATCTGCAGCGCGTTCTCGGCGAAGCGGAACTTGACGTACCTCGTCTCGCTCTCGAAGCCGGGGAACGCCCAGTCGCCGGCCACGTTGGGCGAGGAGGCCTTCACCACCGTCACCTTGTGCAGCCACCCGTCGTCCACCACGTCGGGCAACAGCTTGGGGTTGGGAGAGGTGAGGTCGGCCTTGGTCAGGTAGATCTGCTCGTCGCGAAGTCCGTTGCGCAGCGGCCGGTGCTCGACACAGCCGAGCAGCGCCGCGAGGGAAAGGACGAGCTTCGTCATCCGAGTGGTCTTCATCGCTTCTTCCCTCACCGCCAGATGGCCACGGTGACGGCCCGGTCGGCCACCGTGGAGAAAGAGACCTTGTTCGACAGCGACACCACGCTCTCGAGCACGTTGCCGTTGTCCGAGTAGTTGAAGACGAGATCGCACTCGGTGTACGCGGCCGGCCCGGCGGTGGCCACCCACTTCTTGATGGCGCGCGGCACGTCGTCGCCGAAGCCTATCGACAGGCCCCGGCACAGCTCGAGGCGGCCCTTGAACAACGGCTGCACGATGCGGCCGATCTTCCCGTCGGCGTCGTCGACGTAGAAGACCATCAACGTCTCCTTGCCATAGAGGTAGACCTCGTGGGCGGGCACGAACTCCCAGCGCTCGCCGCGGATCTGCCGGAGGTAGCCCGACCGATCGTCGACGTGGCTGCCCGGCACGGTGAGCGCGACGCTGGTGGTGAAGCCTCCGCCTGCGGGCTTCTTGACGAGCGCGTCCACCGTGTCGAGCTGCCGGTCGAACCCGGTGACCGCGATGCCCGTGGCTCCGAGGCTCAAGGGGTTGTTCGGGCTCTTCGCCAGGTCGATGTTGTAGTAGGGGTACGGCTGCGTCCTCAGCCCGTTCCACGACTGCAAGAGCTCGTCGATCTGGCTGAAGCCGCGCCCGACGAACACCGCCGTCACCGCGCCGAAGTTGAGGCTGTACTGGACCTGGAGCCGGTGGGGCACGCCGTTCTGCATGAAGTGGGCGAAGCCGATCGACCACCGCTTGTCCGAGGTGGTGCGGAACCCCTTCCAGGCGTCGGGCGCCGAGGCCGCTCCGTTGGTGAACGCGTCGAGCACCGCGTCGACGAACGGCTCGATGAGGAACACCGGGTCGAGCACGTCGGCCACCTGGGCCCGCTGAGCGGCCGGGAGCGCGTAATAGGCCGCGTGAACGTCGGCCACCACCTTCGGCAACCAGCTCGCCTTCTTGCCGTTGTCGTCGAAGAAGAGCTCGCCGATCTGCTGGGGCTCGTTGCTCAGCGACGACGGCACGGTCAACGTGTAGCTGGCGAACGGGTGTGACGAGCCGGTGCCCACCAGCCCGCGGATGCGCGATTCGAGCTTCGTCTTGTACCGCGCCGCCAGAGCGCTCGGCCTGAACTCCTCGACCGGTGCCTTGAGCAGCCGCGTGAAGCCGAACGAGTACAGCTTCTCGGTACCCGAGGGCCGCTCGCCGTCGCGATAAACCTCGCCCTTGGCGATCTGCCGCAGGAACGTCAGGGTGATTCCGTTGAAGCGCACGTCGACCGCATCGCGCTGCAGGTGCGTCTCGTATTGAGCGCGTTCCAGCGTGCGGGTGTCGGTCGCCTCGATGCAGCTCTGCTTGAAGCCGTTCCACTGCAGCCCGGACAGGTCGAACGTGCAGGTGGGCCGCGCGTCCGACGAGAACGTCGGCTTGAAACTGCCCGTGCCGGCCTCGACGAACCTCAGCGACCCCACCGACTCGAACGGGGCGACGCGCACCGGCTCGATCCACACGTAGTAGATGCTCCCGTCGGGAGCAAAGGCGAGCGTCACCCCGGAGTCCTGGAACGCGATGACCGTGTACTGGGGGTTCCTCTCGTCGGCCTGCGTGTAGAGAATGTCGCAGACCTTCGCGGCCACGCAGTCGTAGGAGGCGGGTAGCGGCTGGCCCTGGAAGAAGGTCTCGCGAATGGCGCGATACATGTCGGTGACGTTCCGGTGGTTGAGCCAGGCCCTCGGCTTCGATGCCTGATCGGCCGAGCTGGTGTACTGGTCGAGCTCCTGGGCGCCGAGCCGGACCTTCTCGCGCAGCTTCACGGTCAACTTGACCTTGGCGTTGCCGTTGGCGGTATCCGTGTAGGTGGCTTCGAGGGTGCCCAGGTACTGCTGGAACGCGATGACGGCCTCGACCAGTCTCGTGTCGGGGTTGAACAACACGATCACCTCTTGCGTCGGGCCCCACGTGAACCCGTCGGAGTAGATGCCGTCCGGGTCGCAGAACTTGCCGTCCTCGGGGCGGCCGATGAGATCGTCGGCGTGGACCGGCCCACCCGAGGGCGACCACACCTTGATTCCGCCGACGCCCACGTCGGGGATGATCGGCTTGGTCACCATCTGCTGCACCAGCGCCGTCTGCTCGGCCTCGTCGCAGAACCGGGCGCGCTGTTGTCGATCGCCCGAGCCCGCCGTCGACTCGAAGTCCTTCGAGCCGTCCTGGAAGAAGGTGCCTCCCGAGCGGTTGCCGTTCTGGGCCGCGGCATCTCCCTCGAACGGCTTGAACAGCTGGGGCAGCGGATTCTCGCAGCCGCAGAGAACGGCTGCGGCCGCCAGACCAACCATCGTTCGCGCGCGCATCTCGCCTCCGAAACACCGCTCGGGTCGACCGGCCGGCCGCGAGCGGGCGGCGCACCATCGATCAACTGCGCCCGCGTTGACAAGGGCAGATCCGTCCCTTGCTGCGCGTGAACGACGTTTGTTATCCCGCTGGCATGCGAACGAGACTGGCAGCGCTGGCTGCCATTTTTCTGTCGGCGTGCGACCCGGTCATTCCGCGCGACGAGGTGCCCGCGCGCGTGGTCGCCGAGTTCGATCCCACCTCGAGCGAGCCCAAGGCTCCGCGCCCCAACGACCTGGCCGTGGATCCGGCGACGGGCCTTCTGGTGCTCGAAGATCGGAGCGACGACACTGCGGCCGAACGCGAGCTGAACAGGTACCTCCGCACGCTCGACGGCTTTCCCACCGCGGCCACCGCCACGCAGAGCTTCTCCGCCCCGCTCGATCCGGCCAGCGTCACCGAGGCCGCTCTCAGGGTGATGGACGTCACCGATCCGGCCAACGTGACCGAGGTCTCTGGCGCCTCCATCGCCTACGACCGGCAGCGGCACGTAGTGAACGTCGGCGCTCCGTGGAAGCGCGAGCGGACATATGTGGTGGCGCTCCTGGCCGGCGAGAGCGGCCTGCGCGGCGCGAACGGCGAGGAGGTGGTGGGCTCGCCGGCGTTCTACCTGCTCCGGGCGAGGCGGCCTCTGGTCACCTGCGCCGACCTGACCTCGCCCGACTGTCGGTCGTCGACGCCCCTCATCTCCGGAGACTCGCCCGAGGACGAGCGGACGAAGGCCGTCACGCTCGAGCGGGCCCGCCTCAAGCTGCAGCCGGCGCTGACCTGGCTCGAGGGCAAGGGCGTCGCCCGGGAGTCCGTCGTTTCGGCCTGGGCCTTCAGCACCGTGAAGATGGGCCTGGCCACGTTCGACCCGGCCAACAAGGTCATCCCCTTCCCCAACGATCTACTGATGAAGGACGGGCGGGTGAACCTGCCCATCGAGCCGACGGACGACCTGGCCGCGCAAGAGCTCAAGAACGCGCTGAACGGCCTCGACGGCTTCTCGCTGACGGCATCGCTCGTCACCGAGTCGGGCGCCGACGTCGGAGCCGCCGACGTGCGCATCGACGCCTCGAGCCTCTCGCCCTCGCAATTCCGGCTCATCAACCTCGACCAGCCGTCCGAAGAAGTGCCGGTGGTGGTGACCTGCCGGAGCTGCGGCGACGGCACGCGCGCGCCTTCGGCCGAGCCCGACCAGATCGCCCTGAGACCCGCCCGGCCGCTGCGTTCGCACACCCGCTACGCGCTGCTCTGGCTCGAGGGAGCGAAGACGCTCTCCGGCCGCCCGGTGAACGCCACCCCGGTGTTCGCGCTGGCCCGCATGCGCTCGAGCCTTTTCGAGAACGGCAAGAGCACGCTCGACTCGCTCGACGACGTCACCGCCGCCCTGCTCGAGCCGTTGCGCCAGCGGCTGCAGGTGGCGATGGAGGCCGCCGACCAGAAGGGCATCGCCCGCGAGGACGTGCTCTTGGCCTTCAGCTTCGTCACGCAGACGGTGACCGATCTGGCAAAGCTGCGCGCGCTGCCCTCGCAGTGGAACCTGCCCACCGGCCTGGAGGGCGGCATGACCGACGTCGACATCGCCCCGCTGCAGCAGCTGACGCAAATCCTCCAGAGCCCGTTCGGCGGCAACTGCCCCGAGTGCGACCTGTACTCGTCGATTCGCTGGGCCAAGGAGGGTGAGCTCTGGTCGGCCAACGCGATGGATCCGAACGCCACGGAGATCGACCTGGCGACGAACCAGCCGATTCCCACCGACGGAGCGTTCACTGCGCAGTCGCTGGCCAATCCGCGGCTCGAAAGAAGGCGCTTCATCCTCTTCGTGCCCAAGATGCCGCGCGGGCCGGACGGGAAGATTCCCATCGTCATCTTCCACCATGGGCTCGGAGGCTCGCGGCGCGATTCGGCGCTGCTCGCCAACTCGGCGGCGAAGATGGGCTTCGCCACGCTCGCCATCGACGCCCCCTTCCACGGCCTGCGCAGCTACTGCCAGACGAACGCCGATTGCGCGCCCAACGTCGCCTGTACCAACCACCGCTGCGAGGGCGGCCAGTACAAGATCAGGCAGATCCCCGGCATCGGCACCGACCCGCTGGGCACGCCGGAGATTTCCGGCCGCCAGTTCATCTCCGGCACGAACGTCTTCGCCAGCCGCGACCACTTCCGGCAGCAGGTGATCGACTTCGGGCAGCTCATGCGCGTGATGAAGGACGGCATCGCCGGCATCGACGTGGACGACCCGGCCACGATGACAGTGATGGAGAAGCTCGACACCGACCGCCCGCGGTACATCGGCCAGTCTCTGGGCAGCATCATCGGCAGCCTCATCGCGGCGGCCGTCCCCGAGATTCCCGCGTCGACCCTGAACGTGCCCGGGGCCTCGATGGTCGACGTCATCCTCGAGTCGCAGGCGTTCCGCAGCAACAAGCAGGCGTTGGATCGATACCTCTCGGCGCGCGGCATCGTGCCCGGCACGCAGACCTACGAGCAGTTCCTCGACCTGTCGCGCTGGGCGCTCGACCCCGCCGACCCGCAGTGCTTCGGGCGGCACTTCATCAAAGAGCCGCTCCAGGACGAGCTGACCGGCGCCGTGGGGCCGCGCAAGCGCATCTTCATCTCGTGGATCAAGGACGACACGGTGGTGCCCAACTCGACCACGCGGCGGCTCATCGACAGCGTGGAGACGGGCGGCTTCCCGAGCAACTTCCTGCAGAAGATGTACGAGGGCGGCAGCCACGCGTTCCTGCTCGACGTCTCGTCCGGCATCAGCGCGCGGTTGGCGCTCCAGGCGCAGCGCGAGGCGCTGCAGTGGGTGGAGCAATGACCGCCCGTCGTTGGTTGGTGCTGGTTGCCGCCTTGCCGCTCTCCGCGTCGGCGGCGGGATTCGCGGTCTCCGAGCAGTCGGCAAAGGCCACCGCCTCGAGCGGAGCGGGCACCGCGTCGGTCGAAGGGGCGGCGGCCATCTACTACAACGCCGGCAACGTGGCCTTCGAGGACGGCATCTCGGCCGAGCTGGGGACCACGCTCATCGCTCCGAGCTTCTCGTACGAGCCGCTGCGCGCCGTCGACGGCCGGCCGTCGAGCGTCGAGCCGAGCCTGTTCGCGCTCCCCACCCTGTTCGCCGCCGCCCCCGTCAGCGACAGCGTCTTCGTCGGCTTCGGTGCGTTCGCGAACTTCGGGCTCGGGCTCAAATGGCCCGACGACTTCGACGGGAGATTCGAGTCGAGCGCGGCCAACATCACCACCTTCACCCTGAACCCGACGGTGGCCTGGCGCATCGACCGCAACTGGGGCGTCGGCGCGGGCGTGGACGTGGTGCGCTCCACCGTCGAGCTGGCGCAAAAACTCTACCTCGTCGACGCCGAGGGCAGCCTGCGCATGGGCGGCGGCACGTATGGCGTGGGCGTGAACGCCGGCGTGGGCGGCCGCTTGTTGGGCGACAAGCTGTCGGCGGGGCTGTCGTGGCGGAGCGCCGTTCGGCTCCGCTTCTCCGGCCGGGCCGACTTCCAGGTGCCGAAGGAATTCGAATCGACGCTGCGCGACCAGGACGTCGCCACCCAGCTCACGTTGCCGCACGTCTTCTCGCTCGGCGCGGCGTACCGGCTCGTGGGCAACGCCCGGCTCATCGGCGAGGTGGGCTACACGATGTGGTCGAGCTTCGACGCCATCCGCATCGACTTCGCCGAGTCCGACGACCTCGACCAGGAGCTTCGCCGCGACTGGAAGGACACCGTCAGCGTGCGCGTGGGCGGAGAAGTCGAGGTGATGGGCCGCCTCACCCTCCGGGCCGGCGCCGGGTGGGACCCGACGCCTTCGCCCAGCGACACCGTGTCCCCCTCTCTCCCCGACTCGGACCGGCTCTTGCTCTCCGCCGGAGCCGGCTACCGGTTCGGCAACCTCACCGCCGACCTCGGGTACCTGTTCGTGCTGGTGATGCCGCGCGAGACGACCGGCGAGGCCTTCCCCGCCCGCTACTCGGGAGCGGCGCACGTCCTCGGGCTGTCGGTCGCCTTCCGCCAGTGAGCGCGCGCCCCCGTCGCCGCTCGGGTACGCTTCGGCGCTGACCATGGCCATCGAACGGGCACTGTTGCTCATCGCGGACATCGGCGGCTACACGCGCTTCATGCGCGAGCACCGCTTCAGCCTGGCGCACGCGCAGGACGCGGTCGCCCGGTTGCTCGAGGCGGTCATCGACGCCGCCGACGGCTTCAACCTCGCCAAGCTCGAAGGCGACGCCGCCTTCTTCTACGCGCCGGGGAGCGACTTCGGCCGCTTCGCCCGGGGCATCGCCGCCATCCGCCGCGCCTTCCTCCGCGAGCGGCAGCGGTTGTCGGTGGTCAATTCATGGTGCAACTGCGCGGCGTGCACCCAGGTGGGCACGCTCAAGCTGAAGTTCGTCTCGCACCACGGCGAGGTGGCGTTCCAGCGGGTGAAGCAGTTCACCGAGCTGGCGGGGGTGGACGTCATCCTCGTGCACCGCATGCTGAAGAACGACGTGCCGGTGCCCGAGTACCTGCTGATGACCGACGCGGTGCTGTCGGGGCTGCCCGAGGAGCTGCGCCGCTTCGCCCGCCCCATCGAGCACGAGTTCGAAGGCATCGGCCGCACCACGACGCACTACATCGACCTGGCCGAGATCGCCGCCGACCCGCCCGAGGTCGTGCCGGTCGGCTTCGGCGGAAGGCTCTGGCACAAGGTGAAGCAGGAGCTGCGCGGGCTGCCGTACGTGCTCGGCATGAAGAAGCCGTGCGAGGCCTTCCGCAACGTGGAGATCGTCTCCGAAGCCGACGTGGCTCGGCCTACAGATGGTCCTTCGTGAAGGCGTTGGGGAGCAGCTCGAAAAGCGTCGATCGATCTTCCGCGCCCTGCAGGTTGCGGCTTCTGAGCGGCACGTCGGGGGCGCCGTGCTCGATGAGTACCTGGCGGCAGGCTCCGCACGGCGGCGTCGGCCGAGCCGTGTCCACCACGATGGCCACGGCGACCAGCCGGCGGCGGCCCTCGACCACCATGCGGCCTACCGCGTTGCGCTCGGCGCACATCGACAGCCCGTACGAGGCGTTCTCGACGTTGCACCCGGCGTAGAGGGTGCCGTCTTCGGCCATCACCGCCGCTCCCACCGAGAACCGCGAGTACGGAGCGTACGCCTGCTCGCGCGCCTTCGCCGCTGCCTGGAACAGCGCTTCCCAATCGACGTCGGCCATCGGCCGACAGTCTGGCACACAGGGCCCGGTCGTCTCGATTTCGGCTGCCGCCGCGCCGGCTACAACAGCTCGCGCTTGACCGCCCAGAACGCGTCCTTCGCCAGCCGGTAGGCCTTCGACCGTACGCCCAGCAGGTTGCGCAGCACTTCGGCCGAGCGTTCCTGAATCGGGCGCACGCAGCTCACCTCGAATCGGTGGCGGAAGAAGCCGAGCGGATCCTTCGCCCGGTAGTGGCGGAAGTAGGCGTCGAGCTCCTCGGGCGTGCGGGCGCGGCCGTTGTCGGAGTACTTGGCCACGTAGGGGCTGAAGTCGGGGTAGAGCTTGCCCGGCCCGAAGTCGCCGTGGAGCGTCGTGCTCATGAAGTTGCCGATGAGCAGGTCGTCGAAGATTTCGTGCTCCACCGCGGTCATCAGCGAGCGCCGGGGAGCCTCGAAGGTGATGCCGCGGCGGAAGCGGTTGCGATTCAGCTCGATGCGGGCCTCCCGCCCTCCGACGCGGAAGCAGAGGAAGTCGAGCCACCTCTCGAGGTGCTTCACCGAGCGGAAGTACCGCTCGAGCTTGGCGAGGTCGTCGCGGTCGAGCGGCTCGGACCAGTCGTCGCCGAACTCGCGCGGGTCCTTGGGCACGATGGTGCGCTCGGGCGGGTCGATGGGGCGGATTTCGTCCTTCAGCACGTCGTAGCGGATGAACGCCGGGGTGAGCCGGGCCCGCTTCGACTCGAAGCCGCGCGGATAGTCGTCGAGCCGGGTGGTGTACTGGCTGGCCCAGATGCTGTCGGCGCGCTGGTACTTGTGCATCGAGCTGAACGGGACGAAGTACGTGGCGCCGTAGAGCTCGGCCAGGCGGGCGATGGTCTGGCCAACTGGCGTGCGCGCGGCGGCCGGCGGCGGAATGCGGTCGCCGGACTCGGTCTTGAAGTTGATCATGTCCGCGTCGCCGTAGCCCGAGAGGGCCAGCAGGAACGAGCGCTGGTACCCGGAGAAGACGCGGCGGACCAGCCTGCTCCAGCCGCGGTCGCTGGCGTCGTTCAGGTTCGCCACCAGCACGCCGCCCAGGTCCAGAAGCAGCACCGCGTCCTGGTTGTAGTCGGGAATGCACATCACCCGCAGCCTCGGCGACAGCTCGTGCCAGACGCGGTCGACCAGCACGTGCACGTCGAAGCCCTGCGACTTGAGATCGGTGTAGATGCGGTCGCCGAAGTGGTTGGGCACGAGCACCTTCTTGTCCTTGAGCAGCGCGAGCGATTCGCCGCTCAGATGGTCGGGGTGCCCGTGGGAGATCCACACGTACCGGCAGGCCCGCGCGTGCTCCATCTGCTCGTCCGGGACGTCGTGCGAGAGCGTCCAGCTCCCGAAGTACGCGCTGCCGACGAGCCACGGGTCGGTGACGAGCACCGGCCCGGCGTCGTGGCAGATGAGGGTGGCGTTGCCGATGGTTTCGAATCCGAGGTCCATGTGCGCTCCCTGGCGGCGCGATGGGTGGGCATCGGGCGGCCGCGCGGCAACGGACCGCGTGAACAATTTCGGCTTTCGAGCATGTCGAGCTCGCCTTCCAGCCGGCCGCCGAATCGGACTGCAGCTCATCTGGCGCCGTCACCTCGAATCGTCTCGCGCGCCAGTCGGACCCGGATGCTCTACTCTCCGAGCGCGAGATGAGCGGAAGAACCTCGATCGAATGGACCGACGAGACGTGGAACCCCGTTCGCGGGTGCAGCCTGATCAGCCCTGGCTGCACCAACTGTTACGCCATGCGACAGGGCCACCGATTCAGCGGCTCGGGCGGCGCCTATGAAGGGCTGACCCGGCGGACATCGAGAGGGCCGGTCTGGACCGGAGCCATCCGCCTCGTGGCGGGAGATCTTCCGCAGCCCCTCCGCTGGAGAGAGCCGCGCATGATCTTTGTGAACTCCATGAGCGACCTCTTCCATGAGAGGGTGCCCGACGACTACGTGGTTGCGGTTGCTCAGGTGATGGCGAGAGCCTCCTGGCACACGTACCAGGTCCTCACGAAGCGAGCAGAGCGAATGCGCGAGATGCTCAGCGGAAAGCTCGCCTTCGCATCGGAGCTACCCCACGTGTGGTGGGGGACGAGCGTCGAGAACCGAAGACATGGGTTGCCACGAATCGGCGAGCTTCGTTCCACTCCTGCCAAAGTTCGCTTCCTCTCCATCGAGCCACTGCTGGAGGATCTCGGCCCGCTCGACCTACGAGGCATCCATTGGGTCATCGTCGGAGGGGAAAGCGGCCCCGGCGCCCGACCGATGTTGGAAGAGTGGGTGCTCTCGATTCGAGACCAGTGCAGGAGGGAGTCGATCCCCTTCTTCTTCAAGCAGTGGGGAGGCATCCACAAGAGCCGCACCGGTAACTTGCTCGACGGCCGCATTCACGCGGAGTTCCCACCCTGTCCGACCACGCCGGCAGTGGATGAGAACGCGCGACGGAAGATGATCGAGGAGATTGAAGCTCTGGCGGCGCGGTGGCTCTCGAACGGAACACGGACGGCCGCAACGCTCTCGGCATGAACGTTGATGAACTTCCTGAGGTCGGTCCTTGGGCGCGCGACAAGCTGGAGAGGCTACGCAAGTACCTGTCTGCATACACGCGCATCTTGAGCAAGCAGCATCGGTTCCAGGGGTTCGTATTCATTGATGCCTTTGCTGGCGCTGGTCGCGCAGCGGTTCGCCCGAAACGAGCCGACCCCCACGATGGCGAAGCACTGACGGGGGCGCTACTCGACCTTGAAGAGTTCCGGGCCGACGCAGAAGCCCGAGAGATGATCGACGGCTCTCCGCGTGTGGCACTGGGAATCGAGCCGCCATTCTCACAGTACGTTTTCGTCGAGAGAGATCCCGTCCGAGCCAGCGCGCTCCGCCGTTTGGAGACGGAGTTCAGGGGGAGGCGGAACGTCCGCATCTACGAGAAAGACTGCAACGAGTACCTGCGCGAGAAGTTGATCGAAAACGCCAGCGTCAACTGGCGCAGGTGGCGGGGCATTGTGCTCCTCGACCCGTTCGGGATGCAGGTCCCCTGGTCGACGGTGCAGGGACTCGCCGCCACGAAGGCATTGGAGGTGGTGATCAACTTCCCTGTGGGAATGGCCATTCAGCGGCTGCTGAGGGTCACCGGCAAGTTCACGGACAAGGAGCGCAAGAAGCTGGACTCGTAGGCACGACCCGAAAGCGCAAACCGCTCCACGAACGGGATGCGTTCCGGTGCTGCCCGGCCAGACATCACGACACCGGCGTCACCCGGGCTTCTGCCCCGGCGCCAGCTTCACCGCGCGCCCCAAGGCCGCGAGCGCCACCACCACCACGCCGACACCCAGCATCTCTCCCGCCAGCACCCACGAATTGCGGCTCGGTGAGCCGAGCACCAGCATGCCCACCGACAGCGCCGCCGCTCCGAGCGGAATCACCGGGCCGAACGGCACCCGGTATCGCCGCGGAGCATCCGGCCGCCGCCACCGCAGCACCGGCACCGCCAACGCCGTCGGCAGATATTGCGCGAAGAGCACGATGGCGGTGACGTCGACGAGCGCTCCGAAGTCGAGCCACAGCCCGAGCGCCGCCGCGATGACCGAGGTGACGGCGATGGCCGACCCGGGCGTCCCGAAACGCGAGGTGCCCAGCAAGGCGCGCGGCAAGAGCCCGTCCTCCGCGAGCGCGGTGAAGTACCGGGGCACCACCAGCGCGCTGCCGGCGCAGAAGGCCAGCGTCGACACCACCGCAGCGGCGGCGATGGCGGTCCGTCCCAGAGCTCCGAAGACGACCGCTCCGAGATCCGGCAGGGGGTGCGCGCGCTTCGGTAGATCGGGGAATGCCGAGAGCGCCGCGAGCTGGAGCAGCGCGTACAGCGCCACCGCGGCGAGGAGGCTCGACACCACCGCGATGGGAACGTTGCGCGTCGGGTTCGACGTCTCCCCCGCCGGAACTGCGACGAACTCGAACCCCGACGTCATGAACACGGCCAGCACCGCCGCGCCGGCCACGTCCGAGAGCCAGCCCTCCCGGGGCAGCATGGCAGCCAGCACCTCGGTACGCACCAGCGCCAACCCGCCGAGCGCGACCGCGACCAGCGGCAGGAGCTTCAGCAGGGCCAGCACGTCGACGGTGCCGGCGCCCAGCTTCACGCCGCGCCAGTTGAGCAGCCCCAACAGGACGATGACGGCGAGCGTCACCAGCGACTTGCCGGTCAGGCCGGCCAAGAGCCGAGCGGCGAGCGACGGCACCCACTCGGCGAGCGCGGTGGAGAAGCCCACCGAGACGGCGGCGTAGCCCAGCACGCCGGCGCAGAGGCTCATCCAGCCGACGGCGAAGCCGACGGGCCGGCCGAACGCCTCGCGCGCGTAGACGTACGCTCCGCCGCTCCGGTCGAACATGCCGGCGGTCTCGGCGAAGCACAGCGCGATGAGCGTGCACAGCATGCCGCACGCGACGATGCCGACGACGCTCGCCGCGCCCGCACGCCCGGCCAGTTGGCCCAGCGTCAGGTACACGCCCGCCCCCACCACCCCGTTGATGCCGATGGCCAGGCAATCGACGAGCGACAGCCTCCGCGCGCCCGTCATCGCTCGCCTGCCCGAAGGCTCGAGCTCGTGCGACGCACGCACCCGACGCGAAGAACGAAGCGCGCCGACGAAAGCCCGGGCCGCAGCCGTCCCGAGCGCGCGGTCGACCGACTCATGCTGCGGGCTGGGCGGACGGCCCTCGACTCACTCCGACGGACGTTCGGCGAGCGTTCCCGTCGACGGGCGCACCTGGACGGCTCGCGGCCAGCCATCCCGAGCGTCCGCGGCTACTGCGCGGCCTTGGGCTGGGCCATCGACCTGGCGCCGGGCTTGGCCTTCTTCTTCGCCGGCGCCGGCTGCGGCTGGGCGTTCGAGCCGGTCTGGGCCGCCATCTCGTTCGCCAAAGCAGCCTTCGGCTCGGCCTTGACCTCGGCCTTCGCGTCGGGAGGCGCCGGCTGCTCGGACTGGGCGAGCTTCACCTTCGCCTGCTCCTTCAGGGCCTGCTTCTCCTGCCGGTGCGACTCGCACGCGAGCGCGGTGGCGGGAACGGCGAGGGCGAAGGCGACTGCGGCGACAATCTGTCGGACCATGACGGTTCCTTTCGCGAGGTTCGCTCGGTCGGACGCGAAGCATACCGAATCCATTCACCGGCTCCACCGCGGCCTGACGCGATGCGGCAGCCCGAAAAATGGGCGGCCCACCCCGTTCCGCTAACATGGCGGAACGGCATGGGCCTGTTCGAGCAGCTCGAGGAATGCATCGCCGCCATCCGCTCGCGCAGCTCCCTCGCGCCGAAGGCCGGCCTCATTCTCGGCAGCGGCCTGGGAGCGTTCGCCGACAGGCTGGCCGACAAGGTCGTCATCCCCTACGCCGAGCTGCCGCATTTCCCGCGCTCGTCGGTGCCGGGCCACGCCGGACGGCTGGTTCTGGGAAAGGTCGGCGGCGAGCCGGTGGTGGCGATGCAGGGACGCGTGCACTTCTATGAAGGTTACGCGCCCGCGCAGGTGGCGTTTCCCGCGCGGGTGCTGTGCCGCCTCGGCATCCGCTCGCTGGTGGTGACGAACGCGGCCGGCGCCATCAACCTCGGGCTCGCCCCGGGAGATCTGATGGCCATCGTCGACCACATGAACTTCGCCGGGTGGAACCCGCTGGTCGGGCCCAACGACGACCGGCTGGGGCCGCGCTTTCCGGATCTGAGCAAGGCGTACGACCCGTCGCTCACGGCGTCGCTGATGGACGTCGCCCAAGAGCTGGGCATCGGGCTCAAGAAGGGTGTCTACGCGATGCTGTCGGGGCCCTCGTACGAGACGCCGGCGGAGATCCGCGCGCTCCGCACCATCGGCGCCGACGCCATCGGCATGAGCACGGTGCCCGAGGTGATCGCCGCGGCCCACATGGGCGTGAAGGTCGCGGGCATCAGCTGCATCACCAACCTCGCGGCGGGCATCGGCGACAAGCCGCTCTCGCACGAGGAGGTGGCCGAGACCGCCAGCCGCGTGCGCGACGTGTTCTGCCGCCTGCTCGAGCGGTTTTTGCCCATCGCCGCGCGCGCGTGAGGCTCGCGTCCGGCGGCAGGGGCGCGTTGGAGCTCACGGCCGCAGCCCACGGTGGCGCTTCGCGCTCCCGGCCGCCGTGTCGAAATGAGGCGCTGCCGCAGTCAATGGTAGTCGTCTTCCCGCTGGTGGCGAACGCCCAGCACCAGAATGTGATCCCGCCCAATCTCGAAGATCGCCACGTACCCCGCGTGCCCGAAGGAAATGACGCACTCGCGCAATGGGCTGCCCGGAGCGGCTCTGCGACAGCTGTGGGGCATCGCCGCGGCGAGCGCGAGGCCTTTACGTAGGGCCACCAAAGCCCGCGCGGCCGCCGCAGCATCCTTCTCGGCGAGAGAGGTATACAGCCGAACCAGATCGTCGTCGGCGCCCTCGGCGAAGCGGACTTCGCGCGGCTTCATCGACGGTCGACTTTTCGCTTTGCGCGCACGAGGACCTGCTCGAGGCGCCGATAGACCGCATCGGCAGCGACGTACTTCCCGGTTCGCTCGGCCTGGCGAGAGCGGGCCATCGCCTTGCGGATGAACGCGCGCTGCTCCCGGCGAACCTGCGCCTTTTCGGTGACCGCCTGCAGCATGAAGGACGAGAGCGTCTCGCCGTCCTCGAGCACGGCTTCGATGCTCTTCTTCAGCTCCGGAGTCACGCGGAGCGGTGGGAGGGTGGCGGTCTTCACCGTGCAATGCATAGCGATTGCTATGCAGCACGTCAACCGCTCGACGGACCGGACGTGTCACCCAACGGCCCGCTGCGCTCTGGAAGCGACTCGCGACCGCGTGTCGCGCGAGCGACGTTCTCGGTGCCTCCTTGGCGCCTGGCGACTCATGACCTGGGCGCGCGATTCAGCGCTCGCCGCCTGCTCCGAGGGGCTTTTGCGCTCGAGCGCTCCCGAACCGCTCTGGGAAGCTACGGCGCGGTGTACGTCACGTCGAGCCGGTACGTACCCGCGAGATAGCCGCGCACCATGAGGTACGCCTCGCTGGCTCCCGACGGCACCGTCAGCGTGCAGGTCTCGTCGGGCCCATCGAGGTACGGCCGGCAGTCGTACGCGGTCGTGGTCGGCTGGCTGCCGAAGCGAACGTAGAGATCGGGATCTCCGCTGCCCGTCATCACCACCTTGAACGTGGTGCCGGGCTTCACCGCGAGCGGCCCGTAATGGGCGTTCTGGCCCTGCGCCACCGAGCCGGAGAACGTGGCGGTCTTCGGCGTTCCGGACGGCGGCGGGGTCGACGACTTCGTGTAGCGCACCTCGATCGAATACGTGCCCGAGGTGTAGCCGCGGACCATGACGTACGCGGTGGAGCGGTTCGACGGCACGGTCAGGCTGCACGTCTCGCTCGCTCCCGAGCGGTAGGGCCGGCAGTCGTACGCGGTGGTGGTGGGCGGCCCGTCGAAGCGGACGTAGAGATCGGGGTCGCCGGTGCCGGTCATCACCACCTCGAACAGGGTGCCCGATACGACGCTGAACGGCCCGAAGTGGTCGTTCTCGCCCTGGGCCACCGAGCCCGAGAACGTCTCGGTGGTGGTGCCGCCGGGCGGAGGAGGCGGCGGTGGGCTCCCCGGAGCGCCGTACAGCGCCGCGGCGCCCTGCTTGTCCATGGCGGTGAGCTCGAGCGCCCAGGTGTTGGTGCCGTTGCACTGCGGGTAGTGCATCACCGAGGCGCTGTCGTACGGCGTGAGCGCGCGCCAGCTCGTGTCCTCGAAGCAACTTCCGGCCTCGGGGCGGGTGTGCTCGTGGCGGAAGCCGAGGGCATGGCCGAGCTCGTGCCGCAAGATGCCGGTGAGCGAGCCGGGCGGGCTCATGTTGAACGCCGAGCCGTCGATGAGAACGTTGCGGCTCGAGCGGCTCTGGTGGGGGAAGAACGCGCGCGCCAGATAGGCGCCGCCGGCATTCACGGGCCGCACGTCGAAGACGACGTTGGTGTTCGAGGCGGTGCAGCTCGAGTCCTGCGCGGATACGTGCACGAAATCGACGTTCGCCGCCGCTTCCCACGCGCCGGTGGCGTCGGCCATCGCCTGCACCACGGTCTGGTAGCGCGTGCCGAAGGTGGTGCTGACGCAATAGCTGATGTTCAGCTTCTGCGTGTCGTTCCACTTCGAGTCGGCACCGTTCACGCGGTGCACGATGAGCCGGCTGGGCCCGACGTGGCGCTCGTAGAACTCGCGCAGGTGCTTCACGTCGTCGATGGGCGTGTCGCCGTCGACCACGAAGACGCCCTCGGGATCGCGGTACACCGACGCGAGGAACTGCTCCCACGTCGGCGTCTGCCCGAGCTCGCCCGAGCCGTCGGTCACGACCAGCTCACCGCCGCCACAGCCCGCCACGATCACCGCCAGCACCGTTCGTCGGAGCATGCGCGCCGCCGCTTCTCAAGCGGAATGCCAGCGCTCAAACCCGCGCATTCACTGGTGGCGACCGGCGCCGCGCCGCGGTTGCGACCGGAGCGGACCGACCGCACGAATGTAAAGCCGATTCGAGAAACCCTCGTCGTCGGCACGAAATCCAACGCCAAATCAGGCCATTGCCGGAACGCGCCGGACTGACTTGATTCAGGACATTATCGTCCTGTTTCAGGCCATATCGCCGAAACATGTCCCAATCAGGCACATCTTGCCGAACGCCGACCGTACTGAATTCGAACGGGCCGATCACCCGCCGATCCGCTCGAGCACGAGGGGCCGTGCGGGCGGAGGCTTCGGGGCGAAGCGGTATGCCGACGCAATGCGGGCCTGCACGTCGGCCACGCGGCGGTCGTCGTTGTAGTGGATGGTGACCATCGGTTCTCCGCGCTTCACCGGCTCGCCCACCTTCTTGACGAGCGTCAGCCCGACGGCGTGATCGATGACGCTGTCGGTGCGCTCGCGGCCGGCTCCCAGCGCCATCGCCGCCAGGCCGATCGCCTCGCAGTCGATGCCCGCGACGTACCCATCCTGCAGAGCGGCCACCGATGCCTTCGACCGCGCGCGCGGCAACCGCGATCGATCCCGGATGGCGCGGGCATCGCCCCCCTGGGCGCGGACGATCTCCTCGAGCTTCGCAAGGCCCGAGCCATCGGCGATCGCCTTCTTCAGCCGCTCTCGGGCCTCTTCGGTGGTGTGCGCCTTCTGGCCGAGAACGAGCATCTCGGCGCAGAGCGCCAGGGTCACCTCGGTGAAGTCGGGCGGCGCGCGGCCCTCGAGCAGATCGATCGCCTCCTCGACCTCGAGCGCGTTACCGACCGCGCGGCCGAGCGGCTGATCCATGTCGGTGAGCAGCGCGATCACCTTGCGCTTCATCTGCTCGCCGATGGCAATCATCGTCTTCGCCAGCGCGCGGGCGTCCTCCACGCGCTTCATGAACGCGCCCGAGCCGAACTTCACGTCGAGCACCAGCGCGTCGATGCCCTCCGCGAGCTTCTTGCTCATGATGGAGCTGGCGATGAGCGGCAGGCAGTCGACGGTGGCGGTCACGTCGCGCAGCGCGTAGAGCTTCTTGTCCGCGGGCGCGAGCGTCGCCGTCTGGCCGATGAGGCAGGCGCCCACCTCGCGCAAGAGCCGCCGGTACTCGGCGACGGAGAGATCCACCCGGAACCCGGGAATCGACTCGAGCTTGTCCAGCGTGCCGCCGGTGTGGCCGAGGCCCCGGCCGGAGATCATCGGCACCGGCACGCCGCACGCGGCCACCAGAGGTGCCAGCGCCAGCGATACCTTGTCGCCCACGCCACCCGTCGAATGTTTGTCTACCTTGATGCCGGGCGTGTCGGAGAGGTCGAGCACCTCGCCGGACTCCAGCATCGCCGCCGTCCACGCACCGAGCTCGCGCGGAGTCAGGCCGCGGAAGTACACGGCCATGCACATCGCCGCCATCTGGTAGTCGGGGATGGCACCGTTCGTGTAGCCCGCGATGAACGCGCGGACGTCGGCCTCCGACAGCTCCTGGCCGTCGCGCTTCGACTTGATCAGCTCGTACGGTCGCACGAAGACAGCGTAGCGCAGTGGGCGCGCCGCTCCGAGGAGAGGGCGTCAGGGACAGGCCACCGTACCGGGCGTGCCCGTGGGCCAGCACTGGCTCGAGCAGGCGAAGTAGCTGCAGCCCGGCGAGGCCGCACAGGCGCCGGCGTCGCGATCGGCCGCGCGGCATTCGCGGGGGCACACGGTGCTGATCGGCGTGCCGCGTGCCCAGCACTGCTCGGCGCAGGCGTACCAGGCGCACCCGGCGGCGTTGCAGTCGGCGAGCGTGGCGTGGCGGCGGCAATCGTGCGGGCAGGCGACAGGCAGCGGCGTGCCCGTCGGCCAGCACTGGTTCGAGCACGCGTACCAGGCGCACCCGACGGCGCCGTTGCAGCCGGTGATGTTGTTGTCGAACGCGCGGCATGCGGACGTGGTGCTCGGGCAGGCCACCGCCGTGGGCGTCCCCGCGGGCCAGCAGCGATTGGCGCACGAAAAGTACGTGCAGCGCGGCGCGTTCCCGCAGGTGCTCGGTTGCATGCAGCGGGCCGCGCAGGCGACCGATTCAGGCGTGAGGGGCGGCCAGCAGACGAGCCGCGGTGGGCAAGAGATCGGCGAGCAGCCGGCGGAGACGCAGCCGCCATCGTCGTCGTCGAAGCGCCTGCACGCCTCGAGCGACGGGCAGCAGGCCCCGCCGTCGCGACAGCTCTCGTATCCGGCGATGCAGTCGAAGCCGCACTGCCCCGCGTCGCAGCGCGAGGTGGCGAACGCCGGAGCGGTGCACGTCCCGCACACGCCGCCGCACCCGTCGGGACCGCACGCCTTCCCCGCGCAGTCGGGCCGGCACCCGGCGTCGGAATCGTTCGGCACCCGGCAGACCCCCTCGGGGCAGCTGCCCGTGCACGGAGCGCAAAAGGTGCCTCCCGCACCGCACGCGGCCGACGACTTGCCTTCGAGGCACACTCCGCGCTCGTCGCCGCAGCCCAGGCAATTCGCCGGTCCGCAGGGCGCGACCAGCGAGCCGCAACCACCGAGGAGCGCCAGGGCCGCCCCCAACGCGGCAATGCGCGGCAGTCCCATGGGGCCCGTCTTACTCCAAAAACCCGCCTGGTCGTTCGGCGGCCGAATCGCCCCGAAGCTTACGGCTTTGCACCGAGCGACCGCCGAGGTACGAACCACGCCATGCGCCGCTCCACCGTTCTGCTCACGCTGGCCCTGGCCGCCGCCACCGGATGCAAGAAGCAGGAGGCCGCTCCGGGCGGGCCGCCGAAACCGGAGGCGAAGAAGCTCGCCGTGGGGCTGATCACCGACGTGGGCGGGCGGGGAGATCATTCGTTCAACGACTCGGCGCTGCGCGGGCTCGAGCTGTGGGCCGCGGGCCTGAAGTACGAGCGCGGCGAGTACAAGCCGGCCAGCGCCGAAGACATCGCGGCCACGCTCACCGCGCAGCTCGAGGCGCGCCAACCGCCGATCGCCCCGGTCGACATCCGGCCCATCGTGGTGCAGAGCAAGGCGCAGGAGGACTACGCCCCGAACCTGCAGCTTCTGGTCGACCAGGGCGCCTCGCTGATCATCGGCGTCGGGTTCATGCTGGAGAACGCCGTCGAATCGGTCGCCCGCCAGAACCCGAACGCGAGCTTCCTCCTCATCGACAGCCCCATCCTCGACGCCAAGGGCAACCCGTCGCGCCTGAGCAACGTGCGCACCGTGGTGTTCAAGGAGGAAGAAGGCAGCTTCCTCGTGGGCGCCCTCGCCGCGCTGGTCTCGAAGCAGCAGATCGGCTTCGTCGGCGGCATGGAGATTCCGCTCATCAAGAAGTTCGAGGCGGGCTTCCGGGCCGGCGTGAAGACGGTGAGCCCCGATGCGGCGGCGAAGCTCCTGGTGAGCTACACGGGCAGCTTCGACAACGTCGCCGCCGGCAAGCAGATCGCCCAGGACATGCTGGCCAAGGGCGTCGACGTCATCTTCCACGCGGCCGGGTCCGACGGGCTGGGCGTCATCCAGGCGGTGAAGGAGGCCCGCGCCGCCGGCAAGAACGTCTACGTCATCGGCGTCGATTCGGATCAGCACCACCTCGCGCCGGACGCGGTGCTGACGTCGATGATCAAACGGGTGGACCTGGCCGTGTACGAGGCCGCGCGCGACCTGGCCCAGGGCAAGTGGACCGCGGCCGACGTGGTGCTCGGGCTGAAGGAGGACGGGGTCGGCTACGCCGAGGTCCGCGTCGACTTCGCGGGCAAGCAGGAGGCGCTCGAGAAGGTCGAAGCGCTCAGGCGGCGCGTGGTGGCGCAAGAGATCGACGTGCCCTCGAACCTGGCCGAGCTCGAGGCGTTCAAGGCGTCGCTCTGATCGCGCTCTCGCACATCTTCAAGACGTTCGGAGCGGTCACCGCCGTCGACGACGTGTCTTTGCAGTTCGGTTCGGGAGAGCGGCTGGCCATCGTCGGCGAGAACGGCGCCGGCAAGTCGTCGCTGATGAACGTGCTCTACGGGCTGTACCAGCCCGACCAGGGAACCATCTCCATCGACGGCAAGACGGTGCGCTTCCGAAGCCCGAAAGACGCCATCGCGATGGGCATCGGCATGGTCCACCAGCACTTCATGCTGGTGCCGAATCTGACCGTGGCCGAGAACGTGGTGCTCGGCCGCGAGCCGACGCGCGGTGGGCTGCTCGACATGGCCCGGGCCTGCGAAGAGGTCGCCGCGACCTGCCGGCGCTTCGGCTTCCAGCTCGAGCCGCGCGCGCGCGTCGAAACGCTCACCGTCGGCTCGCAGCAGAAGGTGGAGATCGTCAAGGCGCTCCACCGCGGCGCGCGGACCTTGATCCTCGACGAGCCGACCGCCGTGCTGACGCCCCAGGAGTCCGACGAGCTGCTCCAGGTGGCGCACGAGCTCAGCGCCGCCGGGCACACCGTGGTGCTCATCAGCCACAAGCTGCGCGAGGTGCTGGCCTTCGCCACCCGCATCGTCGTCATGCGCCGCGGGCAGAAGGTCGCCGAGGTGAAGCCTTCGGACATGAGCCCCGAGCAGCTCGCCGCGCTGATGATGCCGCCCGTGTCCGGCGCCGTTCCGCCGCCCACTTCCTCGCCCGATCCGCCCGTGGACCGGGGCCGCGGCGAGATTCTCGAGCTGGTCGACGTCCACGCGCGCGGTCCGAACGGGCTCGCCGTGCTCAAAGGCGTGTCCTTGGCCGTGCGGGCCGGGGAGATCGTCGGCATCGCCGGGGTCGACGGCAACGGCCAACGCGAGCTGGCCGAGGTGGTGACCGGGCTCAGGCCCATCGACCGGGGGACGCTGAAGCTGAACGCCAAGGTGTGCGCGCGGCTCGACCCGGCGGAGGCCCGGCGCCTCGGCGTGGCGCACGTGCCCGAGGATCGGCTGCTGCGCGGCATCGTGGGGCCGATGACCGTCGAGGAGAACGTCGCGCTCGGGCGCCACGACCGGCCTCCGTTCGTGCGATGCGGCGGGCTGCTCGACTTCGTCGGGCGGCGGAAGCGGGCCGAACGGCTGATTCGCGAGTGGGACGTGCGGCCCAAGGACGCGACCGTGCCCATCCAGCGGCTGTCGGGAGGCAATCAGCAGAAGGTCGTGGTCGGCCGCGAGCTCGACGGCGCGCCGAAGCTTCTGGTCGTGGTGCAGCCGACGCGAGGGCTCGACATCGCCTCGGTTCGCCTGGTGCACGAGCGGCTGCGGCGCGAGCGCGACCGGGGCGCCGCCGTGCTGCTGATTTCGTTGGACCTCGAAGAGGTGCTGACGATGTCTGACCGGCTGTACGTCCTCTTCGAGGGGCGAATCACCCGCGCGCTCGAGCGTTCGGAGTTCGACGAGCGGAAGATCGGCCGATCGATGCTCGGAGCGGAAGGAGCCGCCGCGTGAAGGCCAGGCTGGCCGCCATCGCCCACCTCGCCGCTCCATCGCTGCTCAGCGTCGCCGTCTCGCTGTTGGTCTGCTTCGTGGCGGCGGCCATCGCGGTGGGCAGCGCGGGCGTCGCGCTCGACGCCTATTTGGCGATGCTCTGGGGCGGGCTCGGCGACTTTCCGCGCTACTTCGACGGCGCGCCGTTCTCGGCCCTGGCGCGGCCGTGGGGCGAATCGGCGGTCAAGGGCTCGCTCTTGGCGCTCACCGGCCTGTCCGTGGCGGTGGCGTTCAAGGTCGGCCTGTTCAACATCGGAGCGCAGGGCCAGATGCTGTGCGGAGCGCTGGCCGCGGCGGTCATCGGCGCGCACGTGTCGCTCCCGGCGCTGCTGCACGTCCCCCTGTGCCTCGTCGGGGCCGCGCTGGCCGGAGGCCTCTGGGCGTCGATCGCCGCCGCGCTCAAGCTCGAGCGGGGCGTGCACGAGGTCATCTCGACCATCATGCTGAACTGGATCGCCGTCAGCCTCATCGAGAACTGGTTGGTGGTCGGCCCGCTCCGGGCGACCGCGTCGGGAGATCACTCCCTCTCCGGCACCGACGAGATCCACCCCACCGCGCACCTGCCGCGGCTTCTGGGCGACAGCTCGCGGATGCACGGCGGATTGCTGCTGGCCGTCGGCGCATCGGCCCTCGTCGCGTTCTGGCTCTCGCGCACCCGCTGGGGCTACGAGACGAGGGCGGTCGGCTTCTCGAACGACGCCGCGTACGCCAGCGGCATCGACGTGCGAGCGCGCATCTACCAGGCGATGGCGATCGCCGGAGCGCTCGCCGGCCTGGCCGGAGCGGTGCTGGTGATGGGCACCGAGCACAAGTTCCCCGCGACGCTTTCCGCGCCGTACGGCTTCGACGGCATCGCCATCGCGCTCATCGGGCAGAACCACCCCGCCGGCGTGCTGGCGTCGGCCGGCCTGTTCGGAGCGCTGAGGGCCGGCGGCACCCGCATGCAGCTCTTCGGCGTGCACAAGAGCTTCCCCGAGCTCATCCAGGGGTTGGCGTTGCTCTTCGTGGCGGCGCGCTTCTTCTGGGAGCGGCTTCTGGCGCCGCGCATGAAGCGGGCGAGCGTGAAGGTGACGTAGTCGTGTTCGAGGTCGTCGAAGCCATCGTCTTTCTCACGCTCGAGTACGCACCGGCGCTGGTGTTCGCCTCGCTGGGCGCGGTGCTGTCCGAACGCTCGGGCGTGGTGAACGTCGGCATCGAGGGCATGATGCGCGCGGGAGCGTTCGCCGCCGCCGTGGCCGCGCTGGTGGTGCCCACCGCAGTCGGCGTTCTGGGCGGCATGCTCGCCGGAGCCGTCCTCGCGCTGGTGCACGCGTACCTCTGCATCCGCTGGCGCAGCGACCAGGTCGTCTCCGGCATGGCCATCAACCTGGTGGCGCTCGCCGCCGGAACGTTCTTGCTCGAGGCCGCCTGGTCGCCGAACGGAACGCCGCCCATTCAGCAGCTCGGGCGCTGGTCGCTCGGGCCGCTCCAGGCCGTTCCGCTGCTTCGCGCCGTCGGCGGGCACTCGCCGCTGACGTACCTGGCGCTGGTGCTGCCGGCGCTGTTCCATCTTTGGCTCTGGCGCACGCGGTGGGGGCTCCGGGTGCGCGCCATCGGTGAGAAGCCCGCCGCGGCGGAGACACTGGGCGTGTCGGTCTCGCGGCTGCGCTACGCCTGCGTCGTGGGAAGCGGCCTTCTCGCGGGCTTGGGCGGCTCGTCGCTGTCGACGTCGACCCTCGACCGGTTCGAGCACCACATGCCCGCGGGGCTCGGCTTCATGGCGGTGGCGGCGATGGTGTTCGGCCGGTGGACGCCGCTCGGCGCGTTCGGCGCATCGGCCTTCTTCGCCTTCGGAAACGCGCTGCGCATCGCTCTGGCGTCGTCGGCGCCGGCGGTGCTGGACGTGGTGCCGCAAGGCGTGCTGCTGGCGCTCCCGTACGCCCTCACGCTCGCCGTCCTGTCGGCGCAGCGGAGGCGGAGCGCCGCTCCGGCGGCCCTGGGCGTCGCGTACGATCCCGAGACCCGGTGAGCCGAGCACCGAGGCGCTCGCCGTGGCGCTGCGCCAACCGACTCGCTGGGAAGCAGGCGGCCGAAGCGCCTTCGCTCGCACCTCGCGCGGCATGCCGGCCGTTCGCTGCAGCGCGCCGGCGGCGCGGCCAGCTTTGCGGCGTGGACCGGACCTATGAGCTCGCCCCCTTTCGCACCGTCACCCGGCTCGACGAGTACGTCTTCGAAATCGACCGCGAGGCCGAGCCGAGCCTGGCTTCACCCATCCGGCTGGTGGCGGACCCGGCGTGGCTCGTCGAGGGCGGCGCCTTGCGCGCGCTGCGGCCGCTGGTGAACGTGAGCTCGCTGCCCTACAACCTCCACGAGCGGCCCGGCGAGGGCTGCCCCGGCGGAGTCACCGTCGCCAGCCACTCGCCCCGGGGAATCGTGGTGCCGTCGTGCGTCGGGCCCGACGTCAATTGCGGCCTTCGGCTGCTGACGACGCCCATCCGCCTGCCCGACGCCAGGCCCCATCTCCGACGGCTGCTCGAGGCGCTCGCCTTCGAGATCCCCATCGGCACCGAGCGCGGCTCGCCGCTCTCGCTGTCGGCGCACCACCTCGACCAGATGCTCGAGGAGGGAGCGCGCCACCTCGTCCGCCGGCTCGGCATCGGGACGTACGACGACCTCGCCAACGTCGAGTCGAACGGCCACTTGCACGACGCACACGGAGAGCACCTCTCGTCGAGGGCGAAGTCGCTGGGCCAATCGCAATTGGGGACGCTGGGCACGGGCGGCAGTCACTTCGTCGAGGTCGGCGTCGTCGACGAGGTGCTCGATGCCGAGCTGGCCCGGCGGCTCGGCCTCGTCGAGCAACGGCTCACCGTGCTCATCCACGCGTCGGCGCGGGGGCTGGGGCATTGTGCGTACCAGGACGCGCTCGAATCCGCCCGGCAATGGATGGAGCTGAACGGCGCGCGGCCTTCGCGCGAGAGCCTCGCGTACGCCGCCCTCGACTCCGGCGAGGGCCTGGCCTGCTATCACGGGCTGCGCGCGGCGGCGAACTACGGGTTCGCCAACCGCCACGCGCTGACGCACCTGGTGCGCAGCGCCTTCGACGCGGTGTTCGCGGCGGGCTCCGAGGTGCTGGTGGCGTGCGACGTGGCGACGAACGTGGTGCAGCTCGAGCGCCACGGCGGCGACATTCTCTGCGTGCACCGGCGCGGGACCAGCGCCGCGTTCGGGCCCGGAGGGCACCACCTCGTGCCGGGCGCGTTCCGCGACGTGGGCATGCCGCTGCTCTTGGCGGGCACGATGGGCTCGGCCTCGTACGCCTGCTTCGCGGGCGAGTCTGCTCGAGCGCAGACCTTCGCCAGCGTGTGCCACGGCACCGGCAGGCGGGTCAGCCGTCGCGACGCCGCGCGCCGGTACGACGGCCGGCTGGTGCAAGAGGAGCTCGAATCGCGCGGCGTGCTGGTGCACTGCCCCACCCGCGGCCAGCTCGCCGAGGAAGCGCCGGCCGCGTACCACGACGTCGACCGCGTGGCGGAGGTGCTCGAGCGATCGGGCCTCGCCAGGAAGATCGCGCGGCTGCGCCCGGTGGCGGTGCTCAAGGGCTGATGCGCGCCGCGAACGAGGCCGCCATCTCTTGGCTCGAGCAGGGCGCGTCGTTCCCTGGCCCGGAGAAGCTCTGACTCGGCGGCGCTATCGCCCGCTCGGCGCGGAGCTCGTACGCACGTACGTGGCCGGCAGCTCGGCCTCGGCGATGACGTGCCCCTCGATGGCCTTGGCGAAGGCCGCTGGGTCCATTCCCGGCTCGTGGGGCAGCGGCGCATCGAGCGCGTACAGCCGGAAGAAGAGCCGGTGCCGCCGCCCCACCGTCGCCGCCGGCCCGTAGTAGCCAATGTTGCCGAGCGAGTTCGTCCCCTGCACCACCCGCTCGGGTACTTCGGGCATGCGCTCGTTCCGCACACCTTCCGGCAGCGCCCGGAGCCAGGGCGGAATCTTGTAGACGATCCAGTGCACGAACGGCCGGGGCTCGCGGGCGTCGATGTCTTCCAGCGTCAACGCCAGCTCGCGCGTGCTCGCCGGCACGCCGGACCACGACAGCGGCGGAGAGAGCCGATCGCCATCCGCGGTGTAGCGCACCGGCACCTGCTCGCCGGGCTCGAATGCAGGGCTCGTCAGCTCCATGCGTCACCTCCAGTCGCCCCGAAAGAGCGGCTCCACCGGGTGCTGGCCGCGCTCGAGCCTCAGGTCGCGGAAGATGGCCGCCTCCGCCTCGCGCTCCTCTTCGGGCACGAGGTCGATGTCGAGCTCCTCCTCCGGAGCCTTCGACGCTCCGATGAGCACCAGCTCGGTCCCCCGCTGATCCAGGAAGTCGGGCTCGAGCTGGGCAAAGCGGCGCCCGCGGAACCGGTCCTCCATCGCCTGCGGAAACTCGGCCTTCTGCGCGCCGGTCAGCCCTGCCTGCGGCGGAGCAGGCGCCTCGGGGTTGCGCACCGTCACCACGAAGCTGGCCTTCGGCTCGATGAGCAGCTCGCGCTGTACGTCGCCCGGCTCCTTCGGGAGCTCGAGCTCGTACGCCAGATGGGTGTGCCGCCCGTGACGGACGATGGCGTACACCCCCTCGCGCTGCACCCTCGGACGGTAGAAGAAGTAGATGTGGCCCGCTTCGAGCACGTCTCCCATGCCGAGGACGTTGGGCAGCGCCATCTGATGGAGCCGCAATCTGGCCCGTTCCGCCCGGGCAGCGCCCGGCCGATCGAGCGAGGCGACGGCGGCGTGACGAAACTCGAGGCGTGGACGCCGAAGCGATGCCCGACATCCTCCCCGTGCTGCCGCTCAAGGACACGGTGGTGCTGCCGACCGTGGCCAGCCCGCTCCTGGTGGGGCAACCCCGCTCGGTGCGGCTGATCGACGACGTCACCCGCACGCACCAGCTCGTGGGCCTGACGCTGCAGAAGGACCCGGGCCAGACGCTCGCCGGGCCGGACGACGTGCTCGAGGTCGGCACGCTGGCCCGCGTCCAGCAGCGGCGCAAGGCGGCCGACGACAACCTCCTGGTCGTGGTGCAGGGGCTCGAACGCATCCGCTTCGTCGACTTCGTGCGCACCGACCCCTACCTGATGGCGCGCGTCGAGCGCTGGCCCGACAGCGACGAGGCAGACACCGAGTCCGAGGCGCTCGCGCGCTCGTGCCGGGCGCTCTTCCGCGAGCTGGTCGAGCTGTCGGCGGAAATTCCCGACGAGGCGAGCACCATCTCGGACGCGCTCTCGTCGCACCGGCACCTGGCCTACTTCGTGGCCTCGACCACGCCGCTGCCGTCGATGACCCGCCAGGAGATCCTCGAGCTGAGCCCGGTCGGCGCGAAGCTGCGAAGGCTGGTCGAGCTGCTCCAGCGCGAGCTCGAGGTGCGGCGGCTCGAGCAGAAGATCTCCACCGAGACGCGGGAGAAGCTCACCGAGCAGCAGCGCAAGTACCTCTTGCGCGAGCGAATGCGCGCCATCCAGAAGGAGCTCGGCGAGGAGGGCCCGGAGGAAGAGCTGGCCGAGCTCAGGCGCCGGGTGGCCGAAGCGAAGCTGCCGCCCGAAGCGCGCAAGGAGACCGAGCGCGAGCTGGGGCGGCTCGAACGGCTGCCGGAGATCTCCCCCGAGCACGGGATGATTCGCAGCTGGATCGACTGGGTGCTCCAGCTGCCGTGGGGGAGGCTGGTGGGCGGGCCGATCGACATCGGCCGCTCGCGCGAGGTGCTCGACGCCGACCACTACGATCTGGAGAAGGTGAAGGAACGGCTGCTCGAGTACCTCGCGGTGAAGAAGCTGCGCGCCGAGCGAAAGACGGCCATCGGCAGGTCGGGCGCGGGCGAGGCCGAGCACGCACCGGTGGCCGGTCCGGTGCCGCTGACGCCGGCGGACGAGGCCATGCGCGAGCCCATTCTCTGCTTCGTGGGGCCGCCGGGCGTGGGCAAGACCTCGCTGGGCCAGTCGATCGCCCGCGCCATGGAACGCCCCTTCATTCGCATGTCGTTGGGCGGCATCCACGACGAGTCCGAGATTCGCGGCCACCGGCGCACGTACATCGGCGCGATGCCGGGGCGCATCGTGCAGGCGCTCAGGCGGGCCGAGGCGGCCAACCCGGTCTTCATGCTCGACGAGGTCGACAAGCTCGGCGTCGGCTTTCACGGCGACCCGGCGGCGGCGCTGCTCGAGGTGCTCGACCCGGCACAGAACCACGCCTTCGTCGACACCTACCTCAACGTGCCGTTCGACCTCTCGCAGGTGCTCTTCATCTGCACCGCCAACACGGTAGAGACGATTCCTCCGCCGCTCCTCGACCGCATGGAGCTCATCGCGCTCTCCGGCTACACCGAGGAGGAGAAGCTGCACATCGCCCGCCGCTACCTCTTGCCGCGGCAGAGAAAAGCCAACGGCCTGCTCGAGCACGAGCTCGAGGTCGACGACGGCGCGATTCGCCGCATCATCCGCGAGTACACGCGCGAGGCGGGCGTGCGCGGGCTCGAGCGCGAGCTGGCGTCGGTGGCGCGCAAGGCCGCGCGAAAGATCGGCGAGGGAGAGCCCGGGCCGATTCGGGTGGGCCCTGGCGACGTCGAGGCTTTTCTGGGCAAGCCGCGGGTATTCGACGAGGTCGCCGAGCGCGTCGATCGGCCCGGCGTGGCCACCGGCCTGGCGTGGACGCCCACCGGCGGAGACCTGCTCTTCGTCGAGGCGGCGATCATGCCGACCCGCCAGGAGGAGCTGGTGCTCACCGGCATGCTGGGCGACGTGATGCGCGAGTCCGCCCGGGCCGCGCTCACCTACCTGCGCTCGAACGCGACACGCTTCGGGCTCGACCCGCGCTGGTTCGACCGCAAGTCGGTGCACGTGCACGTGCCTGCGGGCGCCATTCCCAAGGACGGTCCGTCGGCCGGCATTCCCCTCTTCGTGGCCCTGGCCTCGATGGCCACCGGCATCCCCGTGCGGCAGAAGGTGGCGATGACGGGAGAAATCACCCTTCGCGGCAAGGTGCTCCCGGTGGGCGGCATCAAGGAGAAGGTGCTCGCCGCGCACCGCTCGGGCGTCGACACGGTGTTGCTCCCCCGGCGCAACGAGAAGGACCTCGACGACGTCCCGGCCGAGGTGCGGCAGAAGCTGCGCTTCGTCCTCCTCGACTCGGCCGACGACGCGCTGGCCGAGGCGCTCGAACGCCGTCCGCCCCGCCCCACTCCGCCGCAGCCCGCGCCGCCGCACCTCGTGTGAGCGCGCAGCCGCCGCTCGCGACCGCGCGCTTTCTTCGCCAGAGCCGCAGAACGCCAGGCGAGCTCGAGCCGACGGCCGCGAGCTCCTTCGCCCGATCCCGACATCAGCCCAGCTTCCAGAAGAACTGGTCGACCGACGGAGAAAGACCGGGAAGCGCGGCGGCCTCGGGAAGCCGTTCGCCGGCGCGGTGGCGAGATTCCGCCGCGGGCGACAGAACCACCACTTCATGGCCATCAGGCAAGACGAGCCACACGAGCTGGACACCGTGGTCGAAGTACCACCGCGCCTTCTCGCGCAGCTCCACTTCCCCTTCGTCCCTTCCGGCGACCTCTACCGCGAGCACGGGCGCGGCGCGGCGGTAGCCGCCGGTGCGCTCGCCGAGGTCGCCCCGTCGCCAGACCGCGGCGTCGGCGCCGCGAATCTCACCGCCGAGAATCATCCCCGCTTCGTTCGCTCCGACAATGAATTGCGGGTGCGCCACGTTCCACGTTTCGAGAATGCCCACCACGCTGGCAGCGACGTCCTGCTGATCGTCCCCGCATGGCGGCATGTAGAGCAGCCTCCCTCCGACGTACTCGAGCCTGCCGACGGCCTTGGGCCAGGTCGCCGGGTCGCCGGGCCGAAAGCCGGGCGGCGGCGCAAGCTCCAGCGGGAACCGAATACCGCCGCGCGGGATCGGGACCGGTTCGTTGTACGCGTCGTAATCCATTGCTCCGCATTCTAGACTCGAAGCGCGATCCCCGCAGCGGCTCGCCGCTCGCGCAGAACGGAGCAAGTGCTACGGTGCCGCGCCGTGCCAGCGCTCGATCGCCGAGACGTGTACGCCTGCCTGCTGCTCGCCGCGGCGACGGTGGCCGTGCTCGCACCGGGCATGGGGACGCTGTCCGGCATCCGCCACCCCGATGAGGCCTATTACGTCACCGTCGTCCTCGAGATGGAGCGAACCGGCGACTGGGCGGTCCCCCGGGTCGACGGCACGCCGTCTTTCTACAAGCCGCCGCTGATGTACTGGGCCTCGCTGCTCTGCCGCGCGGTGTTCGGGCCATCGCTGTTCGCGTTGCGGCTGCCGTGCGCGCTGTTCACCGCGCTCGCCGTGGTCGCCACGTACCTGCTCGCGCGCGCATGGCACCAGCGGCGGACGTCGCTCGCTGCGGCGCTCTTGCTCCTCGCCACGTTGGGGGCTCACCGCTTCGGGCGCACGCTGATGCTCGAGTCGGGGCTGATGGCCGGCGCGGCGCTGGCCGTGCTCGGCGCGGTGTGGGCCCGGCGCAACGCCTACGCGCTGGTGCTGACCGGGCTGGGAGCGGCCGCCTCGACGCTCATCAAGTGGCACGGGGTGGCGCTCGTCCCGCTGGCGGCGGCGCTGATGGCGCTGATCGCCCATCGCCACGCGCGGGCGCTGTGGAGCCCGGGCGCATTGGCGGGCGCGGCGGTGTGGCTGCTGTTGCCGCTGCCGTGGTTCGTCGCCGCCGCCGGCGTTCCGGGGTTCGGCAGCGGCTTCTTCTCCGAGAACATCGAGCGTCTGTGGGGGCCGCGCGAATCGCCCATCTCGCTGCTCGGAGTGCCGGTGTACGCGGCTCCCTGGTCGCTCGTGCTCGTCGGCGCGCTGCTCTCGCTGAGAAGCGAGGAGTTGCGCGAGCCGTCGGTGCTCGTACCGCTGGGCTGGCTCGTCATCGTCGGCGCGTTCTGGCTGTTGCCCTCGGGAGCGCAGTACCTGCACCACGCCCAATCTGGCCTCCCCGCGGCGTGCCTGTTGATGGCCCGGCAGCTCGAGTCGGAACGAGCACCGCTGCGCATCGCGCGCTTCGCCACCGCCGGAGTGTCGATGGCGCTCGGGCTGCTCGCGCCCGTCATCCTCTACCTGCTCCCCGCGAGCATGTCGTGGCCCGCGGCCGCTGCCCTCGCTACGTTGGCGCTCGGTGGCGCGTTGCTCTTGCGCGGGCGCGTCCTCGAGAGCGCGGTTACGGCGGCGGTCGGGCTGGCGGTGGCGCTCGGGGTGGCGCTGCCCCACGTCGACGGCGAGTTCATCTCTGCCGACGCGAAGGCGAAGCTCGCCGGCACGACGCCATACGTCTACGGGCCCTACCCCGGCTACTACCGCATCGCCCTCGGGCAAGACGTGCGCCGCATCTGGAGCGAAGGCGACCTCCACGCTCGGCTCGATGCGGGCGAGGTCGTCATTCTCGACGTGGATCCTCCCGGAGTCGAGCGCGGCAGGACGTTCGAGGTGGTCGCGACCTGGCGCCGCGCCGCCACGCGCGTCGGCTCCGACCAGCTTCGCACATCGGCCCGGCGCCGGTCGCTCGAGCCGCTCAAGACCGACATCCGCGCGGTGCGGGTCACGACAGTTGCGCGGCCCTTTCGCTCTCCCTGACGCGCGGTGGGTCGCTATCGTGGAGCTGCCATGCAAGCCCAGCGCATTCGCAAGCTGATGTGCGCCAACCGCGGGGAGATCGCGATTCGCGTCTTCCGCGCGTGCACCGAGCTCGGCATCCGCACGGTCGCCATCTACAGCGACGAGGACCGGGTGAACGAGCACCGCCACAAGGCCGACGAGGCGTACCTGGTCGGCCGGGGCAAGCGGCCGGTCGACGCGTACCTTTCCATCGAGGAGATCCGCGACGTGGCACGGAAAGCGAGCGTCGACGCCATCCACCCCGGCTACGGCTTCCTCTCGGAGAACCCCGACTTCGCCGCGGCCTGCGAGCGCGCCGGGCTCATCTTCGTCGGCCCGACGTCCGAGGTGGTGCGGCTCATGGGCGACAAGCTCGCCGCCAAGGCCCTGGCCCAGAAGGCCGGCGTGCCGGTGGTGCCCGGCATCGAGCTGGGCGGCGGCGACGAGGCATTCGAGCGGGCCCGGCAATTCTTCGAGCAGCACGGCCCGGTGCTGGTGAAGGCCGCGCACGGCGGCGGCGGCCGCGGCATGCGCGTGGTGCGCGACGTCGACCACCTCGCCGACGCCATCGCCGAGGCGCGGAGCGAATCGAAGGGAGCCTTCGGCAGCGAGGTCGTCTTCCTGGAGAAGTTCCTCGAGAAGGTGCGCCACATCGAGGTGCAGATCCTCGGAGACCACCACGGGAACATCGTGCACCTGCACGAGCGCGACTGCTCGGTGCAGCGCCGCCATCAGAAGGTCATCGAGATCGCTCCGGCACCGAGCCTGTCGGCGGCGATGAAGGACCGCATCTGCCACGCGGCGTTGGCCCTGGCGAGGGCCTCGGGCTACACGAACGCCGGCACCGTCGAGTTCCTGGTGACGCCCGAGGCCTTCTACTTCATCGAGGTGAACGCCCGGCTGCAGGTCGAGCACACGGTGACCGAGCAGATCACCGGCATCGACCTGGTGCAGGCGCAGATCCGCATCGCCGAGGGGTACCCGCTGGCCTCGAACGAGATCGGCATCTCCAACCAGGAGGCGGTGCAGCCGCGCGGCTACGCGGTGCAGCTGCGGGTCACCACCGAGGACCCGGCCAACCACTTCGTGCCGGACCACGGGGAGATCCAGGCCTGGCGTCCGGCGACCGGGTTCGGCATCCGGCTCGACGGCGGCAACGGCTACACCGGTGCGTACATCTCGCCGCACTACGACTCGATGCTGGTGAAGATCATCGCCTACGGCCCGACCTTCCGCGCCGCGGCGATGAAGGGCTTGCGCGCGGTGCGCGAGTTCCGCATCCGCGGGGTGAAGACGAACCTGCCCTTCCTCGAGAACGTGCTGCAGCACGAGACGTTTCTCTCCGGCCAGACGTACACGCGCTTCATCGACGAGACGCCGGACCTGTTTCGTTTCCCGGTGCGGCGCGACCGCGCGAGCAAGCTGCTCCAGTATCTGGGCGAGGTCACCGTCAACGGGCACCCCACGATCAAGAAGGAAGCGCGGCTCGAGCCGAGCTCGTTTCTCGAGCCGCGGGTGCCGGTGGTCCCGAACGCGCCGCCGCCGCCCGGCACGGCGCAGATCCTCGCGCAGAAGGGGCCATCTGGCCTGGCCAGATGGGTGCTTGAGCAGACGCGGCCGCTCATCACCGACACCACGATGCGCGACGCGCACCAGTCGCTGCTCGCCACGCGCATGCGCACGCACGACATCGTGAAGATCGCTCCGGCGATGGCCCACCTCGCCTCCGAGCTGTTCAGCCTCGAGGTGTGGGGCGGAGCCACGTTCGACACGGCCTACCGCTTCCTCAACGAAGACCCATGGGAGCGGCTGCGGCGCCTGAAGGAGGCCTGCCCCAACATTCTTCTGCAGATGCTGCTCAGGGGCGCGAACGCCGTCGGCTACACGAGCTACCCCGACAACGTCGTCGAGGCCTTCATCGACGAGGCCGCCGCAACGGGAGTCGACGTCTTCCGCATCTTCGACTCGCTGAACGATCTCGAGTCGATGCGGGTGGCGGTCGAGAGGGTTCGCAAGACGGGCAAGGTCTGCGAGATCGCCATCTGCTACACGGGCGACGTCGCCAACGAGAAGCGGCCCAAGTACAACCTCGACTACTACGCCGAGCTGGCCAGGCGCGCCGAGGACATGGGCGCGCACTTTCTGGCCATCAAGGACATGGCCGGGCTTCTGCGCCCGAAGGCGGCCGGCATGCTCATCGACCGGCTCAAGGAGTCGGTGAAGCTGCCCATCCACCTGCACACGCACGACACCTCGGGCAACGGCATCGCCACGCTGCTATTGGCCATCGACCACGGCGTGCACGTCGTCGACTGTGCCTTCTCGTCGATGGCGGGGCTGACCAGCCAGCCGAGCCTGAACGCGCTGGTGTCGGCGTTGCGCGGCATGAAGCGCGACACCGGGCTCACCAACAAGAAGCTGCAGCCCATCGCCAACTACTGGGAGGACGTGCGCGAGCTCTACGCGCCCTTCGAGTGCGGGCTGAAGAGCTCGACGTCCGAGGTGTACTTCCACGAAATCCCCGGCGGGCAGTACTCGAACTTGAGGCCGCAGGTCGCGGAGATGGGCCTGCTCCACCGCTGGAACGACGTGAAGGAGGCCTTCGCCCTCGTCAACGTGCTGGTGGGCGACATTCCCAAGGTGACGCCGTCGTCGAAGATGGTGGGCGACTTCGCCATCTTCCTGCTCAAGAACGACCTGGTGGTGAAGGGCCCTACGCTCGAGGAGACCGCCAGACTGACGAAGCAGAAGCTCATCGAGAACGCGTCGCGGCTCGACTTCCCCTCGAGCGTGGTGGGCTACTTCCGCGGCGAGCTGGGCAACCCGCCCGGCGGCTTCCCGGAGGATCTGCGGCAGGCCGTGCTCAAGGGGCTGCCCGTCATCACCGGCCGGCCCAGCGCCAGCCTGCCCCCGCTGGATCTCGAAGCGCTGCGCAAGAAGCTGTCGGAGAAGCACGGCCGCGAGCTGACGGGCCGCGACGCGCTTTCGGCCGCGCTCTACCCGCGGGTGATGGACGAGTACCTGAGCGCGCTCGCGCGCTACGAGGACGTGTCCATTCTCGACACGCCGACCTACTTCTACGGCATGGAGCTGGGCCGGGAGATCTGGGTCGAGATCGAGCCCGGCAAGACGCTGGTCATCTCGCTCTCGGCGGTGGGCGACCCCGACGAGAAGGGCGAGCGCACCGTGTACTTCTCGCTGAACGGCCACGCCCGGCAGGTGCACGTATTGGACAAGGCCCGCGCTCCGGCGGTGCAGGAACGCCGCAAGGCCGACCGCGACAACCCCTCGCACGTCGGCGCGTCGATGCCGGGCACGGTGGTGGCGCTTCACAAGAAGCTCGGTGACCGCATCGCGGCCGGCGAGCCGCTGCT
>FWPU01003127.1_pt1 | contig 42832 bp, 30 predicted proteins | sample 2228361 | NCBI WGS metagenome assembly FWPU01 (sample SAMEA103939777, study PRJEB20133) | metagenome | reverse complement strand
CCCGCCGGCCATGCACCTCCGCACCACTCCCCGCGCTATGCTGCCACACCACCAGATACTCCCCCGCCCGGCCGGTCGCCGCCACCGCCGGCGACCGCCGTTCCCCCGCCCCCGCAGCCACGGCCAAGGCCGCCCCCACCGTCCCCGTCACCGTGGTCCGCCGGCCGTAGATCGCCACAGCGCCACCGCCTTCGTGCTCCCAGACGACCAGGTACTCCCCCGAACCTCCGGCGGCGGCGATGGCCGGCCGGCCCTGGCCGTGCGCCTCCACGTCGTCGTAGAGGGCAAACTCTGCCCCCAGGCTCTCCGTCACCACCGACCGGCCATAGATGTCCCCATCGCCCCCGCGCCCGTCCTCCCACACCACCAGGAAGGCCCCCGCCAGGGCATTGTAGGCCACGGCGGCGTTCTGCTGGTCGCCCCCGGCGGTGCAGAGGGCGATGGCGCCTCCGAGGAGGTTGCCCTCCTCGTCCACCCGTTGGGCGTAGAGGCTCCAGCCGGGCAGGCCCAGGATCGCCTCCTGCTCCCAGACGACCAGGTACTCGTCGTGCTCGGGGTCGTAGGCCACCGCCGGGGCGCGCTCCTTCTGGCCCGCATCGTGGGCGATGGCGATGGGGTCGCCCACCAGCGCCCCGCCCCCCGTGACCAACTGCCCGTAGATATCGTCGTTGCCGTTGCGCCCGTCCTGCCAGACGGCCAGGTAAAGCCCCTGGGCGCTGCCGTAGGCCACGTCGGCCTCCTCCTGCGCACCCCCGGCCGCCTCGGCCCCGATCACCACCTCTTCATCGAGCGTCCCATCCCCATCCACCGGCCGGCCGTAGACCTCCCACGCGCTGCCGCTGCGATAGTCCTGCCAGGCGGCCAGGTAGGCGTCGGCCTGTTCATCAAAGGCCACCGCCGGGGCGCGCTGGTGGCCGGCCCCGCTGTAGAGGAGGATGGCCCTGCCCACCGGGTCCCCGGCCCCACTTAGCCGTTGGGCGCGGAGGTCCCAGTCCCCCAGCATCGTCGAGACCTCCCAGGCCACCAGGTACTGCCCCACCGCTCCGGCGGTGGCCACCTGGGGGGCGCGCTGCTCGTCGGAGCCTGCGGCTACCTCGATGCGGCCGCCCAGGAGGGTCCCGTCGGCCCCCACCCGTTGGGCGTGGATGTCGTTGAGGCCGCCCGTGGCGGTGTAGGCCTGCCAGACGACCAGGAACTCCTCCGCGTTCCGGCTGGCGGCCACGGCGGGCACCGCCTGGTCCTGGGGGGCGGCGGCGACGGCAAAGGCGTCACCGAGCGGCCGGCCGTCGGCCCCGATGATGCGCCCATAGAGGTCCCAATCGTCCGTCCTGCCGCTTTGCTCCTGCCAGGCCAGCAGGTAGCGGCCGGCGACGGGATTGAAGGCCACCTCGGGGTCGGACAGTGCGGCGGTGGAACTGTAAAGGCTCACCGCCGTGCCGTTCAGGGCCCCGTTCGCCTGCACGACCTGGCCGTAGAGGTGGTAGCGGCCGGTGGCGGGGTCGTCACTCTGCCAAATCACCAGGTAGGTCTCGTCGTCCGGGTTCAAGGCCACGGTGGGGTTCTGCTGGTCGTTTGTGCCGGTATAGACGGCGATCGACCCACCCAGGCGACTGCCGTCGTCGGCGACACGTTGGGCGTAAATGTCCCAGTCGGGCAAAAGGAACCCGCCGTCCTGCCAGACGATCAGGTACTCCCCGTCGCCTGGGTTGGCGGCCACATCGGGGTGACGCTGGTCGCCCAAGAGGGTGGCGATGGGCACCGTCTCGCTGAGAAGTGCGCCCTCCGCCGAGACGGCCTGGGCATAGATGTCGTCGCCGTTGCCCTCGCTCTGCCAGGCCACCAGGAAGGCGCTCCCATCGGCCGAGGCCATGGCGGCCTGCTCCTGGTCGCCGGAGAGGGGTTGGGTCGAGAGGGCAACGTTGGGCCCGATCAGCGGGTCCACCAGCACCGGGTAGGCCGCCTGCGCCAGCCATTCCTCGGGGATGACGATGCGCAGGTGCCGGCCGCTGAGGGTGAGCGGGGCCACGGTGCGCCGGCCCAGCGCATCCTCCACAATCGCCCGCCCGTAGGAGGCCAGTGCCTCTCCCTTCGGGGTGAGGAACTGTACCTCGCCGGTGCTTTCGCGCAAGATGGGGTGGAGGTTGCCGCTAAAGGCGCCCTCGAGCATCAGGTCCCCGTCCAGGGCGATCGGCACGAGGAAGAGGAAGCGCTGCTCCAGGCCCCCTTCGGTGAGGCGGTACTCCTCGCGGAAGGCCTCCCCACGGTCGTACCATACCAGGTCCTCCCGCCCCGGCGGAGAGATGGGTGGGCGTTGCGGCACGCCGGGGTGGAAGAGGCGCGTCCGGCCGCTGCGCACCTGGGTCAGGCGAAAGTCGAGGTGGTAGGTGCCTTGCTCCAACAGGCGGGTTTTCGGCGTGAAGCGGAGGCCATTTTCATCGAAAGAGGCGCGGTAGGCGGCCCGTTCGCGAACAAGCGGCGGCCCCGGCGGCCCCGGCGGCAGGCCCTGGGGCAGGCCCGCCGGCCGCGCCACGAGCGCGCCGTCGGCCGGCCCCTCCTCCTGCACCACCGCAGGGGGCCAGGAGGAGGGCAGCGAGGGCAGGTAGATGCGGAACGGCTCGGGAAGGGCCGGCGGTTCGCCCGGAGAAGGCCGAGACGGCTCCCCCGGCACGGGGGGCTTGCCCCATCCCTCTCCCTGGGCGGCCCCGCCCCCGGCGGCCAGGACCGTCTCCACAGCACGCACCCGGTTGCCCCGGGCGTCATAGGCGTACTCGAAGCGGGCCAGGAGGTCGTCGCCGTTGTGGTGGGTGACCTCCAGCAGCCGGCCGGCGGCGTCGTAACGGTAGGAGGTGACCGTGCCGTTCCCCAGCGTGGCCGTGAGCACCCGGCCGGCGGCGTCGTAGGCATAGACGGCGTAGGGGCTGGCCCCCTCCTCCACGGCGATCAACCGGCCGGCGGCATCGTAGCGATAGGTCACCTCGGTTCCGTCGGGATAGAGCAGGCGGGTGCGCAGCCCACGACCGTCATAGCCGTAGCCCACCGTGTACTCCACCGTCGAGCCGACCGTGTGGGTCACTCAAAGGGTCCGGCCAAGGGCGTCATAAGCGTAGGCGGTCTGCCCGGTGCGGTCGTCCATCCTCACGCGCCGCCCCAGGGCGTCATAACGATAGGTGGCCGAGACCGTGCCCCCGTAAGAGATCGCCAGCAGCCGGCCCAGAGAGTCGTGGGTGCGGATCGTGATGACCCCGGCGGCATCGGTTCGGTGGAAAGCACGCTCTCCCCTCCATTTCCCCGTCCCCCGGCCGGGGAAATGGGGTCCTGGGGATCGCTCACCCATGTCGGGTGGAGCACGGCCGGATCATCGGCTGTCGCCACAATACTTCCGCTGGAAGGGGCTATCCCCCCCCCCCCGCGCAATCCGGCAGGATCGGACGCCGCGGAGGGTTGCGGCAAAAGCGGAACCAGGATCACAACGAGCAGCAGGACACTCCAAAACCGAGAGGTTGACGACGGCTTCATCAGGGGCCTCGCTTTCCGTTCTCACCCCAGGCACACTCCGTCCGACGGCTTCCCGGCAGGGGAGCGAATCTCCGATGACGGCTCCTTTGTCCGTACCCCCAATCTAGGAACCTAAACCTATTATACCACAATCGGCCGGTGGTGTCAAAGCGGGCAGGAATCGAGTAACAAGTCTGGCTTGGGACACGGCATGCCGTGTCCCAAACCCCGAGGCGGAGTTGGAGTTGACAAACCCGACGTCTCGACATATCATAGGATGGATAAATTCCTCCCCGACCGGCTTGGCGATGCGTCCCTCGTGGGGAGGATGCGACAGTAAACTCGCCGGGAGCCCTTGAGGGCTACACCAGACTCCAATGGTAGATGGTCTTGGCAAATGAACAGGGCGGATAAGGACAAGGAGGGTCTATGCCGCTTCAGATCACACCAGGCCAGGATGCGGCCGTCTTTGACACCCTGGCCGAGGAGTGGCGTGCGCTGCTTGAGCGCAGTGTCACCAACGTCCTTTTCTTGACGCCGGAGTGGCAAGCCCTCTGGTGGCGGCACTTTGGGGCCGGCCGGGAACTCTGCGTCCTTCTGCTCCGGGAGGAGGAGGGCCGCTTGGTGGGGATTGTGCCCCTTTACGCCTTTGAGGAGGAGGGGCGGCGCATCCTCCAACTCGTCGGCGGCGTCGAGGTCTCGGACTATCTCGATTTTGTCATGGAAAGGGGATACGAAGAGGCGGTCTATCGGGCGGCCCTGGAGTTCCTCCGCCAGGGAAAGGGGCCGGCCTGGGACCTCCTGGACCTGCACTGCCTGCCCGGCGATTCGCCCACCCGCTTTAACCGGCTCTGCCAGGTCTGCGAGGAGTGCTGTCCGGGGGACGTGGAGGCGCAACCGGAGGATGCCGCCCCCTACATCCCCCTTCCCGCCTCCTGGGAGGAGTACCTGGCCGGGTTGGACAAGAAGCAGCGGCACGAAATCCGCCGCAAACTGCGCCGGGCCGACCGGGAGGCCCAGGTGGAGTGGTATCGTCTCCAAGACCGGGAGCGGTTGGCGGAGGAGGTGGAGACTTTTATCCAACTGCACCGGGCCAGCCATCCGGAAAAGGAGACCTTTATGAGCCCGACCATGGCCGACTTTTTTCGGGAGATGGCCGCGGTCACCTTTGAGGCCGGCTGGCTGAGTCTGTACACGCTGCGGTTGGCCGGCCGGCCGGCCGCCTCGATGTGGTGCTTTGACTATGGGGCCGACCTGCTCGTCTACAACTCGGGCTATGACCCCACCTGGCAACCCCAACTCAGTTCCGGCATCGTCCTGCTCAGTTACTGCATTCAGGATGCCATCGAACGGGGCAAGGCCCGCTTTGACTTTTTGCGGGGGGACGAACCGTACAAGTATCGCTTTGGCGCGGTGAGCGGAGCGGTCTATCGGCTGGTCATCCATCACCCCGACCAGGGGTAGGGCGGAAAGACAAAGGGGGGGCCTGATGCGCATTGCCATGCTCAGCCTTCACACCTGCCCGCTGGCTACCCTGGGGGGAAAGAACACCGGCGGGATGAACGTCTATGTGCGCGAACTCTCCCGGGAACTGGGCCGGCGGGGCTTCCACGTGGATGTCTTTACCCGCTCGGCCAACCCGCAGATCCCCCGCCTCCGCTGGTTCGGCGAGCGGGCGCGGGTTGTGCACGTCCCGGCCGGCCCCGAGGAGTATCTGGACAAGTCGCTCCTCTGGCAGTATATGGACCCCTTTGTCGAGGGGGTGCTGCGCTTTGCCCGGGAAAACGACCTCCGCTATGACCTTCTCCACAGCCACTACTGGCTCTCCGCCGTGGCCGCCCGTGGGTTGCGCCAGGCCGGCTGGCAGGCCCCCATCGTCCACATGTTCCACACCCTGGAGGCGATGAAGGGGCTTGTCGGGCAGGGGCGCGGCTACCAGGAGGACCGCCGCCGTCTGGAGGAGGAGCGCCGGGTCTTTGCCCTGGCCGATGCCGTGGTCGCGGCCACCCCTCTGGACCGCGAGCAGATGGTAACCCACTATGACGCCCCGCCGGAGCGGATTGTGGTGATTCCGCCGGGGGTGAACCTGGACCTCTTTCGCCCTTTGCCCAAGGTCGAGGCCCGCGCCCATGTGGGCACGCCCTGCGACCCCTGCGAAGAGTCCCACCTGCTCCTCTACGTCGGCCGGATGGACCCCCTCAAAGGGGTGGAGGATCTCCTGCAGGCGTTGCCCTATGTAAGTCGGGAACTGGCCCCCGACTGGCCCTGCCGGGCCTGCCTGGCCCTGATCGGCGGCGATGCCGAGAGCAGCGCCGAATCGCTGCGCCAGGAGATGGCCCGGTTGTTCCAACTGAGGGACGACCTGGGGATCGGCGACCTGGCCGTCTTTTTGGGCCGGCGCGATCAGGACGAACTCCCCTACTACTACTCGGCCGCCGATATCTGCATCGTCCCCTCCCACTACGAGTCGTTCGGCATGGTCGCGCTCGAGTCGCTGGCCTGCGGCACGCCGGTGATCGCCTCGCGCGTCGGCGGGCTCCGCTACATCGTCGAGGACGGGGTCAACGGCTTTCTCGTCCCTCGTGGCGACCCGGTGGCCCTGGCCCACCGTATCTCCCAACTGTTGGAGGACTGCCGGTTGCGCCGCCAGATGGGGCTGCGGGGGGTGGAGATGGCTCAGGAGTACGCCTGGCCGCGCATCGCCGAGCGCATCCTGGGCCTGTATGCGGCCGTTCGGCAGGAGAGGGCCCCCACGGGCGGCGAATGACGCAGCCACGGTAACGTCTGATATCTTGTGGTTTTCCTCTTTCCAATCATACGGTACCCGCAGCCGTCCGGCAGTGGCCTTTTCCACCGGCCTGTGCTATAATCGGGGCAAAGGGCAGCGTTTCCCGGAGGTGGACCCATGACCCGATTCACTCACGTAATCAAACGCACCGGTGCGGTGGTTCCCTTTAACAAAGAGCGCATCACCAACGCCATCTACCGGGCCGCCGTCGCCGTCGGCGGGCGCGACCGCCGAACCGCCGAGCGGCTGGCCGACCAGGTCGTCGAACTGCTCGAACAGACCTACCCCCCCGATCACATCCCTACCGTGGAGGAGATTCAGGACGCCGTGGAAAAGGTGCTCATCGAGAACGGCCACGCCCGCACGGCCAAGGCCTACATCCTCTACCGGGAGGAGCGCGCCCGCCTCCGCCGGGAGCGGGCCCGCCGTTCGGCCCAACCGGCCGGCAATATCCCCTGGCGCAAACTGTGGGAGGTGCTCAACTGGGCCGTGGAGCATGACCTGCACACCGTCGAGCGGCTGAACGAGCGCATCGTCCGGGGCGAGTTTCCCCAGATCGTCCGCGAGACCGACCGTGCCTACACCGAGGAGATTACCTGCGCCGCCGAGATGATTCGAGAGCGGCGGGACGAGATTCGCCTGGTCATCGTCTCCGGCCCCTCCTCCTCCGGCAAGACGACCACCACGGCCAAACTCACCCACATGCTCACCCAGATGGGCCTGCGCCTGGTCCCCCTGACGGTGGACCATTACTTTTTCGACCTGGAACTGCACCCCCGGGACGAGTTTGGCGATTACGACTTTGAAACGCCCCAGGCCCTCGACCTCAAGTTGATCAACGAGCACCTGGTGCGCCTGCTGCGCGGTGAGGAGGTGCGCATTCCCTGTTACGATTTCAAAACGGGGAGACGCCACGACAACCACACCCCTATACGCCTGGACCCCGACCAGATTATCGTCATTGACAGCCTGCACGGCCTCTTTCCCGAGATGATGCCCGCTGTGGACGATACCCTCAAGTTCCGCCTCTACCTGGAGCCGCTCCTGCAGATGAAGCAGCCGGACGGTCGCTACATCCGCTGGACCGACCTGCGGTTGATGCGGCGTATGCTCCGGGACGCCACTCACCGCGCCTACAACCCCCAGCAGACGCTGGAGCACTGGCACTACGTCCGGGCCAGCGAACTGCGCAACATCATCCCCTACCACAGCACCGCCGACTATGTCGTCAACACCGGCCTGCCCTACGAACTGCCGATTATGCGGGCGCGCCTCTTTGACCACTTTGCCCGCTGGGTCGAGGAGTACCGCGACGACCCCCTGCGGGAGGACGCCTTCAAACGGGCGCAGCGTGTCCACCGGATGCTGGAGCCGATCCTGCCGGTGGAGGACGATTCGCCCATCCCGGCCGATTCGTTGCTCCGCGAGTTTATCGGTGGGAGTTGCTATGAGGCCCACTAGGGGCGTGAGGGTAGCCCTTTTCTCCCCGGCCGTGCTATAATCAAAAGCGGCCGTCTTTTTTCCCGCCGTTGCGGGGGTTCGGAGGCTGGGTGATGGAAACCGACAGGAACGAGCATGGGGGGCGGATGACAGGGAAGGCCCCCGGCCCTGTCGGGCCGGGGCGGGCGGCCCCGCACGGCCGGCCGGCCTCTCTGGAGGAGCCGGTGCCCCTGCCCGCCGACCCTCAGGCCGGCCCGGTGATGGTCGCCATGAGCGGCGGCGTGGACAGTTCGCTCACCGCTGCCCTCCTGGTGGAGCAGGGCTACCAGGTCACCGGGGTGACCATGCACCTGTGGGCCGGCGAGGAAGGGGCCGACTGGGGACCTGCCCGTTGCTGCTCTTGGGACGCCGCCGAGGGCGCCCGCCGCGTCTGCCAGCAGTTGGGCATCCCCCACTATCTCCTCAACCTGGCCCGCGAGTTCCAGGAGTATGTCGTGGACGACTTTGTGCGCACCTATGCCCGCGGGCGCACCCCCAACCCCTGCATCGCCTGCAACCGGCATGTCAAGTTCCGCTTCCTCCTGCGGCGTGCGCTGGCCCTGGGCTTTTCCCACCTGGCTACCGGCCATTACGCCCGTATCGCCCGGTCCCGGGAGGAGGGTGGGACCCGCTACCACCTCCTGCGGGGGGTGGACCGGCGCAAGGACCAGTCCTACGTCCTCTATATGGTCGGCCAGGAGGAGTTGGCCCATCTGCTCTTTCCGCTGGGGAGGATGACCAAGGTTCGGGTGCGTCAGGAGGCGGCCCGGCGGGGGCTGGCCACGGCCGGCCGGCCGGAGAGCCAGGAGATCTGCTTCATCCCTGACGACGATTACCGCCGCTTCCTGGCGGAGCGGCTGGAGGCCGCCCGCCCCGGCCCGATTCTGGACCAGGACGGCCGCCTGTTGGGGCAGCACCGGGGGCTGCCCTACTACACGGTCGGCCAGCGCAAGGGGTTGGGGCTGGACGGCCGGCCCCGGCCGCTCTACGTCGTCGCCATCCGGCCGGAGGAGAACGCCCTGGTGGTGGGGCCGGCCGAGGCCCTGCTGCGCACCTCCCTGGAGGCCGAGGAGGTGCACTTGGTCTCCGGCCGGTGGCCGGAGGGCCCGCTCGAGGTCGAAGCCCAGGTGCGCTACCGCGCCGCTGCCGCCCCGGCCCGTCTGCTTCCTCTGGCCGAGGGGCAGGTGCGGCTGGAGTTCACCGCCCCCCAGCGGGCGATCGCCCCGGGCCAGGCGGTCGTCTTTTATCAGGGAGAAGAGGTCCTCGGTGGGGGGACGATTGTCCGGTAAGGGCACTCTCCCCCCAAAAAATGGAACGGGGCTTTCTTGACGCTCGACCCAAGTAGGAGTACAATAGGGCCTGGTGAGCGATGGAACAAATGGCTCCGGCCACGATGGAGGCAAAAAAGGATGATCGTCGGCGAACAGAAACCGCTGGAAGAGATCCGTCATCTCATCGTCGGGAACAAAAAGGTGCTTGTCCTGGGGTGCGGCACCTGCGTGACGGTGTGTTTTGCCGGAGGGGAAAAGGAGGCCCAGATTCTGGCTTCCTCTTTGCGTATGGCCGAACGGTTGGCCGGCAACCAGGTCGAGGTGACCGAGGCCACCGTGCAGCGGCAATGCGAGTGGGAGTACCTGGAGACGGTCCGCGAGCAGGTCCAGGCCGCCGATGTCGTCGTCTCGCTGGCCTGTGGGATCGGCGTCCAGGGGGTGGCCGAGTACTACCCCGACGTTTGGGTCGTGCCCGGCCTGAACACGACCTTCCTGGGCATCCCCGAAAAGCCCGGCCTCTGGACCGAGCGCTGCCAGGCCTGCGGCAACTGCCTGCTGGCCGAGACCGGGGGCATCTGCCCGATCGCCCGCTGCTCCAAGAGCCTGCTCAATGGCCCCTGCGGCGGGTCGCAGAACGGCGTCTGCGAAATTGCCCCCGAGATTCCCTGCGCCTGGCAACTGATCTACGAGCGGCTGGCCCGGTTGGGCCAGCTGGATCTGATTATGCAGGTCAAGCCGCCCAAGGACTGGTCCACCTCCCGAGACGGCGGACCGCGCCGGATTGACCGGCCGGACCTGCGCCTGGAGGAAGAGGAAGAAGCGGTCGCCACAGAGGCGTGAGCGATAGACCCGAAGGAGCGTCTCCATGAAAGCAGGAAGCAACCTGGAAAAAATTCTGGAGGCCGGCCACTTTGCCGTCACCGGCGAGTTGGGCCCGCCCCAGAGCGCGGACGCTGAGGTGATTGCCCGCAAGGCGCAGCACCTCCGTGGCTATGTGGACGCCGTCAACATCACCGACAATCAGACCGCCGTGGTGCGCCTGTCCTCCATCGCCGCCGGCTACCTGGTCCTCCAGCAGGGACTGGAGCCGGTCATCCAGATGACCTGCCGGGACCGCAACCGCATCGCTATGCAGAGCGACCTCCTGGGGGCCTACGCCCTGGGCATCCGCAACCTCCTCTGTCTGACCGGGGACCATCAGGTCTTTGGCAACCACCCCACCAGCAAGAACGTCTTTGACCTGGACTCGCTCCAGTTGCTCCAGATGGTCACCCGGTTGCGCGATGAGAGGAGGTTCCTCTGCGGCGAAGAGGTCAAGGGGCAGGAGCCGCGCTTCTTTGTCGGCGCGGCGGCCAACCCCTTTGCCGACCCCTTTGATTACCGCCCCTACCGGCTAGCCAAAAAGGTCGCCGCCGGGGCCAACTTTATCCAGACGCAACTGATCTACAACGTCGGGCGGTTCGCCGAGTATATGCGGCGGGTGCGCGAACTGGGGCTGCATGAAAAGGTCTACATCCTGGCCGGCGTCGGGCCGATCAAGACGGCCGGCGCGGCCCGCTATATGCGGGACAAGGTTCCCGGGATGGACGTGCCCGATGAGATCGTCGAGCGGATGGAGGCCGCCAGCCGGGGGATTCCCAAGGAGGAAAAACAGGCCCGCCGGGAAGCCTGGGCCCAGGAGGGCGTCCAGATCTGCGTGGATATCATCAAGGCGCTGCGCGAGATCGAGGGCGTGGCCGGTGTCCATATTATGGCGATCGAGTGGGAGGAGGCGGTGCCTGAGATTGTGCAAAAGGCCGGCCTCTATCCCCGCCCGACCGTGGAGTGAGCAAAACGGAGCAGGCAATGACCGAGATTCAAACGCTGAACCTGGCCAAAGTGATCCGAGAGCGCTCCGGCGAGAACGCCTTTCTCTGCTATCAGTGTAAAAAGTGCACCGCCGGCTGCCCCGTGGTCGAGCATATGGACCTGGCCCCCAACCAACTCCTCCGGGCCGTCCAACTGGGCATGAACGACCGCGTCCTCCACTCCCGCACCATCTGGATCTGCGCCAACTGCCAGACCTGCGTGACCCGCTGCCCCCACAACATTGACCTGCCCCGGGCGCTGGATGTACTCAAGCAGGTGGCTATGGAACTCAAGATCGAGCCGCCGATCGCCTCCATCCCCATCTTTAACCAGGCCGCCCTGCGGGGCATCCAACTCTTCGGACGAATGTACGAACTGGGCCTGCTCGGCGAACTCAAGACCCGCACCCTGCTCAAGGGGGCGGTGGACACAGGCCAGTTGATGAAGGACCTCCGGATGGGGGTCAAGATGTTCCTGGAGGGCAAGATCAAACTCCTGCCCGAGCGAGGGCGCATCCCCAAGGACCTGAGCCGCGTCCAGCCCAAGGCGACCCCCGGGGCGGTAGCTTACTACCCCGGCTGCTCCCTCCACTCTACCGCCCGCGAGTACGACCTCTCCACCCGCGCTGTCGCCGAAAAGTTGGGGCTTGAACTGGAGGAGCCGGAGGGGTGGACCTGCTGTGGGACGACCCCGGCCCACGCCGTCTCCCACGAACTGGCCACCCTCCTCCCGATGGGGAACCTGGCCTACATCGAGCGGTTGGGATACGACGAGGTCACCCTCCCCTGCGCGGCCTGCTTTTCCCGCTTCAAGTTCGCCCTCCACGATATGGAGCGCTACCCCGAACTGCGCGAGCAGATCACCGCCGAACTCGGCTACACCTACCAGAACCGCGTCCGGGTGAACCATATCCTCTCCACCATGCTGCAGCGGGTGGGGATGGAAAGGGTGGCCGCGCAGGTAACCCGGTCGCTTGCCGGGCTGAAGGTGGTCTGCTACTACGGCTGCCTGATTACCCGGCCCAAGACGGTCACCGGGGCCGAGCACCACGAGTATCCGATGGAGATGGACCGCCTGATGAAGGCGTTGGGCGCGGAGGTGCTCGACTGGAACTTCAAGACCGATTGCTGCGGCAACAACCTGACCCTGACCGAGACCGCGGTCGCCCTGACCCTGACCCACCGCATCTTGCACGACGCCAAAGCGGTGGGGGCGGAGGCGGTGGTCACCGCCTGTCCGCTTTGCCAGGTGAACCTGGATTCGCGTCAGGAGCAGATTTCCGAGGAGTTTCAGGAGGAACTGCACCTGCCCGTCTTTTACTACACCCAGTTGATGGGCCTGGCGCTGGGGGTGGACCTCTCCGCACTGCACCTGAACAAACTCTTTGTGGACCCGCGGCCGCTCCTGCGGGAGAAAAAGTTGCTGGAATAGGATGGCCTTTTGCTGTGCCTGGGGCCGGTCGGCACGACCGGCCTACCATGTGCCCGACCACCCTGGCCATCGTTGCTGGCCGGGGACAGGTCAAGGAAGAGCCAGGCCCGATCAACTTGCGGTCCAGAGGGGCCAGGGGGGAACCCCTGGCGGGGCCGATGGGGCCCGTTGGCTTTTCCCACCCGATGACGATCGGTCCGGAGATGGACAGAGGCAAATTTCGATTGATTGCGCGAAGGTGTCCATAAGCGGAAGAAAGGGTTCCGAAAATTGGCAGTGATTTGTCAAAAAGTTGCACTTTTTGACCAGGCGACGGCGGTTGAGGTAAACTTGCCTGTGTCTGGTCAAGAGGATACCTGAAGTCATCCCAGGAGGGAACGATGCGCGAACAGATTCAGGCCGCCCTTCGGGCGAGCAAGGCCGACTATACCGAGATTCGCCTGGAGGAGCGGCAGAGCAGCCGGGCCGTCTTTCGCGGCAGGGAACTGGAGACGGCCGGCGTCGTCCGCGACCGAGGCGGCATCGTCCGCTGCCTGGTGCGGAACGGCGGTTGGGGCGTGGCCACCTTCAACGACCTGGAGGACCTGCCCGAACGGGTAGAGCAGGCCTACCAGGGGGCCCGCTCCATCCAGGGGGAACCGGTGGACCTAACCCCGCTCCCGCCGGTGGAGGACAGGATCACCGTCACCCTGGAGCGGGACTTTCGGGGCGTCTCCCTGAGCGAGAAGGTGGACCTGGCGCGGAGGTACAACCAGATTCTCTTGGACTTTGACCCCCAGATTGTGGATACCCGCACGACCTACGCCGACAGTTTCAGCCGCGTCTACCTGGCCACCTCGGAGGGCACCTTCATCGAGGAGGAGCGCCCGATGGTGGCCATCATGGGCCTGGCCGTGGCCCGGCGGAATGGGGATGTGCAGCAGGCCTGGGAGAGTTTCTCCCGGCCGGTCGGCTTTGAGGTGGTGCTCGATCGCGAGTACCTGGCCGAAAAGGCCGCCCGGTTGGCGGTGGACCTCCTCTCGGCCCCTCGGGTTAAAGGCGGACGCTACACCGTCATCTGCAACCCCCGCCTGGCGGCAGTCTTTGCCCACGAGGCCTTTGGCCACCTCTCCGAGGCCGACTTTGTCTACCGCGACCCCCGGGCGCGGGAGATGATGGTCCTCGGTCGCAGGTTCGGGGAACCGTTCCTCACCATCGCCGACGATGGCTCGATCCCCGGCCTGCGAGGCTCGCACCGCTACGACGATGAGGGCACCCCCAGCGGCCGCACGGACCTGATCCGCGGGGGCGTCCTGGTGGGCCGGCTGCATTCGCGGGAGACGGCTGCCCGTATGGGCGAGGCCCCCACCGGTAACGCCCGCGCCACCGGCTACCGCTACCCGCCGATCGTGCGCATGACCAACACCTTCATCGAGGCCGGCGCGACCTCCTTCGAGGAGATGATCGGCGACATCGAACTGGGCGTCTATGCCTGCGACGCCTACGGCGGCCAGACCGCCCTGGAGAACTTTTCCTTCAGCGCGGGGTACGGCTATATGATTCGCAACGGCAAGATCGCCGAGATGGTCCGCGACGTCGTCCTCAGCGGGAACCTTTTCGTCACCCTGGCCGGCATCGAGGCCGTGGGGAACGACTTTCAATGGTCGGAAGGCAGCGGGACGTGCGGCAAGGGGCAGGGCGGGCTCCCGGTGGGTTTGGGGGCTCCCCACATCCGCATCCGCGACGTCCTCATCGGCGGCGAATGAGAACTAGCCGAGGATCCGTAGGATGGCCGGGCCAGGTCATCCGGCGGGCTGGCCGGCCCGCTCCGGTGGTTTTCGGATAAAAGGGGGAACGATGCTGCAGAAACTGCTACGTTTTGCCGAACAGGCCGAACTCTTTGAGGTGGACAGCGAGGCCACCCAAATCGGCTTTGAAGCGAACCAGATGAAGACGTTCAACGTCGAAGAGACCCGCGGGATGGCCGCCCGCGTGGTGGTCAACGGGCGACTTGGTTTTGCCGCCAGCACCATCCTCGACCGGGCCGACGATCTGGTGGAGGATGCCCTGGAGTCGGCCCGCTACGGCGAGGAGGTGCCGCTGTGCTTCCCCGAACCGCAACTGGGCCCCCAGGTGCAGGTTTACGATGCCCGCCTGGCGGAGATGCCGATTGCCCGGCTCGTCGAACTGGGGCAGGAGATCATCGCCCTGATTCGGGAGAAGGACGAGGACGCCATGGTCAACGTCCGCCTGGAGCGGCGGGTACAGCGCATGGCGGTGCGCAACAGCGCGGGCAACGAGGTCACCGTCACCCGAACGCCCTTTTCCATCCAGTTGATGGTACAGCGGGTGCGCGGCGACGACGTCCTGATCCTCTTTGACCACTGGGACACCGCCCTCTTGGAGGAGGACCTCCTGGAGATGCCCCGTCGGGTGGCCCGCAAACTGGAACTGGCCCGCCGGCCGGCCCAACTGGCCTCTGGCCGGATGCCGGTACTCTTTTCCCCCAGCGGGGCGACGATGGTCCTGCTGCCCCTGATCGAGGGGCTGAACGGCAGGGAGGTCTACCGCCGCACCTCGCCGCTGGCCGGCCGGGTGGGCGAGGCGATCCTTTCCCCGCTGTTGACCCTGGTGGACGACCCGACGCTGGACGGCCGGCCGGGCAGCGCGTCCCATGACGATGAGGGGGTACCCCACCGGCGCACCATGCTCGTCGAAGCGGGCGTCCTGCGCGGGTTCATCTACGACCTCAAGACGGCGGCCCAGGCCGGCGTCGAGCCGACCGGGAACGGCGGCCGCGGCCTCTTTAGCCCACCCGCGCCTGACTTTTCCAACCTGGTGCTCCTGCCGGGCGACAGGCCGGTAGAGGAGATGATCGCCGGCGTTGAGGAGGGCCTGCTGGTGGAAAGCCCGCTGGGGCTGGGCCAGGGGAATATCCTCAGCGGGGCCTTTGCCAACAACCTGGGCCTGGCCTTCAAGATCGAGCGGGGCGAGATCGTCGGGCGGGTCAAGGATGTCTCGGTGGCCGGAAACGTCTACGAGGACCTCTACCGGGTGCAGGCGTTGAGCCGGGAGAGCGAGTGGGTCTTTGGCGGGCTGCGCCTGCCCTACGTCCTGGTGGACGGCCTGAACGTGGTGACCAAGGGGGGGTAAAAGAGCGCGCTACACTTGTCGGCAAAACTTGGAGGGGAAGGAATGGCCATTCCTCCAGAGGTCAAAGAGCAGGTGGACAAGGTTGTCTACAAGGGACTTGTCCCGGCAGATACGGCTGTCGGCTGTTGCAGGGTTACAAATTGCCCGGCGGTGCCATCAGGGCCGGCCGGTGGCTGAAGCCACGGCCTGGGGAATAAGCCGAGCCGGCCTGCGCCGGCTAAACCGCACCTTTCCCTTCGAGCAACGCCTGCAGCGCTATCCGGCAAGGAGTTGCTCTACATGGAGGCCGCCTTCTCCTCACTCATGCCTAGCCCGCTCTCTCCCTCCCACCTCGCCCCACCGCGGTAGGCGGGTCAGCGCGTACAGGGAGAGGTAGAACGAGGTCAGGACGACGGCCAGGCCCAAAGCGATGGCCATGGCCTGCATATGGGTCGGCGGATGGGCCAACCGCCGCAGGAGATCCCGCGCCAGGTCCAGCGGGTTCAGCAGGACGTCCCAACTGTTCCAGCGCAGAAACCGCCCCAGATAGACTCCCACACCGCTCAACCCCAGCACGGCCAGGACAAAGAGCCATCCGACGATGCGCCCCAACCTTTCCTCCACCAACCGCTGCATCACATAGAGCGCGTTGAACCCCAAAAAGATGCCGTTCCAGGCAAAGGAAAAGATCAGAATCAGGTCGAACCAGAGGGGAACCGGTGGGCGGGCCTGCAGGTGGAAGAGGTCGGTCAGGAGATAGGGGGCGTTGGGAAAAAAGACGAGCCAGACCAGACCGCACAGGAACACCCCCAGGGTGAGCCGGGAACGCTTCCGGTAGGCAATTTCTGCAAGAAAGGCAAAGACCAGGGGAAGCCAGGCCAGAATCAGGTTCCAGACCAGAAAGATGAAGGTCCGCTGGCCCGAATAGAGGACGCGGAGGGCCACGGTGGTCACCGACACGGCAGAACCGAGCAGCGATACCCCCAAGATCGTCCACTGGTACCGTTGCAATATGGCGTTGCTCATCGGCCTCCTCCTTTCAGGGCTATCCTTCCGCCCATGATACCAGATTCGGGCCGGCCGTACCTGTCGTGAACCCTACGCTGCCCCGACGGCGGTTTGGGGTGGGCGGTTCGCGGTGTGTTCGATCAGGCGGGCCCGGTTGCGCAACCCGGCACGGCGATACCAAAGTCGCGTCGGTGTGGCACGAATGGCCAGGGCCCGGCTGCAGGCACGTGACGCGCGCGTGCGCTGGCGCCTTGTCGGGCCGGCTCTACGCGGCACGGGCGCCGAGGCCGGGCCCTTCCCGGCAGAGGCCAATGACTTTGATATGGCCGTGGCAACCCGGCACGGCAATTGACGGCACGAGCCCGTTTTGGTGGAATGGAATACGGGATGGCCGGCCGGCCATCTCCTGGCTATCCTGACTATATCTGCGGGTTCGCATTCGGCAAACTGGGGCCAGGAGGATGCTTATGGCCCGCTTGCTACGTGGCCTTGCCGCGATGTCGCTTTTCTGCCTGGCCGTACTGGGCAGCCGGCCGGTTGCCTCTACAGGCAATGACCGGAATGGCCCACCGGCATGGGCCCCGACCCGGCACAGTCCCGTCACGGGGCCGGGCTACTGGCGTCACTATACCACGGCCAACAGCGGCCTGCGCTCGAATGACATCCACGCCCTGGCCTACACCGAGGATACCACGGCCGGAGGAGCCCTCCCCGGCCTGTGGATCGGCACCGACCGAGGGGTGAACTATACCGACGGGCGCAATTGGCGGACCTATATCCCCATCCACGGACTGCCCGACGAGGTCCAGGCCATTCTTCCGGGCACGAACCCCGGCGAGGTGTGGATCGCAACTACCGGCGGCGTCGCCTGGCTGGATTACGCCGGTACTCCGCTGAAGCAACAGGACGACATCTGGACGACCTTCACCACGGCCGATGGGCTGCCCGCCGGGACACCGCTCTGCCTGGACCGGGGGCCGGGCGACCAGGTTTGGGCCGGCACCACGGCCGGCCTGGCATACTACGACGACCAGGCCTGGCACGCCATGCCGGCAACCGCCGGCATGGCGTGGCGGGACCTGCTCTACGACCCCACCACGAACTTGCTCTGGGCGGCCACGAACCAGGGTGTGGGCCGACTCGACCTGGCCACCGCGACCTGGACCTGGTTTCGGAGCGGCGATCCCGGTAGCGGCCTGCCCGGTGACGACGTGTGGGCCCTGGTCCAGGATGCCGCCGGCAGAATCTGGGCCGGCACCGCAACCGGTCTGGCCGTCCGGCTCACGGATGGCGCTTGGCAGAACCGGAGCGCAGAACGGCCCGGCCCGCCGCGTTTCCCCATCACCGACCTGTCCCTCGACCCCAGCGGTCGCTTCCTCTGGGTGGCGACCGCTGGGGGAGGAGCCGCACGCTACGATCTCCAGGCCGGCCGATGGCAGCGTTTCACCCCCCAAGAAAGTGAACTGCCGGACGCCCACGTACGGGTTGTCCTGGCCTCCCACGAGGGGATCGCCTGGTTCGGCACGGCCGCCGGGGTCAGTGGGATAGAGCAAAGTTGGATCAGCGTTCCGTTGTCGGCTCCTCCACCCTCAGACCGGCTCGCCGGCAACGAGGTGTGGGCCGGCCGGTCGAACCCGGACACGGGTGAACTCTGGGTGGCCACCAGCACGGGCCTGAGCCGGAGCACCGATGGCGGGCAAAGTTGGCAGACCTTTACGGTCGCCCAGGGGTTGGGCGCCAACGATGTGCGCGCCGTCTGGAGCGACGGCCGCAGCACGGTCTGGGTCGGTACGTGGGGCGGTGGGGTCAGCCGTAGTACTGACGCGGGGGCCACCTGGCAGACCTTCACGACAACCCACGGTCTGGGGGGGAACCAGGTCCGGGCGGTCTGGGGCGACGACAGCGGGACGGTCTGGGTGGGGACCGAGTACGGTGGCATCTGCCGTAGCACCGACGGTGGGCAAGGCTGGCAGGTCTTTACCACGACCCACGGGCTGGCCAGCAGCGGGATTCGCGCGATTCGGGGAGAGGATGGCGGAACCGTCTGGGTGGGCACGTGGCAGGGCGTCAGTCGCACCACCGACGGCGGAGCCCACTGGGAGACCTTCCCGGTGGGCACGGACCTGTGGAGCAACGTCATCCGGTCCCTCTGGGTTGACCGGACCGGCACCCTCTGGGTTGGGACGCTGCGCGGGGTCGGTCGTAGCACCGATAGAGGCGAAACCTGGCAGATCTTTACCCGTGCCAACGGCCTGGGAGACGACGCAGTGTGGGCGGTGTGGGTTGAAGACAGGGGTACGGTCTGGGCCGGCACCTGGCGTGGGGGGGTCAGCCGCAGCACCGACGGAGGGCAGAGTTGGTCAAGCCTGACCCGGGAGAACGGCCTGCCGGCCGATGAGGTGCGGGCGATCTGGGGCGACGGGGCCGACGGTGTGTGGGTGGGGACATGGGGAGGAGGCCTCGGCCACAGCACGGACGGCGGTGCCACCTGGCAGGTCCGGGCCGACGATGCCCTGCCGTCGAACGACGTGGAAGCGGTGGGGGGCGAGGCGGGGAGCAGTACGATCTGGGTCGCCACTGACAGAGGGGTCAGTCGCAGCACCGATGGCGGAAAAAGATGGAAAAACTTTGTGCCCAACCCGCGATCCCATGAGCACAATTTCAAGGTGGTGTGGAGCGGACCGGGGGGTACCATCTGGGCGGGCGGTCAGAGTGGACTGTTCCGCAGCACCGCTGGGGGAGACCATTGGCAACCTTTTCCAACAGGGTACAGAGGGGGGGCTGTTTCATCGGTATGGGTGGACCGGGAGGGTACAATCTGGGTAGCCATGACGGAGGGCGTCATCCGTAGCACCGACGGCGGGGAAAATTGGGATCGCTTGCGTGTGCCCAATGGCTTTATCCGGGCCATCTGGACGGACGGCACCGGCACGGTCTGGATAGGCTACGGGTGCGAGGCGGTGCGCCCGTGTAGTGGGCTCTACCGCAGCACAGATGACGGAAAAACCTGGCAGGCTTTCGGTCCGACCGAGGGTCTGGGCGACGACTCTGTCACAGCCATCTGGGGCGATGGGGCAGGCGCCATTTGGGTCGGCACTTGGAGAGGCGGGGTAAGCCGAAGTACGGACGGAGGAAAACACTGGCAGACCTTTACCACGGCCCATGGCCTGAGCTCGAACGAGGTCCGGGCCCTCTGGGGAGACGGCTCCGGCGTGATCTGGGCAGGCACCACCTTTGGAATAAGCCGCAGCACCGATGAGGGACAGAGTTGGCGCACGGCTACAACGAACCAGGGCCTCCGAAGCAACCAGGTCCGCGCCGTCTGGGGGGACGGCGCCGGCACCGTCTGGGTGGCGACTGCAGCGGGTTTGAGCCATAGTTCAGATGGAGGGCAGGTCTGGCAAAGCATAACCGCCGCCGGCCCCGACCCGGTGGCTCCCTACGTGCAGGCCGTATGGGACGACGGTTCCGGTACGGTCTGGGTGGGAACGCTGGATGGGCTGTACCGCAGCACGGATGGCGGCCAAACCTGGCTGCGGTTCACGACGGCGTCGGGGTTGGCAGCCAACTCGATCGCGGCAGTATGGGGCAACCACGCCGGCACAGTGTGGGTGGGAACGGGTCGAGGGGTGAGCCGCAGCACAGATGAGGGGCGCAGTTGGGTCGAGGTGTGGCAACTCGACGGCCGACAGATCGGTAAGTTTGGTGGACAGGTGTACTTTTACCGGCCGGAACAGGTGCTTGCGACCGTCGCCTGGATCGCCCGCGACTATGGCCGTGCCCGGTTTCGGGGACCAGTGCAGTGGCAGGTAGACTTTTATCGTTGGGACGGGAACGAGTTTGCCCTGTTTGACACGCAACTCTTTTCCTACGCCGAGTACCCGGATGGGCCGCCGCTGCCGGGCAAATGGGCCGGGAGCCGGTGATCCCATTTCCTGCTATCCTGCATACGGGGCAAATGCATACGGAGAAACGGCATGACCGGCCCGCCAGTACTACAAACTAGGGATTGCAAAATCCGGCAAAGTATGGTATACTATATTCGAAAGGGTTTTTTAAAAAGGGAGGGTGTGCCATGCTTGCCAATGTGACCAGTTGTGCCGTGATTGGACTGGAGGGAGCGCTCGTCCAGGTGGAGGTGGATGTCTCCAACGGGGCGCCCTCCTTCGCCGTCGTCGGTCTGCCCGACACCGCCGTGCAGGAGGCCCGCCAGCGGGTGCGGGCGGCGGTGCGCAACTCGGGCGGGCGCTTTCCCGGCAACAAGCGGGTGACGGTGAACCTGGCTCCGGCGGACCTGCGCAAGGAGGGGCCGGCCTACGACCTGCCCATGGCCGTGGGCATCCTCATCGCCACCGACCAGTTGGTGCAGGACCTGGAGGGCGCGCTGGTCGTGGGGGAACTCTCGCTGGACGGGACCGTCCGCCACACCAACGGCGTCCTGCCGATGATCTCGGTGGCCCGGCAGCAGGGGGTGCGGCGGGTGTACGTCCCGGCGCAGGACGCCGCCGAGGCCGCCCTGGTGGAGGGGGTAGAGGTCTATCCCGTGCCCCACCTGGCCGCCCTGGCGGACCACCTCAGCGGGGCGCGGCCCCTTGTCCCCTACCGGCCGGCCGCCCCAACGGCCCAGGAACCGGTCCACTACCCTGTGGACATGGCCGACGTCAAGGGGCAGGAGCACGTCAAGCGGGCCCTGGAGGTTGCCGCGGCCGGCTCGCACAACGTCCTCCTGGTGGGCCCGCCGGGAGCCGGCAAGACGCTCCTCTCGCGGGCGGTCCCCTCGATTCTGCCGCCGATGTCGGTGGAGGAGGCCCTGGAGGTGACCAAAATCTACTCGGTGAGCGGGATGCTCCCGGCGGGGATGCCGCTGATCCGACAGCGGCCCTTCCGCTCTCCGCACCACACCATCTCGCACGCCGGGCTGGTGGGCGGTGGTCGCTGGCCCCGGCCGGGTGAGATCTCGCTGTCCCACCGGGGGGTGCTCTTCCTGGACGAACTGCCCGAGTTTGGCTCGCGGGTGCTGGAGGTGCTGCGTCAGCCGCTGGAGGACAAGGTGGTGACGATCTCGCGGGCCTCGGGCACGCTGACCTTTCCGGCCAACTTTATCCTGATCGCGGCCATGAACCCCTGTCCCTGCGGCTACTATGGCGACCCCCTGCAGGAGTGCACCTGTTCGGCAGCAATAGTCGCCCGCTACCGCCAGCGCATCTCCGGGCCGCTGCTGGACCGGATGGACCTCCATGTGGAGGTGCCCCGGGTCGAGTATGAAAAGTTGGCCGACAGCCGCCGGGGGGAACCCTCGGCAGCGATTCGCGCCCGGGTGGCTGCGGCCCGCGAGCGGCAACGGCGGCGATTTCAGGACCTGCCGATCCTGACGAACGGGGAGATGGGGCCGGCCGAGGTGAACCGCTTCTGCCGGCCGGACGAGGCCGGCCAGGCCCTCCTCCGGGCGGCCATGCGCCAGTTGAACCTCTCGGCGCGGGGCTACCACCGGGTGCTCAAACTGGCCCGGACGATCGCTGACCTGGCCGGCAGCGCAGACATCCAGGTCTCCCACCTGGCCGAGGCGATTCAGTACCGCCCGCGGTCGCTGCAACTCTAGGTTCAATCCTGGACTCTGGCGAACTTGTTTTGGTGGGGAAGCAGGGCCTTGTTGCCCCGCTGCGGAACCTCTGGGTGGGGAAGTTCTGGACAAAATGGCGTCCTGGTACACCACGAATATCTTCCAAAGGCAACATCAGGCAAGTTCGCCGGTGTCCGGTCATTAATTGGCGTAAAAAGCGCGGTTAGAACCTCTCCTCGGACTCTCGGATATGGCCGGCATGGCCGAGGTCGCCTGCGTAAGCCGCTTGCCCGCTCGCCTGGTTTCCCGATTTACCGGCCGGGCTGGTGCTATCATCGGGCTGTCAGCACCTGAACAACGATCCCGTTGGAACGGTTGAACGTTTCCGTCGCTCGGGCGGAGGCAATGGCGTTGGCCGGTTCGCGCATTCGCCCCGCCGGGACAACGGCACATCGTCTGAACGTTCGAACGGTTTCGGCACCTGAACAACCGCGTCCTGTTAGAACGTTCGAACGTCAAGCGCCCCCCTGCCGCTGCCGTCACTTTTTGATGACGATCGGCAGATAGACGACCGCCCGAACGGCGATCTGGACGATGGCCGGCTCCGAGTCCAGTTCGCCGTCATTGACGATAAAGGTGAAAGAGTCGGGACCGCTGTAGCCGGGGTCCGGTTGGTAGGCGCGGTACGGCCCTGTTCCGGTGAGAACGCCGTGCGCCGGCTCGGAGACAATGCTGTAGGTCAGGGTATCCCCTTCGACGTCGGCGCCCGTCAGCGTGATCGCCACGGTGTGGTTCTGCGTCGTGGTCACGGTCTGGGGATGGGCCGTCGGTGCGTCGTTCACCGGCAGGACGGCAATCTCCACCAGGGCCGGGTCGGAGAAGGCCAGGCCGTCGCTGACGACAAAGGTGAAGGTGTCCACGCCGTTGTAGTTGAGGGTCGGGGTGTAGGTCAGGGTGGGGGCGGTGCCGCCGAGGATGCCGTAGGCCGGCCCCGAGACCACGGCGAAGGCGAGGTCGTCGCAGTTCTGGTCGGAGCCGGTCAGGAGGATGCCCCGGGCCGTGTCCTCTGGTGTGGAGACGGACTGCGGGTCGGCGGTCGGGGGGTGGTTGGTGACGATGTAGGTGTAGACCTGGGTATCCGCATTCCCGACATAGTCGGTCACGGTCACGGCGATGGTGTGTCCCCCACCGCTGCAGGGGAACTCGTACTGCGAGTTGGGGATGAACCCCAGGTCTACGTAAAACTGCCGGCATTCATAGTTCCCGCAGGTCGGCGGGACCACGTACAAGTCCTGCAAGTAGAGATAGTAATCCGCCCCGCCCGGCAGGGTGTCGAAGCGCCAGGTGGTCTGGGTCGGCCCGCCGTCCACGGAGAAGGTGAACTCGTACGGTGGGAGGTAATAGACGTCGTCCAGGACCAGGTCGCGCGCGTGGACGTAGAGGCTATAGTCGCCGTCCACCTCGTTGCCGGGGTAGATCTGGCCGTACTTGAGCAGCCCGATGCCCTGGATTTCCGGCCCCACCGTGTCGGGCAGCGGGGTATGGAACTCAAAGCCGTTCATGTATACCCCCCCGGCCCCCAAGATATTCAGGTGGATGTGGTTGAACTGTTTGCCGAACGACCACACCGGCCAGTAGACGATGTCGCCGATGTAGGTATCAGGGGGGATAAACCCGCCGTTTACCGGGTCCTCCAGGTATTCGTCGTACTTGTCCCAGATATACTGTGGGATCGTGTCCACGTCAATGTGGTGGTACTGCCAGATGTAACCGTCCGGGTCCAGTACCGCGACCTCCCAGTACAGGTCATTGCCAGGCCGATAGTTTTCAATATTGATCACCTGCCCGCCGGAGCGGTTGTAGACGTTTGTGCCATAGATCTTCATCATATCGAGGCCGTGATGAAAGTAGGGCGTGCCGCCGTAGTCCTGGTACGACTGGATATTCCAGCCGATCGAGTCGAGGTCGTAGGGCCAGGCGTAGACGCCGTGGTCGGAGGAGTTGGGGTCGCCGGTGGCCAGGTGCAGATAGTCCGGCCGCCAGGAGTGCTCGACCTCGTGGTCCTGGTACCACAACTCTTCGTCTATGCCCTCTCCAAACCAGACCGGCCCCTGGGCGCGGGCCGCCGGTCCGGGCACAATCCCGATTCCCGTACCCGCCAGGAGCGCGGCGATCAGGGACAGGGTAAAAAGGTGGCGCCAGAGATGGCGGTTACGGGTTGGTCTGCTGTTGGTGCTCTTCATAGCTCTGCTCCTTGAGGACTGCACAGGCAGATTTCTGCTCGTTTGCCGGCCGCCGGGGCGACCGGTTCTATTTTACCACAGAGAGGGCTCCCTGGGAAGGGCCGGGATGGCGTAGGGGGCATGACGGTTTCGTAGGGAACTTGGCGACCGGAGATGTCGGTGAGCCGACGGGTGGCCTTTCCAGGTCGCCCGGTGTGGTGGAGGGGGAAAGTCAGTCCGGTGGGCCGCCCCGTCCGCCCGGCCGAACGGACGGGCAGAAGGCCCGTCCTACGGGCTGTGGGCCGCCATGGCCAACCGGTTTGCCCCGACGAATTTGTCATGCTCCCGATCGCACAACGGGTCTGGATGTATAGGGGAGGGACACGATCTGCCGGGCCTCTCCCCTGCTCAGAACTGCGTCAGGCTGCCCTCGGTGCGGGCCCGGCGCAGGGCCAGGCGGAAGGCCAGCATGCTGCCGGGCAAAAGGATCGACGCCAGCAACCCCAGGGTTAGAAGTTCCGGGGCCACCTGGGCCGGCCCGGCCCCCTGTAACAGGGCCAAGCGCATCGCCCGCAGCGCGTGGGTCATCGGCAGGAGGAGGGCAATCCGCTGCAGCCAGGCCGGCAGCACCTCCAGCGGATAGTACACCCCGGCCAGCAGGAAGGAGGCCGTGTTCAGGAGCATCTGAAGCGGGTCGCCCCGCTTGGTCACCAGGATAAAGCCGGCCGAGAGGATGCCCAGTCCGCTGAAGGCCAAGATGCTCAGAAGCAGGGCCAGCAGCGCCGTGCCCACGTTGCCCTGGGGGAAGGTCGCCCCAAAGAGCCCCCCGATGAGCAGGTAGAGCAGCACCTGCACCGAGGCCCCCAGAAAGGTCCCCAGCGACGAGGCCAGCAGGATCGTTCCCAGGCGCGTCGGCGTGGCCAGCATCGCCTCCAGCGTGCCCAGGACCTGGCCGGAGCGGATCGCCTGGGCAAAGGAGGAGAGGCCGGCCGTCTGGTAGCCGGCAAAGGCGATGCCCAGGAGGACAAAGGCAAAATAGTCGCCGCCGTACTGGCGCAGCGTGGGGAGCACCGCCGCCCCAAAGAGCTGCGCCATAAAGTAAAAGAGGGCCACCGAAACGAGGACCCCCCCGACCTGCAGGAGGGTGGCCAGGCGGTAACTGGCCAGGGTCAGCAGGTCCCGCCGGAAAAAGGCGGCAATCCGGCGCAGGAAGTGCAGCAGGGCCGGCCAGGGGGCAATGGTTGCCGGGCGGGCCGGCTGCTCGCCCCGGCCTGCCGTGTCCGCAGATGCGGCGGCCGGCCGCCGCGGTGCTTCCACGGCGGGCTCCCCTGGCGCCACAAGGGCCGTGGCCGGGGGGGGCGGGCCGGCCACGACCGCCGGCCTCTCCTCCGCCGGCGCGGGCGCAGCCTCGGCGTGGGTCAGGTGCTCCAGCACCTCCTCCAGCGGCACCTCCTGGGGGGCCACCTCGATCGGTTCCAGGCCGGCTTGGAGCAGGTCCCGCAGGACGGCCCCCAACGCCTCCCCGTCGGGCAGGCCCACTTCCAGGAGGGTCTGCCCGGAGATGGGGGCCGGCAACACCTGCGTCGGCCAGGGCCACCCTTCCCAGGGTGACGTCTCGATCTCCTGGGCCAGGGTGAGGCGGTAGCGTCGCTGCGGGCGCACCAGTTCTTGCAGGCGCGAGATGGGGGCGACCGCACGGAGGCGTCCCTGATGCAGAATCGCCACCCGCTCACAGAGTCGCCGGGCCTCATCGGGCTGATGGGTGACCAAAAAGATCGTCTGGCCGGCCCGGGCCAGGAGGCGAATCTGCTCGTGCAACGCGGCGGCGGCCAGCGGGTCCAGGCTGCGGGTCGGCTCGTCCAAAAAGAGCACATCGGGCCGGTGCAGGAGGGCGCGGGCCAGGTCCAGCCGTCGGCGCATTCCCGTGGAGAGGCGGTCGAAGCGTTTGGCCAGGGCCTCCTCCAGGTCCAGGGTCTTTTCCAGTTCGACAAGGCGGGTGGTTATCTGGGCCGGCGTGAGGCCCTGCAGGACCCCGTAGAAACGCAGGTTCTCCCGGCCGCTGAGCCGCCAGTAGAAACTGCGTTCCTCGCCGGCGGCCAGGCCGATGTGCGACCTGATCGCCTCCTCCTCGGAGAGGTCGTGGTTGCAGACGCGGGCCCGGCCGGAGGTGGGCAGGATGAGGGTGCAGAGGATGCGCACCAGCGTGCTTTTCCCGGCCCCGTTCGGGCCGAGCAGTCCCAGAATCTCCCCTGGCCGGACCTGCAGGGTAACCCGGTCCAGGGCCAGCGTGCCCTCCTCCTTCTTGCGAAAGGGGTTCCAGCGGTTGGAAGGAGGAAACCGCTTGCTCAGTTCCTCCGTTTCGATGGCCGCGTTCAGGGCATACCTCCTTGGTGCCTGCCCGAACCGTAGGGCCGGCTTTCCTGCCTACCCGGACAGACGGGGGCGCTCCGGGTTTTCCGCCGCGTTAGGGATAGAATGACCGTTCGTGCCTCCTCGACCGAACGGGCGGCGCCGACCGCCCGGCGGAACTCGCGCCGGTTGGGCCGGCCGGTCTGGACCTTGCCGGCCAGTCGCTTCAAACGGGCGAGCACCTTGTGCTCCTCCGGCCAGGTCCCCTGGAGCAGGGCCAGGTAGCGCAAAAGCAACGCCTGGAGGTCGGCCGGGGTGGGTTGTGGGGGCGGGGTTCCGGCAAAGGCCGCCGCGATCTGGGCGATCAGCCAGAGGTTGCGCAACACCCCCTGGGCGAGCATCAGGCCGGCGCAGCCGCTTTCCTCCCAGGCCCGGCGGGCGTCCTCGGGGGAACGGATGTCCCCGCTCCCCAGTACGGGAATGCGCACATCCTGGGCCACCTGGCGGATGAGGTCCCAGTCTGCCCGACCGGTATACCGTTGCTGGCGCGTGCGGGGGTGCAGCGTGATCGCCTGGCAGCCACAGGCCTCGGCCATCCGGGCGACCTCCAGGGCGACGATCTCGTTCGGGGACCACCCCGAGCGGAACTTGAGCATGAGCGGGATCGAGACGGTCCGGCGGACCGCCCGCAGGATCGCCTCCAGCCGGGGCAGGTCGCGCAGCAGGGCGGCCCCCCCACCCTTGCGGGTAACGGAGGGGGCGGGACAGCCGGCGTTGATCTCCACCAGGTCGGTCCCTTTCTCCTGAGCAACCATCGCGGCCCGGGCGATGAGGTCGGGGTCGTGGCCGGCGATCTGGACGGCGATGGGGTGCTCGTCGGGATAGAGGTCGAGCAGATGGTGGGAGTTCAGCGCCCTGGGGGTAAAGGCGGCGGCAGCGATCATTTCGGTGCAGGCCAGTCCGCAGCCGCCGAGGGGGCGGATCAACCGGCGAAAGGCGGCATGGGTCACGCCGGCCATTGGGGCCAGGGCCAGGGGGGTGGACAGGGTCACCGTGCCGATCTGAAGCGGGCCGAAAGGTCGGGTGGCGTGCATGTCGGCGGAACCCCCCAGGACAGTCTGGCACAACCCCTCAGGTGAGTTGGGCGATCTCTTTCTCCTCGACAATCGGCATAAAGCGGGAAAGTTCGACCATCTTGAAGATCTTGCGGTGGTGGGGGCTGACGTTGACGGCAAAGACACGGTGCCCCTGTTTGCGGGCGGCCACGATAAACTTGAGCAGGCCGGAGATGCCGGCCGAGTTGATAAAGGCCACTTCGGAAAAATCGAGCACGGTGGTCTTGCGGCTGCGGCCACAAAACTCCTCGATCTCACGGGCCGAAATCGCGTCAATACTGTGGGTGCGAATGTGCACGATGGCCACGTTGCCGCGATCTTCCATCTGAATCATGATTCCTGCCTCCTGGCCTGCTCTTCAACCCGATTGATGTGCAGCCACATCGTAAAGGTATTCCCCTCCTCGCCGGAGGTAAACTCGACGCCGTCCACCAGTTGATGAATCAGGTAGAGACCCAGCCCGCGAAATTCTCCCTGGCTGAGGGTCTCCTCTGAAATCCCAAAGTGGCGAATCGCCGGCGGTTGGGTCTTTTCCCCCCGGTCAATGACGCGCACTTCGAGTTGGTCGCTTTTCAGGACAAAGACGATGCCCACGTCAATGTCCCGTTGCAGGCGGTTGCCGTGTTCGATGGCGTTGGTGACCGCCTCGCTGACCGCCAGGGTCAGGTCGGCGACCTTTTCCTCGGAGAGGCCAACTTGTCGCCCGATCTCGCCGGCGGCGGCGCGGACGACCCGCTCAAAGATCAGATCGGAAGGGATGCGCATCTCAACCTGGTTCATCTAGTCCACCATTTTCCCCTTTCGACCGAGAAGGGCTCCGGCCACGGCCTTGCCGTTCTTTGACCCAGTGCGTGTCTTGTCCGACACACAGGAGCAGGATACCCTATCTTGTCTTATCTGTCAAGGTTGTCGCGTCCGGGGAGCAAGTTCAAAGTCGCTCCGTTGGGGACACACCGGGCCTTTTTTCAGGGGGGTAACGGCTCGGCCGCACACCAATGTTCACCGCCGAGACGCGGAGGCCGCAGAGGGTTCCTGTTTCCACATGAGGACAAGGGGATTCTCTGCGGCCCCAAAGGTATCCCTCTGTGTGCTCTGCGGTGAGCCGTTACAACGTTCTAACGTTCAACTGTACGTTAGTACCTCAGCACGCTGACGGTGGCCTGGAGCAGGCGGTCGTACTGCTGCAGGTAAGCCATACCGACGGTGCTATTGCCCAACTGCAAGTGACATGCCCCCAGGTAGTAGAGGGCCTGGGCGTGTTGGGGGTTCGACTTGACGACCTTTTCAAAGTACGGGATGGCCCGGGCGGGGTCGCCGGCCTCCTTGTAGGCCAGTCCCAAGAGGTAGTGCGTTTCCAGGTCGTCCGGCCAGTGCTGGAGGACCGTCTCCAGTTCCTGGACGGCCTGGCGGTAGCGGCCCCGTTTCAGGTGCATCACCCCCATGTCGTAGCGCAGGCTGATCAGTTGGGGGGAGAGGGCCAGGGCCCGCTTCCAGGCGGCCAGGGCCAGTTTCTCGTTGTTCATGGCCATATAGAGCCGGCCCATCAGGTAAAAGAGTTGCGCGTTGTGGGCATCCATTCGGACGGCCTGCTGGAGACATTTGAGGGCGGGTTCCAACCGGCCCATCGTCGCCAGGACTTTGCCCAGTTCGATAAAGACCTCGGCCTCCTGGGGCCATTTCTGGACACAGCGGTAGAGAATCTGGTAGGAGACCTGGGGTTTTTTGAGCAGGCGAAAGATGTGGCTCATCTTGATGCAGGCAGGGGCATACTCGGTCGAGTCGGGGGGAATCTGGCGATACTCGGTCAGGGCATCCTTCCACCGCTTCTGTCGGGCCAGCAGGTTGGCCAGGAGGTAGCGGGCGTGGTGCTCCTGGGGCTTCCACTGTAGCAGGGCGCGGTAGATGCGCTCGGCCTCCTCGTTATAGCCCTGTTTCTTCAAATCCTCCCCCAGGCGGTAGTACCACTCGGTCGCCTCCTGTTCGGAGCGGGCCTCGACCTGGCTCAGGGCCGTTTCCTCCATCTGGAAGGTAGGTTCAACCCGTAGGGCGTCGGCGAAGCACTTTTGGGCCAGTTCGTGCGCCCCGTGGGCCTGGTGCATCAGGCCGATGTAGTAGAGCGGTTCGGCGGCATCGGGGCGGGTATCGTGGGCGGCGGTGAAAAAGATATAGGCCGCCCCGGGGTTGTCCATCGCCTGATAGCAGCGACCCAGCGCAAACTTGGCCTCGTAGAGGTCCGGGTTGTGCTTCAGGGCCTCCTTGAAGGCGTTTCCCGCCTTTTCCAGTTCGCCCCGGGCGGCGAACGAGACCCCGATATTGTAGTGGGCTTCGGCCAGGGAGGCGTCCGTTTGCACCGCGTTCAGGTACTCGCGTAGCGCACCGCTCCAGTCGTTCTGGAAGGCCAGGGCGTTGCCGATATAGAGGTAGATGATCGCCCGGTCCCGGTCGGTGACCTCGGTCTCGGGGGTATCCCCCTCGACGTAAGCGGCGATCAGCGCCAGGCGAAACTCCTCGGCGGCGGCGTCATACTCGGCATTGAGGTAGGAACGCAGCCCCTTGCTGAACGAGGCCCCGGCCCGCGTCGCCTGCATAAAGCGTTCACTGCCGCGAAAGGTATCCAGGTCCAGGACAACCAGACGGACTCGATCTTTGTCGGGCATGGTCAACCTTCCAAGATGTCTGTTGGACCAGGAAGCGATTCCGATTTCCTCATTCGGACAACCCCTCCAGGGTTAGGAACCACTGCTGCAGCAGTTCCCGGGCCGCCCCCTGGCCCCAGCGGTCCTGGGTCCATCCCCCCAGGGTCAGGAGGGCGGCCCGCCAGACCTCCTTGGACGCTTCCTGGGGCAGTTCTATCGTCGCCAACTGTTCCTCCAGTTCGGGGGCCCGTTCCGGGCCCAAGACATCCCGGGCCACTTGGGCGATCTCCTGGGCGGTCTCCTGGTAACGGCGGCGGAGGATGACCAGGGTGATGTCATCGTTCTGCGGGGCTCCCTGGGTGAACGCCTTGACCGCCCGAACGATCTGCCGGGCCAGGGTGCGCGGGCGGCGGGAGAAGCCGTTTTCCAAAAGGTCCTGCAACCGCTCAAAGCCAAAGAGTTCGCCCTCCGTGTTGGTGGCATCCACCACGCCGTCGGTGTAAAAGACCAGCGCCTCGCCAGGGGCCAGTTCGGCGGTCAGTTCCTGATAGAGATAGTCTTTGTCAATCCCCAGGGGAAGGCCGTTCAGGGGCAGTTCGCGCACCCGCTCTCCCAGCAGGAGGGGGTAGTTGTGCCCGGCGTTGGCCAGGATGAGGTGGCCGCTGGTGATCTCCAGGCTCCCGTAGAGCATGGTCACGCACCCTTGGGGAATCTGCTCGATCATGGACCGGTTGATTTGGGTCAGGGCGTCGGCCGGATGGAGGTGGTTCTGGGCCTCCATGCGAAAGAGGGTTCGGGTGACTGCCATGTGCAGGGCCGCCGGGATGCCCTTGCCGGCGACGTCGCCGATCATGATGCCGCGGTGGGTCTCGTCCAGGTCAATAAAGTCATAGAGGTCGCCGCCGAGTTCGCGGGCGGGCAGGAAACTGGTGCTGGTCTCCCAACCGGGCAGGCGGGGGCTGCTGGCCAGGAGCAGGCTGACCTGGATATCCCGGGCGACGCGGAGGTCCTGGTGCAGGGCGGTGTCGTTCAGGGTGGAGAGCGCGGCCGGCGCGGCCGGCTGGGGCGGGTCTTTACCGGCGGGGGAGGGGGGAGGGGGTGCCGGGACGACCGAGGTCGCTGTCGCGGCCGCCGTGGAGGACACCGGGGAGCCGGCCGGGGCCGGGTTTGGAGCGGCCGGCCCCTTGTCCGGCCGGCTCCATCGGGCCAGGGTAAAGACGCCGCCAAAGGTGAGCAGGTAGAGGAGGGTGCTCAGCAGCCCCGGTCCGGCCTGGCCGGCCAGGGCACCCTGCCAGAGGGACAGGTTGGCGTAGAGAAAGAGAGAACCGACGAGCAGGCCCAGGCCGGCCCTCGGGGGCAGGGCCCGGCCGGCCCGAATCAGCGGCCAGAGGAGCAAAAGGGCCAGCGGGCTGCCGGGGTCACCGACCAGCGTGCTGCCCAGGAGGACGCTGAGCGACTCCCCGGCGTTCAGAGCGATTGCCCCCACCACCGTTCTGCGCCAGACCAGGGCGACTCCCCAGCCCAGGGCCAACGGGAGGAGGACCGCCAGCACCAGGCCGACGGAGGGCCATCTCCGGGCGTAGAGGGGGCTGCCCGCCCCCCAGGTGAGGAGCCAGAGGGCGCAGAAGGCCAGGTGCATCCGGTTCGTTCGTTGCTCATCTTGGCGCATCTTATCTGCCTGCGACCGCCGACCTCTCGGTAGAGGTCAGCGAGCGAATCTGCGACTGACAGGCCTGCCGCAGCAAATAGACCGACACGCCGTCAATCAGCGCATCGTCCGGCCGGCCCAGGAGGGTCCGCCAGGCCCGGCGGAACGCCTCCAGGGCACGGCTCTGTTCCTTCTGGGCCAGCAAAACGTCGCCCAGGTAAAAGTGGGCCGTGGGGGAGGCCGGGTTCAAGTAGGAGGCCCGCTCCAGGTCGGCGACCGCCTGCTCCGGCCGGCCGATCTGGCGGTAGACCAACCCGCGCAGCAGATAGGCCTCCTCGGCCAGGTCGTCGAGTTCCAGGGCCCGCTCGCAGGCGTAGAGGGCCTCCTGGTAGGCCCCCCGGTTGGCGTGGACCTGGGCGATGCCGCAGTGGGCCTCGACCAGATTGGGCTCGGCGCGCAGGGCGGCATAGAAGGCCTGCAAGGCCCGTTCGTACTCGCCCTCGCGCAGCGCGGACATGCCCTCGTGATAGCGCTCCCGGGCCGGGTCCCCCTGCACCGGGGCCGGCGTGGAGGGAGGGGTCGCCGTCGGGACCGGCCCCTCGGCCAGGTAGAGCGGGCGCTCCACCGAGCGCCCGCCGGGGACGGAGCGCGGTTGGGCGGCCTCTTTTTCTGGGCGCGCCCGTCCGGCCGACCCTTTGCGGTAAAAGAAGGTCCCTCCGGCCTGGACGCGTTCAAAGGCGTCAAAGATCTGCCAGAGCGTTTCCGAAAAACCGATAAAGAGATAGCCTCCTTCACTCAGATGCTCGTAGAGGCGGGCCATCAACTGCCGGCAGGTCTCGATGCGGAAATAGATCGTCACGTTCCGGCAAAAGACGACATCCACGCCGGAGAGGTCCGCCGGGAAGGGCCGCACCAGGTTGAGGGGGCGGAACTCGATCAACTGCTGCAGGGCCGGGTTCACGCGGTAGCCTCCCCCCTCGGCCCGGAAGTAACGACGGCGATAGTCCGGCTCGACGCGGCGCAGGTCCCGCTCGCTGTAGAGGCCGTTGCGGGCGACCTCCAGGACCCGCCGGCTGAGGTCGCTGGCCAGAATCTGCACCGGCCGGCGGGGCGGCAGCCCCAGGGCCTCGGCGACGGTGATGGCGATCGAGTAGGCTTCCTGACCGGTGGAGCATCCCGCGCTCCACAGGCGCAGCGGCCTCTCGGCCGGCCGCGCCCGGTCCAGTTCGGGCAGGACCGTCTCGGCCAGGGCACGAAAGTGGCGGGGGTTGCGGAAGAAGGAGGTCTCGTTGTTGACCACCTCCTCGGCCAGGGCAGTCAGTTCGGCCTGGCCGTTGGGCGAATCGAGCAGGTGGAGGTAGGCGTTCCAGTCGGGCAGACCTTGCTGGATGAGGCGGCGGGTCAGCACCTGTCCCAGCGAACGACGGCGTGAGTCGTCCAGGTAGACCCCGCAGTAGGCCGCAATGCGCTCTCGGATGGTGCTAAAGGTTGTCCGGTCCGGTTCTGCCCACTGGGTCATCGCAATCCCTTTATGCCGGTCGTTCCACGGCAACCAGGACGGCCTCCTGGATGGCCGGGGCAATCGCTTCCAGCGGCAAGACCTGTTCGGCCGCGCCCAACTCGATCGCCGCCCGGGGCATGCCAAAGATCGTCGAGGTGGCCTCGTCCTGGGCGATGGTGCTGCCCCCGGCCCGGCGGATGGCCAGCAGGCCACGGGCGCCGTCGTCTCCCATGCCGGTGAGCAGGACCCCGATGGCCCGCCGGCCAAAGGTGCGTGCAGCGGCGTGCATGGTCACGTCTACCGAGGGGATCGGGGTCGTCGCCGGCCGGTCGGCCAGGCGGACGCGGCGTGGTTCGACCAGCAGGTGGCGGTTTTCCGGGGCCACATAGACGCGGCCGGGGGCCAACCCCTCGCCATCGTGGGCGGTGGCCACCTGCAGGGCCGTTTCCCCGGCCAACCACTCGACCAACCCCTGCATAAAGCCGACCGCCATGTGTTGCACGACCAGGACCGGCGCGGGCAGGTCGGCCGGGAGGCGGTGCAGGACCTGACGCAGGGCGCGTGGCCCGCCAGTCGAGGCCCCGATGACGACCAGTCGCTCCGGGCTCTGCAGCGGCATCGGGGCCGGCTGCACCTGCACCGGGGCCAGCGGGGCCGGAGTCGGGGCCGGCTGCCTGCGTCGGCCGCGCAGGTGCGTGATCACCCGCACGCGGGAGAGGAGCCGCACCCGCTCGATCAGGGCTTGGGCGCGGTTGCGCAGCGCGGAGGGGTCGTCCCCGGCCGGCTTTTCAAAGATGTCCAGGGCCCCCGCCTCCAGCATGTGGAAGGAAAAGTCCACATCCTGCTTGGCCAGCGAGGCGGTCACGATCAGAATCGGGGTGGGATGGTAGGCCATAATCTGACGGGTGGCCTCGTACCCATCCATCCCCGGCATGCGCACGTCCATCGTGATGACATCCGGGCGCAGTTGAGCGGTCAGTTGGACCGCCTCCCAGCCGTTGCGGGCCAACCCGACCACCTCAATCTGCCCGTCGCGCTCCAGAATCGAGCGCAGTACCGCCCGGGCCACGGGCGAGTCGTCCACGACCAGGACGCGCAGTTTCTTGGGTTGTCCGGCCGTCTGCTGCTGGCTCATTCGATGCCTCGCATGCTCAGGAGAAAGGCGATTCGGTCGCCCAGTTCCAGCAGGTCAAAGTCCTTATTCAAATAGTCGTCCATTCCGGCCTCAAAGCCGGTGCTGGTGTCGTCCATTGAGGTCAGCGCGATGATCGGCAGCTCCCGCACCGTTGGGTTTTCGTCCTGGCGGAGTCGTCGGCAGACCTCATAGCCGTCAATGCCGGGCAGGTGGATATCCAGCACCACCAGGTCCGGCGGGTCGGCATGGATCTGCGCCAGGGCCTCTTCCCCGCTGTAGGCCAGGGAAACCTGGTAGCCCAGCGACTCTAGGCGCAGTCTGACGATATCGGTGACCAGATGGCTGTCGTCCACGACCAGGATCCGTGCGCTCATTGTGCGCTTCCTTCCTTCACTAACCACACGGCTTTGTCGAGCCGTACCGGATCTTCTGACCGAACCAACGGAACATCACCGGCAGTTTAACCATCCAGCTGTACTAACCGACCAGGCGGGCGATCGTCTCCAAGAGATCGCTCTGATCGAACCGACTCTTGACGATATAGGCCTGGGCGCCGACCTGGAGACCCCGACGACGGCTCTGTTCATCCTCGCGGGCGGTAACAATGACGACGGGCAGGTCCGCCCAGCGAGGGTCCTGCCGCAAGCGGGTGGTCAGTTCAAAGCCGTCCATCCGGGGCATCTCGATATCGGTGACGATCAGGTGAACGGGCCCTTTCTCGAGCCGCTGCAGCGCATCCACCCCATCGAGGGCGGTTTCGACCTGGTAGCCGGCGGCCTCCAGGATGCTCCGCTCCAGTTCGCGGGTGATGAGGGCATCCTCCACCAAGAGGATGCGAAGGGAGCGGCGCAGTGGGGTTGGGGCCACCGTTGTGGTTGGGGTGGTGACCGTGGCCGGATGCCTGCCGGTGAGCAGGCCGGCCGGGTTGAGCACGGGGACCACCCGACCGCGACCGATCGTGGTGGCCGCCGAAAAGTAGGGGCTTTTGCTCAACACCCCTTCCAGCGGCTGGACAACGATCTCGGCTTCGTCGAGGACGCGGTCCACCGCCAGGGCGACCTGACGACCGTTGTTCCCGGTGATGACGGCCGGCCGGGTTGACCGGGGCGTCGTTTCTGCCCGCAGGCCCAGGATGCCGTCCAGCAAGAGGAGCGGAATCGCCTGCTCCTGCCAGCGGAGCAGGGTGCGCCCCTCGACCTGGACCAGGTCTTTGGCCCGGATGCGCAGCAGGCCGCGGACGGCCAGCGCGGGGAAGGCGATCATCTCCCCGGCGGTCTCGACAAGCAGGGCCCGAATCGTGGCCAGGGTCAGGGGAACATCCAGGGTAAAGGTCGTCCCCTGGCCGGGCTGCGTGTCAATCTGGATCGTGCCGCCCAACTGGCGGATGGCCGTCTGGACGACGTTCAGGCCGACCCCCCGGCCGGAGATGTCGGTGACCTGCTCGCGGGTGGAAAAGCCGGGCTCAAAGATCAGTTGCAGGAGGGCCTCTCGGCCGGCGATGACGGCCCCGCCCCGACCCTGCTCCATCGCCCGCCGGCGTACCCGCTCCAGGTCAATGCCCCGGCCGTCATCGCGGACGCGGATATAGACGCGCCGGCCCCGCTGTTCGGCCTCCAGGACGACATGGCCGCGCCGGGGCTTGCCCTGCTTCTCGCGCTCGGCCGGCGGCTCGATGCCGTGATCCAGGGCGTTGCGCACCAGATGAATCAGCGGGTCCCGCAGCAGGTCCAGGACCCGACGGTCCAGTTCGACGTCGCTGCCCTGCACCTCCAGGGCGACCTCAACGCCCGAGTCGCCGGCCATCCGCCGGACGACGGCGGGAAAGATCTCAAAGAGGGTGCCGATCGGGAGCATGCGGATGCTCAGGGCGTCCTGGTGCAGTTCGTTCAAAGCCAGGGCGTACTGCTCCCGCAGGACGCTGTGGGTTCGGCGCAGTTCCTGGCCGGCCTCCTGGGCCCGGCGGAGGGAGGCTACACTCCAGGTCAGGCACTGCGAGACCTCCTCCCGTTGGGCGGGCAGGAGGCGGTTCCAGACCTGCTCCAGTCGCTCCTGGAGGGTCCGCAGGGCCCGTTCGGCCTCTTCCTGGGCCAGGAGGAGGTCCGCGATCTGGGCCGTTTCTGCCCGGGCCCGCTGCTGCAGGGAGAGGAGTTCGCCCACCTGGCGGGTCAGTCGGTCCACCCGCTCCAGGTTGACCCGAATCGTCTCGCGGGGTTGCGGGGCCGGCCGGCCCTGCACCGTGACCGGTGGCGCGGTGGGTTGCGGAGCGGGGGCCTCCGCGCCGATCAGGCGACCCAGTCGCCCCAGCAGGTCCGCCAGGTCTGCTGTCGGCGGCTCGCCGGCGATGCGGGCCTCGGTCAGGGCCCGGACGGCCCCAATCGCCTCGAAGAGGAGGTCGCCGATCTGGGGGGTGAGGGCGAGTTCTTCTTTGCGGATGGCTCCCAGGAGATCCTCGATTCGGTGGGCCAACCGGTTGATCTCACCAAACCCCATGATTTTGGCCGACCCTTTGGTCGTATGGATGGCCCGGAGCATGCGGTCAAGGAGGGCCCGGTCGTCGGGGCGGGCCTCCAGGTCGGTCAACCCCTGCTCGATCAGATCGAGGTTCTCCCAGGTTTCGTCGCGGAACTGCCCGTAAAAGGCGGTTAGGTCCAGGTCGGTCATATCACTGTCCCGGCAGGCTCTGGCCGGCCGATTGCAACCGTTCGGCGATGGCGCTGAGGGTGCTGGCCGCGCCGGCCAGTTGGCGGCTGCCCTCGGCGGTCTGGTTGGCCACCTCGGCAATCTCGCGCATCGTCTCGACGATCTGCTCGCTGGCGGTGCGTTGCTGAGTGGTGGAGAGGGAGATCTCCTGGCCGGCCTCGGCCGTTCGTTGGGCCAGCAGGACAATCTCCTCCATCGCCCGGCCGGCGGCGTAGGCCTGTTGTACCCCGCGCTCCGTTTCCTTCAACCCTTCCTCGGCGGCCATCACCGAGGCGTTGGTGGCCTGCTGCACCTCGGCGATAATCCGGCGCACCTCCTTGGCCGACTCCATCGAGCGGTTGGCCAGGTTCTTGATCTCGGCGGCAACGACGGCAAAGCGGCGGCCGTGCTCCCCCGCCCCGGCCGATTCGATCGCCGCGTTCAACGCCAAAAGGTGGGTCTCGTCGGCGATGTCGTTGATCATCTCGATAATCTCCCCGATTCGTTGGGAGTGCTCCCCCAGGCGGAGGACCTTGTCGGCCAGTTCCTGGACGCGCCGTTTGATCGCCTCCATCGCCGAGACGCTCTCGTCCATGGCGCCCTGTCCCCGGCCGACCGCCTCCAGCGTCTGCTCGGCCAGTTGGGCGACATTCTCCGCACTCTGGGCGATCTGCTTGGCGGTGTAGCCCATCTCCTCGATGGTGGAGGTGACCTGGCTGATCGCCGAGGCCTGCTGAGCCGCTCCGCTGGCCTGCTCCCGCGAGGTTACGGAGAGGTCGCTCGCCGACAGGCCCAACTGGGCGGCCAGTTCGACCTGCTGGATATTCTTCTCCAGGAGCGTTTCGCTGGCTTGGAGAATCTCCTGGGCCCGCTGTTCCGATTCCTCGATCGTCTCGATGAGCGAGTTCGCACTGCGGCGGGTGACGTGGATGACAAAGTAGAACGAGACGAAAAGACTGCTGCTGTATTGGAGCAAAAAGGAGGGCAGAGTGGAGTGGTGGACCTCGCCCTGGAGGAGATTGGCAACGTCGCCCCCCTGCTGGATGCCGGAAAGGACGAAAAGGGCCGAGACGAGCACGACAAAGGGGTAAAAGAAGGGGTTGCGCGACAACGTTGTGGTGGCGATGATGATCGGCCAGAGGAGCAGGATGGTGGAGAGGGAAGGCCAGCGGGTGATGTCGGTAAAGGCCAGCAGGGCCAGGGCCAGGGCGGTTCCACCCACCAACAGCCAGGCGGCCTCGACCGGCTTTTTGGCACGAGCGAGCCAGAGTGTGCCCACCGTGATCAGGAGGATTGCCCCCAGTCCCACCCAGGTCCAGGGGTTCCTCTCTGCCTTCAAGATGAGGCCGGCCGCCGCCAGGACGGCCCCCTGGAGGATGACGACCAGGAAGAGCCCCACCAGTTGGGCGACCGCTATGCGGCGGACCTCCCCGCTCCTGCGGGTGCGTTCCTCGGCGGAAAGGGTTTCGGCGGTGCGAAAAGCGGCCCCGATGCCTCTCGTCCACGTCGCCTGGCTCATGCCAACCTCCTTATGCTGTCGGTGCCAACGAGTGTAGCCGGGTTGCCTCCTCCTCGGGGACGACCTGGTCGGTGTCCAGGAGGGGCAGGAGGCGTTCCTGCTGCCAGATCAGGCCCCAGGTCAAGGGGCGGGACTGCCGCCGGTGGAGCCACTCCGGCAGCAGCGCGACCTGCCGCCAGACGATCCTCACCGGCCCCTCCACCCGGTCCACGCGGAGCGCCAGCGGCGATGCCGTCCCGGCGGTCACCAGGAGGAGCCCGCGTCGGTGTGTTTCTCTCCCCAGCCCCAGCCACCGACCCAGGTCCAGGACGGGGATGGCCGCTTCGCCCAGGGGGAGGAACCCCTCCAGGTAGGGCGGGCCCTCCCGGGCCGGGAAGAGGGTCTCTTTGCGGCGCAGCGCGGCGATCTGCCCGACCTCGACGGCGAAGGTCTGGCCGGCCGTTTCCACCAGCAGGACCTGGATGCCCTCATCCTGCATAGTCAACCGCCTCCAGCAGACGGGCCAGGTCGAGCAGGCGGACCGTCTCCGGGCCCTCCCCGGCGATGGCCCGGACAAAGGTCCGTCCCTCGGCCTCGGCGGGAGGGTGCAACGCACTTGAGGGTAGCACGGTAATATCCTCAACCTGGTCGGCCAGCAGGGCAAAGGTCTGGCCGGCCTGTTCCACGACCACGAGCCGGCTCTCCGCTGTGGCCGGTGACGCTTCCAACCCCATCAGGCGGGCCGTTCCGATGACCGGCAGGACGTTTCCCCGCAACCCGGTGGCCCCCAGGACGGCCGGGGGCAGGCCGGGCAGGGGGGTAATGTGCCCGATGCGGATGACCTCGCGCACCTCTTCCAGAGGGAGGGCGTAGCGCTCCCCCGCCAGGATAAAGGTCAGCGCCGTTTGCCCGGCGGTCGCCTCCTCTTCCGGTTGAGCGGCCTGCTGGGCGATGGCCTGCAAGCGACGAATCCGCTCAGACGGTTCGGTCATCGTTTCCTCATCTGGGAGCGATCGGATGTCAGCGCAACCGGCCGGCAAACGGTCGCTCGTCTGCTTTTTGCTATTGTACTATATCCCTTTCTGACGTGCAAGGAAGGGGATATGACAGTCGGATGACAAACGATTCTCCCGGCCGGCAAGGCCGGGAGAATCGAGGGGTTGGATTCAGGAGTCTCGACTACTTGCGTTGATGATGCGCTTCCCGCTGCTTGATTCGAAACTCACGCCGTCGCCGGCGGCGCTCAGCCTTGCGTCGCTTTTCCCGCATCATCTCGCCCTTGGAGACAAAGTAACGCTTGCGGCGATAGTCGCGCAGTTGCCCGCTTTCGTTCAGTTCACGGCGGAAGCGCTTGAGCAGGCCTTCCACGTCGCCGTGGCTTCTGCGGTCTGGAGACGCCATTCTGGTTGTCACCCCCTTTCTTTCCTGAAAAACCGGTCGCAAAAGATCACTGCGTCCCTACTCCTCGGTCGATTTTTTATAGCGGAAGGTAATCCGCCCTCGGCTCAGGTCGTAGGGGGAAAGTTCTACCTTGACCCAATCTCCCAGGAGGACGCGGATGTAGTGTTGCCGCATCCGTCCGGAGAGGTGTGCCAGTACCTGGTGCCCGTTCTCCAATTCGACCCGAAAGGTGGCGTTGGGCAGGCATTCTACAACCCGCCCTTCCACCTCGATCATTTTGCTTGCTCGAGGGTTTTGGCCGGATGGAGTTTTTCGTTTCGGCACCGTTTCCTCCAACTCGCCACTTCTCAGGAGTCCTGTTTCTTCCAATAGGGCATAGCCCGACGGACCCGTCGGGCGTCGTGCGGAGAGAGCGGCAACATCCCCTGGAACTGACGTTTGGCCCGGGGCGACTTTTTACGCCGTAGGTGGCTGCGGGGCCCCTTCATCCGGTAGATTTTGCCCGTTCCGGTGACGCGAAACCGCTTTTTCGCTCCGCGATGGGTCTTGAGTTTGTACTTTTTAGCCATCGGTTTCCTCTGCTACCTTTTCAGGTATCGCTACCGCCTCCTCTGCGTGCAGGTCAGCGGTCTCGATCTCGACATCCATAGTCGGGGCCGGGGCGGTCTCTGCGGAGGAGGGTGTTTCTTCGGGGGGCTCCTCAAGGACTGCGGCCTCGCTGCTGGCCGGCAGGTTCTCATCACCCGTTCCATCTTCCGCGGACGTCTCCTCGGCGGCCGGCGGTTCAGCGGCTGCCACCTCCGCCGTCGCCGCTGCGGTGGGCCTCTCCTCGGCGGCCGGCGGTTCGGCGGCTGCAACCTCCGCCGTCGCCGCTGCGGTGGGCCTCTCCTCGGCGGCCGGAGAAGTCGGGTCCAGGGCTTCGAGTTCGCTCCCTGCTGTATGCAGCCGCTGGGCACGCCATTCTTCCCATTCCTGAGCGGTGACCCGCTGTGCGCTCAGTCCAAGCCGCCGCCGGGCGGCGTCAATGCGGATAACCCGCAGGGGCAGCACCTCGCCCTCTTCAATGACCTCGCCGGGATGGCCAACCCGATCGTTGCTCAACTCGGAGATGTGCACCAACCCTTCGATCTGCTCCTCCACCTCGACAAAGGCCCCATAGGTGACGATGCGACTGATGCGCCCGGTGATAATCTGGCCCAGGGTGTACCGCTCCTCGATCTTTTTCCAGGGGTCTTTCTGGGTGCGACGGATGCTCAGGCTGATGCGCTTGCGCTGCCGGTCCACCCGCAGGACCATCACCTGGACCTCGTCCCCGACCTGGATGACCTCGGAGGGGTGGCCGACACGTTTCCAGGAGAGTTCCGAGATGTGTACCAGTCCGTCAATGCCTCCCAGGTCCACAAAGACCCCAAAGTCCTGGAGGCTGCTAACCTTGCCGGAGAGGATCTGGCCCTCGCGCAGTTCGGTCAGGAAGCGTTCCTGTTGTTGCTCGCGCCATTCCCGGTAGGCTGCCCGCTCGGAGAGGATCAGCCGGTTGCGCCGCTGGTCCACTTCGATAACGCGCAGCCCAAGGGTCTGATCCAGCATCTCGATCAGCCGTTGCCGCTTTTCTTCCGGAGGAAGGGAACGGGGGAATCCGACCAGGTGGGAGGAAGGAACAAACCCACGCAGTCGCCCGAAACTTACCAAAAGGCCTCCCCGGTTGTGCCCGCTAACCCTGCCTTCCCAGATCTCCTGGCTTTCCAGGAAGGAGACGGCGCGGTCCCAGTCAATCTGGACCAGACCGCGGGAGATGGAGACGATCGTCCGGCCCTCTGCATCCTCGGGGTTCAGCACATAGACCGGGAATTCAGTGCCGACCGTGATCTGCTCACGAACCTCCCGGTCGAGGCGGTCCAGGTCTCGTTTGGGCACGAATCCCTCCCGCTTGGCGCGAATGTCCATCACCACAAAGTTGGGGGTGACGGAGAGGACCACCCCTTTGCGGATGTCACCCCGACGGAGAGGGGCATAGGTTTCATCCTCCAAAAGTTCTTCCATCGAGGGAAGTGTCTCGGCCAGCCTGGTGGCCTGGACTGTGGAAGGGATATCACCCGGATTTTCTCTCTCCTGGTTCGGCATCTCTTCTGCCGACTCGAACGAGTCCTCCATCGTCATCGTCTTATTTTCCTCCAAAAGTTTTTACCCTGCCACCCTCCGAGAGGGCCCATCATTTGTCGCGTTGTTACCTCCTCTGGTGGCGAGGACGTGCACAAAAGAATATCGGCCCCGCTATAGAACCCGCTGACGGAGAGGGCCGACCGTTGGAGCCACGTCCTGCTACAAGGACCCCGACCTATCTGACCGCTCCGGTCGCAATGGTCGGTGCGCTCTACCCTGACAACCTGCCTTCTCCGAGGGGGGAATCGGCCCCCTCGCTCAGGATCCTCTAGCGAGGATCGGGACTATCATCAGAGTTTATTATACCCGATGATAAGAAAAGCGTCAAGTGCGAGCCAGGAGACGGCACTTTTCACGCCAGGTGGTGCGCAGGGTGTGGCCGGTGTTGCCAGGCCTGGTGGCACGTGGGGGCGGCCGAAGACAAGTGCCGGTCTTTTTCCCTGAGGAGTTGCCCCTGGGGGGCTGCGCAGGATAAATCCTGCGCCACGGGGCTGCGC